>Ga0247727_10001374_pt1 | contig 58078 bp, 44 predicted proteins | sample WisWelCaveWW1625_FD_202498 | JGI IMG/M metagenome (GOLD analysis project Ga0247727, IMG submission 202498) | Biofilm microbial communities from Wishing Well Cave, Virginia, United States - WW16-25 | ecosystem: Environmental > Aquatic > Deep subsurface > Groundwater > Cave microbial mat | place... | reverse complement strand
GTGACACGTCTCATGCACATCCAGGAAAGTGACGATGTCGCCGACTCGGATGAGGCGGCCATCAATGTCGGCCACCGGCCCGCCTGTTTCTACCACCCGCCCCACCGATACGTGGCCGGGAATGATCGGGTATGGCACACCGGCCAGGTGGCCGTGATGCAAATGCACATCGGTGCCGCACACTTCGGAAAAGATCGTCTCCAGCAAAATGCCGCCCGGCTCCATGTTGGCGGCGGGCAGGTCTTGCACTTCAATCGGTCTGTTGGGGGCAGTCATCACTGCGGCGAGAGGCATCTTCTAGCTCCTTACGGACTTTAAAATGCAAATGCTAGTACGCCCCGGCGGAAGTCTTCCATCGGTTTCCAGACCGACGCGGTTTTGAAAACCGCGTCGGTCTCGTATTTCCGCCACGCGGTACTAGGCGTCTCCCTCAAACGTATCCGTCTAAAGATTATAGCATCCGTCTCCTGACCGCGCATCCTGAACGGACACTGAGCGAAGTCGAAGTGGCAGTCGAAGGACGCGGTCAGGAGAGGGGGTGAGACCCGAATCGGAGTAGGTCACGGCGAATTTCGACAACTTAGCAGTGTTATAATCTGAGTGCGGCCTCACCGGAGTGCCGTGTTCAGATTTTTATTTTAGTAGGAGGTCTCCCTTGCACGTCGTAGTCTGCATCAAACAAACGCCCGACACCGCGGCGAAAGTCGAAGTGAAAGACGGGCACGTCACCTGGGGTGATGCCGGGCTGGTCATCAACCCCTGGGACGAGTACGCAGTTGAAGAAGCCATTCGCCTCAAAGAGAAGCACAACGGCAAAGCCACCGCCGTCAGCATGGGGCCGGAAGGCGCGAAGGAAGCGCTCAAGACTTGCCTGGCGATGGGCTGCGATCAGGCCATCTTGATCTCCGACCCGGCCCTCAAAGGGTCGGATGCCGCAGCCACCGCGGCTACCCTGACCGCCGCCATCAACAAGCTGGGTGACGTGGACCTGGTCATCTTCGGCAAACAAGCCATTGACGGCGACACCGGCCTCACTACTGTCGCCGTGGCGGCCAAACTCGGCTGGACGCCCCTCACCTATCTCTCCAAGATGGAAGTAGACGCTTCGGCTAAAACAATCGCCGTCGAGCGCTCGCTGGAGGAAGGCAAACAGCTTTGCACGGCCAAACTGCCCGCCGTTGTCAGCGTGGTCAAAGACATCAACGAGCCGCGCTACCCGTCATTCATGGGCATTCGCAAAGCGGCCAAAGCCGTCATCCCCACCTGGGCTGTTGCCGACCTGGGGCTTGACCCGGCCACAGTCGGCGCGGCAGGCTCGGCAGTGACCTGGCCCGAAGTTTATCCGCTCCCCGCGCGTGAAAGCAACGTCGAAATGCTCGACGGCTCCCCCGAAGAAATTGCAGCCAAACTGGCTGACAAATTAATTGCGGAGAAAGTCATCTAAAACTCACCGCAAAGACGCAAAGCGCGCAAAGCTTTTCTTCGCGTTCGCCTGCCCCGCTTCTTTTTGCGGGGTCGCGCCTTCGCGGTTCAAGAAGGAAGTTATCCATGACGACTGTTTGGGTTTACATTGATCAATTCAAAGGCGTTGCCCTGTCCGCCTCGTGGGAAACGCTGGGCGCGGCCAGGAAACTGGCAGGCGACATGGGCGCTAGCGTGACGGCGCTGGCCTTCGGCCACAACGTGGAAGGCATTGCCAACGAAGCATTTGAGTACGGCGCGGACGCGGTGACATTGTGTGACGACCCGACCCTGGCCGACTTCCGGGCGCGGCCCTACGCCGCCCTGCTCGCCAAATTGGCCGCCGACTCCAAACCGGACGTGGTTCTGGCCCCTGCCACCACCCGCGCGCGGGACATGCTCGGCATGACGGCGGTGACTCTCAACACCTCGGCCATCGCCGACGGCATCGCCTTGAACTTCAAAGATGGGGCGGTATATGTGACGCATCCAGCTTATGCTGGCAAACTCCTTAGCACCGTCGTCGCTAAAGAGCGCCGCTCGTTTCACTCGCAATTCATCACCCTGCGCCCGCGCGCCTTCCCCAAGCCGGAACCGGCGGCAGGCAACAGCGGCGCGATCACCAGAGTGGACGCCGTTCTCAAAGAAGACGAGATTGCCACGAAGGTGACGGGTTACTCGATAGAGGAAGGCAAAGTGAGTCTGGCCGACGCCAAGATCATCGTCTCTGGCGGGCGTGGCGTGGGCGGCCCCGAAGGCTTTGCCCCGGTGCGCGAACTGGCCGAGGTGCTGGGCGGGGCCATGGGCGCCAGCCGCGCCGCCGTGGACGCCGGCTGGATTCCCTATGCCTATCAGGTCGGCCAAACGGGCCGCACTGTCGCCCCCGACCTGTACATCGCCTGCGGCATCTCCGGCGCGATTCAGCACCAGGCCGGAATGCGAACGTCGAAAGTGATCGTCGCCATCAACAAAGACGCCGAAGCGCCGATCTTCAAGCTGGCCCGCTACGGCATCGTCGGCGACCTGTTCAAGATTGTGCCCGCGCTGAGCGCGGAGTTTAGGAAGAGGCTGGGGAAGTAACGAAGGCATACTGCAACCAGCGGTTACGCCAATAGCTTTCAATTGCAATTCAAGCCATACTTACCAAAACTTGACTGCCCTGGTGTTGAATATGAGCCATCATGTTCAAACTTGCCAGGGTAGTTTGCTTATGGAATAGGCGGCATTGCCAACAGTGGCACACTCACCCTGACGAACAGCCTCGTCACCGGCAACACCGCCAACTTCAGCGGCGGCGGCATCGGCAACCTGGGCGCGCTGATGGTGAACAACAGCGCCATCAGCGGCAACACGGCAGTCACCGGGGTTGGCGGCGGCATCTCGAACAACAACTCGCTGGATGTCAGTAGCAGTACGATCAGCGGCAATCATGCGCTGGGCGGCACGAGCGACGGCGGCGGCATTGCCAACAACGGCACGGCGACGATCACGAACAGCGTCATCAGCGGCAACGACTCGGGCGACGATGGCGGCGGCTTGCGCAACTTCGGCGCGATGACGGTGACGAACAGCACGGTGAGGGACAACATTGCCGCCACTTACGGCGGCGGCCTGGCCAACAAAAGCGGCCTCACCGTCACGGCCAGCACCGTCAGCGGCAACACAACCTACAACGATGGCGGCGGTCTTTATCACGAAGAAGGCTCGATGACGTTGACCAACGTCACCGTGAGCGGCAACTTCAGCCGTGAAGACGGCGGCGGCCTCTACGTCAACAGCCTGGTGGCATCGGCGAGCCTGAATAACCTGACGGTCACCGCCAACACCGCCGACAGCGACAGCAACGGAACCGGGAGTGGCGGCGGCCTGGCCAGCACTTTCAGCACGACCAATTTCAAGAACACGATTTTGGCGGCGAACGTTGACCCTGGCGGAGAGGCCGCCGATTGTTCGGGGGCGGTAAATTCGCAAGATCACAACTTGATTCAGAGCACCGCCGGTTGCACGATTGGCGGCGTGACCACAAACAACATCACCGGCTTGAGCGCCAGTCTTGGCCCACTGCAAAGCAACGGCGGCCCCGCCTTCACTCATGCTCTGCTGACAGGTAGCCCGGCGATTGATGCGGGCGACAATGCAACGTGTGCGGTGACCGACCCGCGCGGCATTGCTCGGCCCCAGAACGGGGCGTGTGACATCGGAGCGTACGAAGTGGAAACCGCCTCCCCAACGGCGACAGCCACCGCCACCGCCACTGCAACTGCCACTGCAACTGCAACTCCAACTCACACGCCAACCGCTAGCGCGACAGCCACACCTACATCTACGCCTACTTCAACGGCGACGGCTACCCCGACAAATACGCCCACAGTGACTCCTATCACCGGGCTGGCGCCTGTCATAAATTTCCCACGTAGTGGGGCGCAGTTATCCACCACCCGGCCTTTGTTTGATTGGAGCAACGTGACTGGGGCCACGTCTTACACGATTCGGATTTCTACTAACCAAAACTTTACTACGCTGGTGTTGAATACAAATGTTACGCCCTCGGCCTATTGGATGGCGGCGGACTTGCCGCGCAGTACGTTGTTGTTCTGGCGGGTGCGGGCGAACGGGCCGGGCGGCCCGGGGGCGTGGTCGAGAGTGCGGCACTTTTACAGCGCCAACCCGCCGGGTATACCGGTTCTGCTGGCCCCGGCGAATGCGGCAACGGCGAGCAACAGGCCGACTCTAGATTGGAATGATTCGACGCCAAAGGCGGATTATTACGAAGTGCAGATTTCCACCGGCCTGGACTTGGGCGCGATCCTGGGGCGAGGGCGGGGAGGCAAGATGAATGGTTCGACTTACACGCCGGAGGTGACGCTGGCTTCGGGGGTGTATTACTGGCGGGTGCGGGCGGTGAGCGGCGGCGCGTCGTCGGGCGGCGAGCAGTTTAGCCAGTGGTCGGCGGTGAGAAGCTTCTGTGTGCCTTAGACACTGCCTTAGAGTTCGCCCCGCAGTTCGCGAAGCGTGCGGGGCGCAGGCGGCAGGCTCGCGGCTATCCGGCTTCGCGAATCGCCTCCAGTGCCGCACGGGCCGCTTGTCGTTGGCCGTCGCTGTACGTTTTGTCGTCAACCATCTTCTTTAGATGAGCAATCACCGCCCGGGCTTCGTCGTCGGTCAGGCCGCCCCAGGCGCGGCGGATCAGGCCGGGATTTTCTGAGAGCAACGCATCCCAAAGGCCAGAGATATTTTCCATGAAATGCATTTTACCCCCAAGTCAAACACGGTTACTCCATGACCCAGAATAACAGTTTGTCGAAACTTTTCAGGCCGCTCCATCTGTTTCTAGTTGCCCTATTGTTTGCCGGGCTGGCGCCCACCTACGCGGCGGCCAGGCCGGCGCTGATGGAGGGGCCGACGGCGGCGCCAACCGAAGAAGCGCCGGTGAGCGCCCAGGCCTCGACCTCTTTTTCAATCGGCTCCGCTCTGGTGGATACCATTCCTCACCAGATCGTCCGCACCAGCGCCGATAAAGTTTACGTGTTTGCGGCCAAAGCCCAGTATTCGTCAGAAATTCGCGGCTACTACACGCCGGCGGCGGGCCTGCCTAACAGTGGCGCCGCTTTTTCTGCCATCACGCCCTTCTCGGACACTGCCAATATCGTCACCCTGGAAACCGTCTACGACGGCGGCAGTATCATTCACGTCCTGTGGCTTAACCGTTCCGGCGAACTCAAAGACCGCCCGTATGACACCTCCAACAATTCGTTCAAATCCATCATTACGATTGCTACCGGCCTGCCCACCATTATCGGCGACTACATCGGCAGCAGCGGCGTCTCCGGCGTGATGGAGCCGGGAGGCAAGCTTCACATTGCCCACTGGTCGAAGGACGGCAGTAACAACCATCACATTGCGCACCGGGCCTACACCTACAACTCAGGCGCTAACACACTGACCCTGGTAGAGGGGCCGACCCAGGTGGACACCGACCCCGCCCATCAACCCAACCACCCTGCCATCGCCCTCTCGCCGCTGGACAATTCGATCACGGTTGCCTGGGTAGCGTCGCCAACTACCCCGCGCGAGATCATGGCCCGTACCCGAACCGGCGGCGGCTCGTGGGGCAGTGTCGAGAACATCAGCACCGTAGGCGATCCCTGGACGAGCACCAACGCCGGCATCAACATTGATCAAGGCCCCACGTTGTTGATTGACGGTTCGGGCACGCGACACCTGGCCTACATGGGGCATTTTGAAGGCTCCAACCCTTATGGCCGGATTTACTACGCGACCAAGTCGGGCGGCAGTTGGTCGGATCAGGCGCTATCCTATTTCAGCCACGCGCCCGTCGTCGCCATCAATAGCTCGGGCACGCTACACCTCTTAGGGCACGGCCACTCGCTTAACCCTTCAACTTGCACGGCGATCCCCGATATTTGCTACTGGAAGAAAAATGGCGACGGCTCCTGGGCTGCGCCGCAATTGATCGTCACCCTCGACCCTTCCGACACCAGTTTGTCAGCGAAGTGGTCGGTGGTTGGCTTCAACAGGCCGGAGACGATTGAGTTCCTGTTTTTCGGCGGGGCTTACACCAGCCCGACGCTTTACTACGGGCGGATAGATGCCAGCGGCCCAACCCCGACGCCGACGCGCACCAACACGCCCACCCAAACCTTCACCCCGAGCAACACCCCAACGCCGAGTAATACTGCGACGAGCACGGCGACCCACACCCCCACCGCCACCCGCACGCCAACTCATACTTGGACGTCCACCAACACCCCAACACGCACGCCGACCAACACTGCCACCGCGACCCGCACGCCGACTCATACGTGGACACCCACGAACACCCCCACCCGCACTTTCACCCCAAGCAACACGCCAACGGTCACCCCGACGCCGTCGAAATTGCCGGCGCCCACCATGAACTTCCCGGCCAGCGGCAACACGCCGCCAGGTACCCGGCCCTTGTTCGATTGGGCCAGCGTGCCAGGGGCAACGTCGTACACCTTCCAGATTTCCACCACCCCGAATTTCACTGCGCTCGTGGTGAATATGAATGTCTCGGCCTCGGCCTACACCCCGACGACCGACTTGCCCCGCAACACTCTGCTCTACTGGCGGGTGCGGGCCAACGGCCCGGCCGGTTCCGGGGCCTGGTCGCGAACCCGGCACTTCTTCAGCGCCAACCCGCCGGGCGTGCCGTCCTTGCTCTCGCCTGCGGCTGGCGCAACTGTGTCAAACAATAAACCGACTCTGGACTGGAGCGATTCAAGCCCGGCGGCCACTTACTACGAAGTGCAAATTTCCGCCGACGCCAACTTCACCGCCGTGCTGGGCCGTGGGCGAGGCGGGTCAGTCAACCTGTCAACGTACACTATCGAAACGGCGCTTTCCCCGGCCACTACCTACTTCTGGCGAGTGCGGGCGGTGAGCGGTAGCTTCTCTTCTGGCGGAACAAACGGGGCGCAATTTAGCCAGTGGTCGGCAGTTCGTAGTTTTCGTACTCCGTAACTGAAGGGAGTTCAGAGTTCGCTCCCGGCAGATTGCCAAATCCGACAGAAAACCTCCCGAAGGCCTGCGCTTCGCGCCTTTGGGAGGTTTTGTTTATGACCTATTTCCTACGCATTTCCCTCCAAATCGCTCCAACCTCATGTCAATCCTTACAATTTTTTGACTAATCATTGGCTTGGGAGAGTTAACTTATGAGCAACATGTTAAAGTGGTACGGCCATGATCGCCGCATGCCGCTAACACTCCGGTCGAACTCCGGCCGGACAACTCAGAGAGACTATGCCAAAACAAACTTCTTCGCTCTGGAAAACAGCCTCAATTATCAGCCTCGTCAGCATCTTCGTGTTTGCCTCAGGCTTGTGGCGGCCGGTGCTGGCCGCCTTCAGCTACCGCCCGGTGACCCGGCCCCTGCTGGCGCACGGGCCAGTCATTCACACTACCTACGCCGATTTTACAGGTTGTGTTGACACGGTGAACACCACCGCTCACATCACCGATATTGATGCGACAGACGGCACTGGCGGCACTGTCACCCTCGCCGCCGCCTTTGCCGATGACTTCCTCGGCTCACCCCTTGATCCCGGCAGATGGACTGCCTGGTTGTGGGCAGGCGGTCCACCATACACATCACCATACGTGCCAGGCATCAGTAATAGCGCACTAACTATTCCTGCTAACGCAGGCGCCTTTGTGCGTTCAACCGCGTCCTTCACGCATGGCGTTGTCGAGTTCACGGCAGAATTTACTAACGGAAATAATCAGCATATTGGCTTCGCTCGCGACGACTTTTCAGGCGACCGCTATTTTATTTTTAGCACTCGAAACCCGCAAACCGGATTGAATGATAACAAGCTGTATGCCCGGACTAACAACAGTGGATCCGAGGCGCTTGCGAATTGGGTCATAGCAGATCCAATTCCTGCCGGTATGCATCGTTATCGTATAGAGTGGAAGGCGCTCGATACAACCACGGATCGAATAACTTTTTACATTGACGGGGCTACGGGCGCTAGTGATTTCCGGGATTGGCCTAGTGCTGGCGCAGACAATTTCCAATTGTATATATCAAATGATGGCCCAACTGACTTGAAGGTGGATTACATCCAGGCCACGCCCGATTACAATCTCAGTCTTACTCCCGATGGCGTCTTCGTCAGTTGTGTTTTGGACGCGGGCGCAGACCTTTGGGATAACATCAGTTGGGTTGAAAACGTGCCCACCAACACGAGCGTGACGGTGGAGGTCGCTACTTCGGACAATGGCTCCAGCTTTGGTTCCTTCAGCCCGGTAACGAATGGCGCATCCTTCGGCGGCCAATTACACCGCTACATTAAATACAAGCTAATTCTCACCGGCGATTCAGGCAATCTCGCAGTTTCGCCCCGCGTAGACTCGGTGACGTTGAATGATGTCGCCCCAACAAACACGCCGACCCCAACCAACACTCATACGCCAACCAATACCCATACGCCGACCGCGACCCACACTCCGACCAACACGCCCGGCCCCTCACCCACCGCCACGCCTCTGCCGCCGCCCACCATGAACTTCCCATCCAGCGGCCACGCCCCGCCCGGAACCCGGCCCTTGTTCGACTGGGCCAACATCCCCGGCGCCACGTCGTACACCTTTCAGATTTCCGCCAACCCGAGCTTCAGTGTGCTGATAGTGAATGTGAACGTCTCGGTGTCGGCCTACATCCCGACGACCGACTTGCCACGCAACACCTTGCTCTACTGGCGAGTCCGTGGAAACGGCAACAAAGGGCCTGGCCTGTGGTCGCGCACCCGCCACGTCTTCAGCGCCAACCCGCCAAGCGTGCCAACGCTGATCTCGCCGGCCGAGGGGGCAGTCGTGACCGGCCTCACGCCGACGCTCGACTGGAGCGACTCGACTCCCGCCGTGGCCTACTACGAAGTGCAACTCTCGACCACCGCCAACTTCACCGCCGTGCTGGGGCGCGGCCAGGGCGGGACGACGAACGTGTCAGCCTACACCATCCAAACCGCGCTGGCTTCAGGCAACATCCGCTACTACTGGCGAGTGCGGGCCGTGAGCACCAATGGCAGTACGACCCAGTTCAGCCAGTGGTCGGCGGTGCGTAGTTTCCGTACTCCGTAACTGCGCTCCGCAAAACAGTTTTATCCCCTTCATGGGTGGGGATGCCGGAGCGTAGCAACAGACTACGCCCCGGCAGTTCCAAATCGCGTCAATAGTTTTAGCCCCTTCTTCGTAGAGGTGAAAAATCCCGCGAAGAAGGTCATATTTTGGTTACTATCATGCGCCCTTCAATTTCGCTCGCCTTTAAATCTATCTCCACCATCAGCATCCTCCTTCTGCTGTCGAACCTGTGGCGGCCCGTGGCCACCCTGGCCGTCCCGAACCCGGCTCCCATCCTGCTGGTTGTCAACGACTCGGCGGCGAATAAATTCGGGCGCTATTTAGGCGAAATCCTGCGCGCCGAGGGCCTCAACGAGTTCGAAGTCACCACTCTCGGCGCAATGACCCTTACCGAACTCGACAAGCATGATCTGACCATCCTGGCTGAAACGACGTTGTCCGCCAGTGAAGCCACTACCCTCAACAACTACGTCAATGGGGGCGGCCGCCTCATCGCCATGCGGCCCGACTCTCAAATCAAGGCCCTGTTCGATCTCGGCGCTTCCGCCGGAGTTTTGACCGACGGCTATCTCAAGATTGACAACACGGCGACGATCAACGGCGCGGCCCCCGGCTCCGGTCTCTCAACCCAGACGTTGCAGATTCATGGTGACGCCACCCAATACAACATCCTGGCCGGGGCCATCACCATCGCCCAACTTTACAGCGACGTTTCCACCGTCACCACCTATCCGGCAGTAGTCAGCGACGACACGGGCCGGGCCGTCGCCTTTACCTACGATCTCGCCAAGAACGTCGTCTACACCCGGCAGAGCAATCCCGCCAATGCCGACGTAGACACGGACGGCGACGCTGTCTTGCGCACTATAGACCTGTTCCAACTCAGCGGCGGCGGCTCGTGGGTGAACCGCGACCGCATCCCCGTCCCGCAAGCCGACGAGCAACAGCGCCTCTTCGCCCGCCTCGTCAAGCAATTTGTTGGCCAGGCCAAACCCATTCCCCAATTGTGGTACTTCCCCGACTCGGCCAAGACCATGCTGATTTTGACGGCTGACGTCCACGCGCAACCAGAGGCTTATATTCAACCTGAGATCACAAGCCTGAACAACCACGGCGGCGATGCAACGTTTTACTTGAGCACTGGTGGCGGCATCTTGAGTACGACCATCTTGGAAACATGGCGGAGCCAGGGACATGAATTTGGCATTCATCCATACCGCAACCCTCAAGGCGTCATGACTTACGCTGCATTGAACGCCGGTTTCAACGACTCGGTTAATGCATTTGACTTCTATTACAATTCTGTTCCAATGTCGCGAACGGTGCGTAATCATCAGGTGAGCTGGCAGGGGTGGACAGACGCGGCGGACATTGCTGTGGCGCATGGGATGGTGATGGATACCAATTTCTACCACTGGGGGCAATGGCTCAAGAAGCCAGATAACACCTGGCCGCATGGCTACATCACTGGCAGTGGCCAGCCTATGAAATTCATCAAGGCTGACGGCGCTATTTTGAACTATTACCAGCAATTGACGCAATTGGTGGACGAGCAACTTTTCGACCTTTACGACCTCCCGCCTTTCGAAAGTGAAAGCCTCAGCGCGTCACAAGGGATCGCCGTCTCTCAACAGATGATTGACGCTAGCCTCGCTGGCGATTATGCCGCGATAATGACTCAATTCCACGTAGATTACTACTATGATCCGCCACAAGCCTGGGCCGAAGGCACGATGGATTACGCCAACACCCACGGCGTGCCAATCTGGAATGCCGATAAGTGGCTCAGCTTCACCGAAACTCGCCACGACGCCAACTACAACAACGTCGCCTGGAGCAGCGGCGCGGGAAGTTTGACGTTCGATCTGGCCGCCACGGCTACGGCTGGCGTCAACCTGACGACCATCCTGCCGCTCAGCCACGGCAGCGCCCCGCTTCTGTCAGTAGAAGTGGATGGCAGTCCGGCCTCGTACAGCACCCAGACCATCAAGGGCTTGAACGTAGCGTTTGTCACCGTCGCCGCCGGGAACCATAGCTTTGTGGTCACCTACTCCGGCGCAACGCCGACGCCCAGCAACACGCCGACCAACACCCCAACCAACACAGCTACCTTTACACCAACTAACACGCCGACCCACACGGCCACGCCCACATTGACCAACACCTCAACCAACACGCCCACCCCGACCAAGACGTTTACTCATACAAATACACCCACGAACACGAAGACGCCAACCAACACCGCCACACCTACCGCCACACTTCTGCCGCCGCCCACCATGAACTTCCCGGCTGGCGGCCACACCCCGCCCGGAACCCGGCCTTTGTTCGACTGGGCCAACATCCCCAACGCCACGTCGTACACTTTCCAGATTTCTACCAACTCCACCTTTACCTCGTTGGTGGTCAACTTGATTATCTCGCCTTCGGCCTACACCCCGACGGCAGACCTGCCGCGCAACACCCTGCTCTACTGGCGCGTGCGCGGCAACATCAACTCCAAACCCGGCGCCTGGTCGCGCACCCGTCACTTCTTCAGCGCCAACCCGCCGGGCGTGCCGGCCCTGCTCACGCCTGCCGAAGGGGCGCACGTGAGCAGCTTGCCGGCACTCGATTGGAGCGACTCGAACCCGGCCGCGGCCTACTACGAAGTGCAACTCTCGACGGACGCCACTTTCACCACCGTGCTGGGGCGCGGCCGGGGGGGGACGACTCACCTGTCGGCTTACACCGTCCAAACCGCGCTCACCTCAGGCATCCGCTACTACTGGCGAGTGCGGGCCGTGAGCACCAACGGCAGTACGACCCAGTTCAGCCAGTGGTCGGCAGTGCGCAGTTTCTACACCCCCTGATTGGCAAACCCCAAAACAAAACCTCCCCGGAATTACCGGGGAGGTTTTGTTTTTACCAGCTACTTCAACGCCGCCTTGACGAATTTTATGTCCCTTCTACGGATACGTTTCCGCCAACAACGCCTTGATCGCCTTCTCAATCTCCTCGTACCGGCCTTCGCCGATATGTTGATAGCGGATGTTGCCCTGCTTGTCAATCAGTAACAGAGTCGGCCAGTAGCGCACCCGGTAGGCCGACCAGGTCTGGCCGTCGTTGTCCTGGGCCACAGCGTAAGGCACATCCAGCCTGACAATGGCCTCTTTGAGATTGTCCAGGCCGGCTTCGTATTGGAACTCGGGGAAATGATTGCCGATGACGACCAACCCTTGCGAGCTATAAGTCTCGTGCCACTCCCTCAACGAGGGAATCACGTGTTGGCAGTTGATTCAACCAAACGTCCAGAAATCAATCAATGCCACCTTGCCACGCAGATCGGCCAGTCGAAGCGGCTTATCCGTGTTGAGCCAAATTTCGTTATTAAGTTCGGGCGCAGGGCCGTAATTCCTCAAGGTAATCTCCGGTGTCATCGTGGTCGTCGTATTGGATTGTTTGCGCGTCGTCAAAGCGCCCAGGGCAATGATCAAAATGGCGGCGATGCCCAGCCCCCACAGCCAGACTCTGTTCATCCTTCCCTCCTTTCCCTTCCGTTGGCGTAGGAGCGGTTTGCAACCGCGATTGCGCTCCTATGGCAACAGGCGTTACTCGCCAGCCGCTTACGGCGCCGCCAGCGGCGCGGCGGCGAACGGGACGCGGAACGGCTGGCACCAAATCACCGCCGACTGAAACTGCGACAGATCCAGATCGGGGGGCAGTTCGTAGTTCTGGTTGCCGATGTTGCCCTTGAGCTTGCCCAAGTCAACCGACCCGGCCAGTTCCACGCCCACCGTGTCGGGAACGGGGTTGGCAGGGGCAAGGTAGACGTGCAGGTCTGGCCCGTTCAGCACTTCAAAGTCTTCGAAGCGCAGAATGCGTGAGCCGTCAGGCAGTTGATAAATGGTGGCTTTGCCCCGGCCTTCATGAGCGACGTTGTAGAATTCGCCTTGAGCGAGAATCTGCATCGTCGCCATGTCGCCGGGTGGCATGGCCTCGTCCACTGCCTGCGTCGGTTCGGCCATTGCTTCTTCCATAGCCTCGGTCGCCTCAGCCGCCGGCAGAGCTTCGTCCACCGCCCGGTTGATGAACAGCGGCGAGATGAGATACCAGCCCACTGGCAGGGCGGCCAGAACTGCTATCACAACTCCGATGCTGAAAAGCGTGCGTTGGTTATTCATAGAGGACCTTTTTGAAAATGAGAAATTTCAAGCTGAGTGTAGGCCGGAATCCTTACGCTGAAATTACGGCTAAATCAGCGCTTGATGAAACAAAAACACGCCGACGGCGTGTCTCTGCAAAAAAGGCATTACTGCAAAATCAGGAAATTGAATTTGCCGGTGTCAACGGATGTGTAACGGATAAACAGATAACGCGCAGGGTATCCGTTTATCTGTTTGACATCCGTTGACGCCAGACCCACAAACTATTGAGGGGCCGCTTACGCCTTCCATTTCGCCAGCATGGCCTCGCGTTCGGCGGCGGCCCGAATCTTCCCCAGCCGCTCGGCCACCTCTTTGCGCCCGCCAGCGTTTAGCTCTTCTTCCGCCTGCTTCATGGCTTCCACCACCTGCGGTGTAATTTCCGCCGAGCGCCGCTTTGCGGCTTCGAGCGATTCTTCTTCAGTCTCGAAAGCCAGCAGTTCGTTGATCAGCTTGATCTCCGGCGGGGCGGCATCGCGGATGATGCTCAAAATGGTGTCGCCGATCTGCTGAAGGCGTCCGGCCACGTCGTCCTGCCCGGACTTTTTCGCCGCCTCGTAATTCTGGTTGAGGATCGCCATGAAGGTGTTGTCAATCTGTGGCAGGATTTCCGTCACCGCCTGTTTGAGGTCGGGCGCTTCGAGCAGGCGGCGGAGCAGGTTGGCGGCCTGCTGGCCTTGCGCCTGCGCCGTCTGATCAACCTGACCCACCACCTCCAGAATCAAATCACGCACTTTTTGCAGGCGCTCGCGCTCTGCGTCCGGGGCCTGGTTGATCAGCTTGGTAAGCTTCATGAAAAAGTTGTAATCCACCAGCGGGCGGGCCAGCGAGGCCAGCGCCGTGATCCGGTCTTCGCCGTCGGCCTTCACCACCATGTCAAAGAACAGGTCAGGCGTGAGCTTGTCGTCGAGCAGGCTGAGTTCGTTGGCCGTGTCCTCAAACAACTGCGCCTGCTGGACCGACTGCTTGCCCAGCGACGAAAGCGCCACCGCTTTGTTGCGGACCGCCAGCATCTTCTCGGCTCCGGCCCGGTCGCCAGACTCGGCGGCGGCCTGGATGGCGGCGGTGAACAGATCGAAGAAGGCGTAATCAAGTTCGGCGTCGTGCTCCTGCACCAGAGCCGTCAGCGCCTCCTCGTTAGGCGCGGTCAGCATTTGCTCGATCAGGGTGACTTGTGCTCGCTGGGCCTCCATCATTTCTTTGGTGATGCCGTCCGCTTCCAGCACCCGATCGATCATGCCCTGCAGGGTGAACGCCGGCGTGGGACGGAGCAAGTAGCCCTTGCGCTGTTCGGGCGGCAGGCTGTTGACGATGGCTTTGGTCAGGCCGCCAAGCAGGCGCTCCTGCTCGGTCTGCGGCAGGCCCAGCTCCATCGGCATGAAGGTTATCAGCAATTCTTTAGCCGGGTCGTGGTACACAATCGGCGTAGCAACCATAGACTGGAAGCGGCAACGCGGGCAGGTGATCACGTTGAACCGCCCGCGCAGAAAACGGGCTTTAGCCGCCGGGTCGCGCCCCACATCAAAAACTTGCTCGATCTGCGCCGCGAACGGCGTCTGGCATTGGGGACAGGTGACGGTGGTGGATGGATACATGGAACTCCTCGAGACGAAAGCTGAAAAACGAAAGAAACCTTCGTCTTCCGGCTATTCTTTCGGTAAACTAAAACTGAACGCCGCTCCGCGGCCCGGCTCCGAGCTGGCCCAGATTTGGCCGCCGTGCGCTTCGACGACGGCCTTCGCCAGATACAGACCCAGCCCCGCGCCCTGAGCGCGCCGGGTGGCCGGCGTATCGGCGCGATAGAAACGGTCGAACACTTTGTCTAGCTCTTCGGCGGGCAGGCCCAGACCTTCGTCGCTCACGGTGACGATGAGGTGTTCCGGCTCAACGCGGCCCATAATGCGAATCGTTCCGCCCTCCGGCGAATATTTGATCGCGTTCGAAAGCAAATTGGTGAGCGCTTGCCGCAACCGTTCCTCGTCGCCGTGAGCCAGCGGGAAGGCAGGCGGGAATTCTACCACGAAGGTGTGCTTGTCGGTCTGGGTGCGAAACTTGGTGACCAGTTCCGCCGCCAGCGCGCTGATGTCTACCACGCTGATGTTGAGCTTCAAGGCTCCGGCTTGCAGGCGTGAGGCGTCGAGCAGGTTCTCAATCAGCGCCGTCAGCCGGTCGGCCTCTTCTTCGATCACCGCCAGGCTCTCCTGCACCGTGCGCGAGTCCCAGCGGGCATCGTCGCGGCGCAGAGTCCCGGCGTAGCCTTTGATGAGCGAGACCGGCGTTTTCAGTTCGTGGCTGACGACCGAGACGAAGGTGCTTTTAAGTTGCTCGGCTTCGCGGAAGCGGGTGATGTCGCGGATGTTGGCGACGAGGTTGACCAGGCGATTCTCCCGGTCAAAAATCGGGGCATAGGTGATGCCGACGGCGACGGTGGACCCGTTGGCTTTGTGCAAATCCCCTTCGACGTAAAGCGGCGAGGCCGACGAAAAGGGCCAGCCGCCCGCTTCGGCCTCGTTGAGATCAAGGCCCGGCTCGCGTTTGGCCCAACGGATCAATTCGTCGTGGCCGCGGCCCACGGCGTTGGCGGCTCCCACCCCGAGCAGGCGGGCCAGCGCCCGGTTCCATCGTTGAATCCGGTGGCCGGAGTCCATGATCAAAATCCCGTCTGCCGAGCCTTCCAACACCGCATCCAGCCGCCGCCGCTCGCTGACACTTTGCTGATAGAGCCGGGCGTTGTTGACGGCGATGGCGGCCTGATCGGTGAATGCTTGCAGGAGCCGCCGCTCGCTTGCCCCAAACGGCGTGTCAAAAGCGCGGAAGACCAGCAGCAGACCCACCAGCTCGTCGCCGAGTTGCAAGGGCAGGCCCACCGTGCCGGAGAGATCGAACTGGCGGCCAACGGCCACCAGCCGCCGCTCGATCTCGCTCAGGACGTAGCGGGCCGGGTCGCCCCGGTCGGCGGCGTCGCGCAGGATGGCGTCGAAGTGGCGGATGAATTCCGGCGTGACGCGATATTGAGCGCGGACGCGGAAATTGCCGCTGGCCGCGGCCCCAGCCGCGTCGTCGCGGATGGCGATCAACCCGGCCTGGCCGCCCAACATTTCGGAGGCGGCTTCGAGGATGCGAACGAGGGCCGTCTCCAGGTCGAGCTGTTGGCTGAGGGCGCGGATGATGTCCAGCAGGTAGTCGCGCTGACGGACTTGAAAATCGGGAAGCATTGCGGGAATTGTAACACGCTCATGACTTCTGTTATACTCAGCGGCGCAAACATTTTCAGGCTCTCCCGACTCTCAACGGGAGGCAGGCCTTGTCATTCCGAGCGAAGCGAGGAATCTCTACGGCGGGACCAGAGACCCCTCGCCTCGCTCGGGGTGACATGCTTCGCATCAACCCGGCAAACCTGGCAGGGCCTACTTTCATTAAGGAGATCACCCATGGCATACGATGCAACCAAAATTCAAAATATCGAAGAGCAAATCAAGTCACACGGAGTCAAGTTCATCAACCTGCAATTCACCGACATTATGGGCATGGTGAAGACCGTCGGCCTGCCGGTGGAGATATGGTCGGAGGTGCTGGATCACGGAATGTGGTTTGACGGCTCGTCGGTGCAGGGCTTTGCCCGCATCGCCGAGAGCGACATGCTCCTGTACCCCGATCTCGACACCTTCGCCGTCATCCCCTGGGACACCGACGTGCCGACGGCGCGGGTGATTTGCGACGTTCACCTGCCCACCGGCGAGCCGTTCCTCGGCGACCCGCGCACCGTGCTCAAGCGGGCGCTGGCCGAAGCGGCGAAGATGGGCTACCAGTATTTCACCGGGCCGGAGCTGGAGTTCTTCCTCTTCAAGCCGCACGCCGATGGCTCGCTTTTGCCGCTCACGCCGCACGACCAGGCCGGTTACTTTGACATGAGCACCGACCTGGCCCACTCGGTGCGGCGGCAAATGGTGTCGGCCTTGAGCGCCTTCGGCATCCACGTGGAAGCCCTGCACCACGAAGTAGCAGTTGGCCAGCACGAGATTGATTTCAAGTACGGGCACGCCTTGCAAACCGCCGACAACGCCGTCACGTTGCGAATTACGCTGAAGGCAATTGCCCAACGCAATGGCCTGTATGCCACCTTCATGCCCAAGCCCATTGCCGGAATCAACGGCAGTGGCATGCACACCCACCAGAGCCTGTGGAGCGACGGCAAAAACGTGTTTGCCGATCCGAACGACGAATATGGCCTGAGCCTGACCGCCAAAAAGTTTATCGCCGGGCAACTGAAGCATGCCCGGAGCATGTCGGCCATCATTGCCCCGCTGGTGAACAGCTACAAGCGGCTGGTGCCCGGTTACGAAGCGCCGGTGTATCTGAGCTGGGCGCGCACCAACCGCTCGGCCCTCATCCGCGTGCCGAAGGTCAGTCCCGGGCGGGTGGCGACCGCCAGCCGCATTGAACTGCGTTGCCCCGACCCCAGCGCCAACCCCTACCTGACTGCGGCTGTGATGCTGATGGCCGGGCTGGATGGCATCAACAGCGATTTGCCGGTTCCGCCGGCTACCGAAGAAAATTTGTACCATCTGGACGAAGCGGCGTTGTCGCGGCTGGCGGCCATGCCCGGCTCGCTGGGCGAGGCCATTGAGGAGCTCAAGCGGAGCGAACTGGTCAAAGCCGCGCTGGGCGACCACCTCTTTGAGCGTTACGTCGAAGCCCGGATACAAGAGTGGGACGAGTACCGCCTCAGCGTCAGCCAGTGGGAATTGGATCGGTATCTGCCGGTGTATTAGAGCAGAATTATCAACGATGGTATCTCTTGCAGTGCCCGCCCCAGCCGGGTGCCATGCCAGGTGAGGAGTGAGCCATCCACGAGATGGATACGGCCGTTTTGAACGGCGGGCAAGTCGGGGAACTGCCGCCAGAAGTCGGCGTCAGTTTCAGAGAACGCGTAAGGCTCAGTGGGGAGCAGAATGATTTCAGGCTGGGCGGCGAGAATTTCATCGAGGGTTACGCGAGGGTAGCGCGTGTCACGATCCGGGGCGGGCCTGGATGACTGGGCCGGGTCCAAATCTGCGGCGAGCGGGTAGCGCCGATCGCGGTCGGCAAATACGTTCTGGCCGCCGCACACGGCAATCACATCGCTCACGTAAGTGTCGCCGTTGATCGTCATCCACCACGCCGAGGCTTCGGCGGCATCACGCCAGATGGGGCAGAAGACTCGCGGCGCGGGCGACTCGGAATTGGCGGCGGCTGTTACTGCCCACTCATAGGCTTTCTCAATCGCCACAATTCGCAATTCCTGCTGAGGGGCGTTGAAGCGACGAACCAGGTCATGCAAAAGGTCAAGCGCGTCGCGGACGGTTTTGGGAAAGGTCAGCCAGACCGGGATGCCCGCCGCCTGTAAGGCTTCGATGTCGGCTTGCGTGTTTTCTTCGTGGTTGGCGATGACCAGATCGGGGTTGAGGGCCACCACATCGGCTACACCGATATTTTTCGTGCCGCCCACGCGCGGCAGGGCTGTCAGTTTGTCCGCCGGGTGAAGGCAGTAGTCGGTGATGCCGATCACTGTATGGCCGAGGCCAAGATCGAACAACGATTCGGTGACGCTGGGGACGAGGGAGACCACACGCTCAGGAGGCACGATTGACGCTCCAGGCCAGGAAGGTAGTTTCGACAATTTGCGAAACGGTGAGCGCGCCGCTGGCGAGCGGGACGCCCGGCCAGCCCTGCCACACCCCGACGGCGAGGGTGGCGGCCAGGGCCAGCAAGTTGATCAGCATTGCTTGATACGTTGGCGCAGTCACGCGCCGTCCCATCAGCACCCCACGCAAATAGCTTTGCGCCGAGCCGATCAACGGCAAGGCCACGCCGAGCCAGGCGCCGGGCAGGGCCAGCGTCACCAGTTCCGGCGAGATGCCAATAACGGCACCCATGTACCATGCCGCCAGCGGCGTGATGCTGATGAGCAGTAACAGCCCCGAAGTGACCCAGCCCACGTTGTAGCAAAAGCGGCGCAGCGGCCCATCGGTTTCGGAGCCGCGCTGAAGAGCAATGACGGCTTCGGGCAAAGCGTACGAGGCGCTGCGAAAAATGCCAACCAGGCCGAAGACGACCGGCCAGGCGGCCAGCGACTCGGCGGGGTGACGGGCGCGGGCCAGGGCCGCGCCCAAGAGCGGCTGGCCGAGCAGGGTGAGCAATGAAACCGCGGCCAGCGGCAAATGAAAGGTAAGCAGGTTGCGATAGGTAAGCTCAGGTTGATCGGAGTGAACGGGCAGTCGTTCGGCGATCACCGGGGCGGCGACCCAGTGGGCGTAAACTGCTTCGGCGACCACGCCGGCCATCAAGGCCCAGCCGCCCACAGCCACCCCGGTCAATCGATCTGCAAAGGCGACCGCCAGAACTGTCGCCGTCCCTGCCGAGGCCGTCAACCGCACCACCGTGCCCACGCCCACCAGCCGCGTCTGACCGTAACGGATCATCACCCCTTGTTTGAAGCGGCGCCAGGCGATGGCCGCGCTCCACAGGGTCATAATCTGGAGTCCGGGTTGGGCCGCCTCGGCAATGGCCGGCGGGATTCCCATCCAGCCGCGCACCACTACGTCATATAGCGGCGTGAAGCCCATGAGGAGAGTCAGCGCGGTGGTAAGCACCATCAGATGAATGGTGAAGCGGCGGAGCATGAAATAGGCCTGCCGGTGCGAGGCCAGGGCGGTGGCCGAGGCCAGCAACATGATGACCGGACTCTCGATGGTGATCGAGATGCTGGCGGTGATGCCAAAGGCGGCGATCATGGTTTGCGCGTCCGGCAAACGGGCAATCGCCGCGTTGACAAACGGCAACTCGGTGGTCATCAACAGCCAACTCGAAGCCAGCGGCAACCAGAACAGCAGGATGTTGCGCTGGGAGAGCGGTTCAGACGCGGTGCTCAACTTGGCCGCGTTTATTTCTTCCGGCTCTTGCCGCAATCGCAACCGCCGCCTTCGTGGCGGTCACAGGGCTTGTTAGATTTGGCCGCCAGGACGTCCAACTCGTCCAGCGGGATCAGTTCGTCCTTCTTAAACTCGTAGCGAGTCTCGTCAATCAACACAATCGCCGTTTCCTTCAACGGGTTCAGGTCAAGCACCTTGCCCTGGCCTTTGGGCGTGCCAATGCGCTTGCCGCGTTTGGGCAAATGCTTGCGGGCTTCCAGATACTGTTCATATTCATAAACCAGGCAACAGCGCAAGCGCCCGCACATCCCGGCAATTTCATCCGGGTTGAGCGAGATGCCCTGCTCTTTGGCCATCTTGATCGAGATCGGGCTGAACTCGGTGAGGAAGGTGGAACAACACCGCTGTTCGAGGCCGCACGCCCCTGCCCCGCCCAGCAGTTTGGCAACGTCGCGCGGGCCGATCTGCCGCAGTTCGACGTGCGCCGCCGGGTACAGCTTCTGCACGTCGGATTGCAGAGACTTGGTCTCGGCCTTGTCGTCGTTGTCACTGCTGAAGAAAAACGTCAACCGGCTGCCGTCGTAGTTGTGCTCGGCCCTGACAACTTTCACCGTCAACTGAAGCTGGGCCGCCCGCTCGCGGCAGTTGATCATCGCTTCGGTTTCTTTGGCCTGCCATTGCTGGGCCATGAGCAAGTCACGTGGCGTCGCCAGGCGCTCGATGGGCCGGTGGCCGCCCGGATCGGGTTGGGCCACAAACTTGGCGACTTCACCTATCTGCGAGCCGCGCTGGGTTTCCACGATTACCCGGTCGCCCATCTTCACTTCAGGGAAGGCTGAGGCGTCAAAGTGATATAGCTTGCCAATTTTATGAAACCGCACGCCGACGATGGCGCTGGCGGGCGTTTCGGTAGCAACGAGTGTCATGTTTGACTACTCAATCATCTGAATCGGGATCAGATTGCTCTGGCGGCTTACCTGCACACTGACTTTGGCCGCGATGTCGTTGGCAATCGTTACCAGCGCCTTCGCCGCCGCCGACTCGGGATTAGAAACCACAATCGGCACGCCGCTGTCGCCGCCGACCCGCACCTGCCGGTCAATCGGTATTTCGCCGATGAAGGGCACGCCGGTTTGCTCGGCCAGCACCCTGCCCCCGCCCCGGCCAAACAAGTCCATCGTCGAGCCGTCGGGCAGGGGCAGGTAACTCATATTTTCCACCACACCCAACACCGCCACATCCAACTGGCGGAACATCATCAGGCCGCGCAGGGCATCAGCCTGCGACACTTCCTGCGGCAGGGTGACGATCACCCCGCCCGTCAGCGGCACAGACTGGGCGAGCGTCAACTGGGCATCGCCGGTGCCGGGCGGCAGGTCAATGATGAGGTAGTCGAGATTGCCCCAGGCCACGTCGCTCAAGAACTGGCGGATGGCCGAGTGCAACATCGGCCCGCGCCACACCAGCGGCTGGTTGGGTTTCACCAGAAACCCCATTGACATCAGCTTCACGCCGTGGGCGACGGCGGGCATCATCTTTTGCACGCCGTTCTCTTCGATGGGCGGCGGCATGCGATGCGCGCCCAGCATGATGTTGGCGTTCGGCCCGTAAATGTCCGCGTCCAGCAGGCCCACACTCGCGCCTGCCCGGGCCAGCGCCACGGCGACATTGACGGCCACAGTAGATTTGCCCACCCCGCCTTTGCCTGAGGCGATGGCGACGGTGGTTTTCACCGGCAGTGACAATTGACCGATGATCCGGTTGTCCACCGGCACGCTCGATCCCCATTTAATGGAAACCGACTCTGCGCCCGGCGCCTTCATCACCGCCGCCCGGCAGTCGCGCTCGATCACATCCTTGAGCGGGCAGGCGGGCGTGGTCAGCATCACCATAAAACTCACCGCCCCGTCAGAGACGGCCAGATCCCGGATCATGTTCAGGGTGACCAGGTCTTTGTGCAGTTCCGGTTCCATCACCGTGCTCAGGGCCTTCATCACCGCATCCGCGCTCAGTGCGCCGTTTTTTCCTTTGTTTGCCATTTTTCCGATCCAATCCTTAACTTTTCGCTCTCACTTCTTTGCCGCCGCGCTGGCCGCTTTCTTGGCTGCCTTCTTGGCCTCTTCCTCGGCCCGGGCCTTCTCTTCGGCGGCGTAATCGGTGGGCCGGATGCTGGCGTAGTAGCTCACCGGCTTCGACAACTTGGCCTTGTCGTAAACGTGCGCGGTCGTGCGGTCGTAAGATGCAATCTCAAAGTCGTGATCCATCTTGATAGCGTCGAACGGGCAGTACTCGGCGCAGTAGCCGCAATTCATGCAGATGTCGGTGTCAATGTAGAACTCTTTCGGCGCCGGGATCGGGCGCTTGGTCACCGGGTCGTCGGTGCGCACGATCCAGATGCACTGCGGCGGGCACACCTTGGCGCAAATGCCGCATGAGGTGCAAAGGTCTTCCTTCGTGCCGTCCGCCTTCTCTTCGTAAATCAGGAACGGGAGGTAGCGGAAGCGCTCGGTCGGGGCCAGCATTTCGTCCGGGTACTGCACGGTGAACAAGCCCTTGCCCTTCGGCGACTGCCGCATGTTCAATTTTTCGGGATCGATGTAGCGTTTGCTCAGCCAGCGGACATCTTCAGTGTAGGTATCCACAAAGTGCTTGAGCGTCACCCACAACCCTTTTACAACACCAAGACCGTACATACTGCCTCCAGTTAGAGTTAGAGTACTCTAACTCCCCTCTCTAACTTATCTGTCCGTCTCTCCCAACACGATGTCAATGCTGCCCAGGATGACCACCACGTCCGCCACTTTGTGGCCCTTGCACAATTCACCAAGCAAGGTGATGTTGATGAACGACGGGGCGCGGACGTGATAGCGGTAAGCGTTGGCCTTGCCGGTGGACACGATGTAAAAGCCGAGTTCACCCTTGGGACCTTCCACCCGGCCATAAGACTCACCCGCCGGGACACGAACGGTGTATTGCGGCTTGCCGGCCAGAATGTCGCCGCCGGTTGGCATATCGCGCAGAACCTGCTGGCAAATCTTCACGCTCTCGCGCATCTCGTCAATGCGGATCACGTAGCGGTCGTAAACGTCGCCGCCCTCGCGGGTGCACACTTTGAAATCGAAGCGGTCGTAAATGCTATAAGGCTCGGCGCGGCGAAGGTCGTAAGGCACGCCCGAGGCGCGGAGCAGCGGCCCGGCGGCGCTGTAGGCAATGGCCTGTTGCGGCGGTAGAACCCCGACGCCAATGCCGCGCGAGCGGATGATTTCGTTTTCGGTCAGATAGGTGTCCAGTTCGTCAAACGCGCGCGGCAGACGGTTGAACACCATGTCGTTCAGGAACTCCATCGTGTTCTCGTCGCGCATCTTCTCCGGGATGTCGCGAGCGATGCCGCCGAAGCGCATGTAGTTGCACATCATCCGCGAGCCGGCGGTGGCCTCAAAGAAGTCCAGAATCAATTCGCGCTCGCGAATGGCGTACAGGGCCGGGGTGAAAAAGGCGCCCATGTCGTTGAGCAAAAAGCCGATGGCCCACAGGTGGTTGCAAATCCGGGTCAGTTCCACCATCAGAATACGAATATACTCAGCGCGCTCCGGCACTTTGGCCTTGGTGAGCTTCTCAACCGCCAACGCATAGCCCAGATTATTCGACATCGAGCTAATGTAGTCGAGCCGGTCGGTGAAGGGCATATTCTGGATCCAGGTGTTGCGCTCGCCGATCTTCTCGTGGTTGCGGTGCAGGTAGCCCATCACCGGGTGCAAATCCACAATCGTCTCGCCGTCCAGCGTCACCAACATGCGGAACACGCCGTGCGTAGAGGGGTGTTGCGGGCCGAGATTGACCACAATCTTGTCCGTCCTGAACCCGCGTCCGGTGCTCACGTCGAGTTCGTTGAGGTTTGGATACTGCTCGGCCTCTTCCTCAGACACCCACTGATCGGGGTCAAAACCTTCCGGGTAAGCCACGTTGTGGCTGAACGGATTCTTTTCTTCGGAACGGTAGAAGTTGCCGCCCGGCCAGCGCGAGTCAAACGGCTTGATGTCGGCTTCGTAGTAGGCTTCTTTCCAATCTTTGCGCAGAGGGTATCCGGCAAAGCCGTCCCACATCAAAATGCGCTTCAGGTTGGGATGGCCGGCGAAGCGGATGCCGTACATGTCGTAGGCTTCGCGCTCTTGAAAATCCGCGCCGGGGTATACCGACACCAGCGACGGGATGACGGGGTCTTCACGAGGGATCTGCACTTTGAAAACAAGCGCCGGGCCGCCCGTCGTCTTGTATGCGTGATAGACCACTTCCAGTTTGCCGTCCGCAATATAGTCCACGCCGGTGACGGATGAGAGATAGTCGTAACCCATCTCGTCGCGGATGGCGGTGGAAAATTCGATCAGTTTATCGGGGGCAACCATGTAGCCGGAATAACCGGCGCGAGTGTCCGGCGTCACCGAGCCAGGAAAACGAGATTCTAGAGTCTCTGCGGCAGCTTCGGCGGTTGGGGCGACAGCTTCTGTCATGAACAGTTCCTTTCAACCAGCGTTACACCTGTCAGGTTTCCAAAAACCTGACAGGTGTAACGCTGGAGCATTCTAATCAGCCGCCGGTTCAGCCTGCTTCTGCCGGGCAACTTGCTTGAACAGCGGGGCCTGGCGAAGGTCGATCAGATCGGGGCCGAGCACCGGCACCGGGATTGGCTCGCCTGAACCTTCTCGATACCACGGCACGGTACGAATGGATTGGCCGTCAATTTTTTCCTGAAGCTTGATCAGCCCGTTGAGCAGAGCCTGCGGGGTTGGCGGGCAACCAGGGACATACACGTCCACCGGCACAAACTTATCCACGCCCGACACCACGTTGTAGCCTTCCTTGAATGGCCCGCCGCCCGAGGCGCACGCGCCCATCGCCAGCACATACTTCGGCTCCGGCATCTGGTTGTAAAGCCGGACGATGACCGGGATCATCTTCTTGGTCACCGTACCGGAGACGATCATCAGGTCGCTCTGGCGCGGGCTGGGGCGCATCACTTCCATGCCGAAGCGCGACAGGTCGTAGCGGCTGGCGGCGGTGCAGATCATTTCAATCGCACAGCAGGCCAAACCGAACATCATCGGCCATATGGACGAGCGGCGGCCCCAGTTGTAGAGCTTGTCCAACGAGGTGACGAGGACGTTGGACTGCATCTCGTCGGGCACTTGAAAGTTGGGGTCTTGCGCTGAATCACTCATAAAGGATTGACCTCCTCAAACCAGTCCTGATAAATGGCATTAAGCAATTCGTCGTTCACCAGAGCCGGGTCGTCGGCAAATTCCGGCAGGGCGACCGTCCACTCGAAGATTTGTCCCAGGGTCACATCGGCTAAGTTTACACCGGGATGGGCATTTATCAAATGGCGGGCAATCTCGTACGACCCGTCCCAGTAAAGCCTGGCGCTCATCGTCAGTTATTCAATAGCATGAATTTTACCGCCAGCCAGCACTTTTGCCCCTTCGGCCTGCCCGATGCCCACATACTCGTGGACACGGTCACGAGCAACTCTGTTAATCAGCGGGCCAACGTCGGTAGCCGGCAAGAGACCGTCGCCCAGGCGCAGTTTCCGGGCGCGCTCGGTCAGCGCCTCTTTCAATTTCGGCGCGATGCCCTTCTGCACAATCAGGCGCGAACACGCGGTGCACCGCTCGCCCGTCGTGCCGATGTAGTTTTTGTAGAGCATTGTGTTGCGCCTCAAAGGGAGTCCAGCGTGAAGTTACCTTTTTCACAAAGTAGGTCGGATTATAATGTTTTGGGATCGGGGTTGTCAAGGAAAATGGCCAATCGCTTTCCGGCCTGCCAGGGACAATGCACTCGACTGGACAAACTTCCACGCACGCGCCATCGCGCAAACAGAGGCTGGTGATGATATGGGTCATGGAATATCTCCTTTTTCTTCACACGCGGATTGGTATCCGTAACTTTCAAGGTCGTCATTCCTTTAGATTACAGTAACCACATCGCTAAGCGTCTGAGATTCGCTCAAGTAGCCGCGCCATTTGCGGTCCCGGCCTAAGCGGCGCAGCCGCACCAGGGCTTGGGTTTCGATCTGGCGGACGCGCTCACGTGTAATGCCCATCTTGTCCCCCACCTCCTGAAGCGTACGCTCCGCACCGTCTCGCAAACCATAACGGAGACGCAAGACCCGCGCCTCACGTGGCGGAAGTTCATCAAGCATGTCTTGGACCTGCTCGTGTAGCAGGTCCTTCGTGGCGATCTCCTCTGGAAGTGGTGCGTCCTCGTCCTCGATGAGTTCACCGAACGCTGCGCCATTTTCCTGGTTCGTGAGCATCTCCAGCGAGAGCGGACGCTGGTGGTATATCTGGATCAATGACTCGGCCTGTTCAACTGTCACCCCCAAGGTATTGGCTAACTCCTCCAAGCTCGGCTCGCGGCCTAGTTTCTGGATAAGTCGGTGCGAGGCGCGCAACAGCTTATTGATCTTGTCACTCAAATGCACCGGCAACCGGATGGTGCGGGCCTGGTCGGCGATGGCGCGGGTGACTGCCTGCCGAATCCACCACGTCGCATAGGTGCTGAACTTGTACCCGAGACGATAATCGAATTTCTCGGTAGCTTTGATTAGGCCGATGTTTCCATTCTGGATCAGGTCAATGAACGGCAGACCGCTGTAAATATACTTTTTGGCCACGCTGATGACCAAGCGCGTATTCGCCATAATCAGATGGTCACGAGCGGCCAAGCCAGCCTCTATAATGACCTGGAGTTCAGACCGCTTCTTGGCATTTACTCCATTCTTCGCCAAGCGCCGACGGGCGAACTTGGCCGCTTCCATACGCTTGGCTAGGGCCACTTCTTCCTCAGTAGTGAGTAGCGAGATACGGGTGATCTCTTTGAAATACAGGAGAGTCAAATCGCCGTCGATCAAGTCAGGATTGATGTCGGAGTCTGGCTCTGTCTCTTCTTCGCTGATGTCTTCGTCGGTAACGGGCTCATCCGCATCGCTGGGCTCAACGATCTCGGCAGTGGCAAACGCCAGCACAACGCAGGCCTCATCTTGGCCTTCAATGTCGCGTTCGGTTTCCGGGAAGAAGCGCGGAAACTCGTCGTCGTTGAGAAGGCTTTTGTTCTCACCTTGCTCCAATAATTGCTGTATAGCTGGATGCTTCTTGCCTGGCATAAAAGTCTAGTCGGTCAGCGTGATCACGAGTGATTACCCGCGCGCCTCAGGTGTGAACTTGGCTTTGCAGTCCGGTTGACATGAATCTGATGCGCTTGGCAGTTCATTTTTCTCCACCTCATCTAGTATCATAAGAAGATTTCGTACTTTTGTCAATATACTTCATACAAATGAAGTAATTCATTTTATGATTTTATTGACGAATTAGTTAATATATGCTAGACTATGTGAGACTGCAGTTTGACCATAATGAAACTTTAGCAAAAGTCCAGCAAGATATTGGCATGCAGGAAACGCGACAACAGATTCTCAGCATCCTTCAAAGGCGAAACTTGATCACGGTTGACGATCTGGCGCGAGACCTGGACTTGGCTGTCGCGACGGTGCGCCATCACCTGACTTTGCTTGAGCGAGATGGGCTGGTGGCGAGCAAGAAGGTACGCCAGCAGGTAGGGCGACCCTACTTGGTGTACTCTCTAAGCCAGCAGGGCCAGGAAAGCTTCCCCAAGAAATATCATCGCCTGTCCTCCTACATCTTGACCGAAGTTAAGGCTGAACTCGGGTCTGAACGTCTTTCCGCTCTGTTGCGTCGCATTGCCCAGAGGCGCCTGGCCGAGCGCGCTCCTGACCTGGAGGGGAAAAGTCTCGAAGAACGGTTGGAAATCCTGATCGTGATACTAGGTGAAGAGGGCTTCGTCGCTGATTGGGAGAAAGCAGACGGGAGAAAATTCCTCCTGACGCATCACACCTGCCCCTATCAAGCGGTCGTTTCTCAGCATCCTGAAGTGTGTCAGGTAGATGCCGAGTTAATCAGCGGCGTGATCGGAGCCCCGGTCGAGAGGACCAAGTGCATACTTTACGGTGATCTTGTCTGCACCTTTGAGGTGAAAACCGTTGCCTGAAGGAGACGTTCTCCGCTTCGGCGTGCGTCTCTTGGGCGATAAAGCCTTCAACAGCGCCGCCGACGAACTGTCGCTCTAGAAGGAAACCCAGGTGTGGTTAGTGCCCATCCGCAAAGAGAACATGACGCCCAAAGACTGGGCAGATGATTATGTTCTGGGCACGCAGCAATCAGCGTATCTTATACGACCGTCTTATAAAACAGAGGCAACGCCCGCGCCTTCTCGCGCCGGAAGACGTGCGCCTTCAGCACTCGTTCTCGCGCCTCGGCCAGCTTCTCGGCGTCGTTGGCGTGAACGGTGAACAAAGGTTGCCCCTTCTCGACCCGGTCGCCCACTTTGCGGTGAACGACAACGCCCACCGCCAGGTCAATCGGGTCGCCCTTCTTCATCCGCCCGGCCCCGAGCGCCACTGCCGCCAACCCTATTTCGCGGGCGTTAATCTCGCGCAAGTAGCCGGCCTTCGGCGCGTCCACAGTTTCAGCCAGCGAAGCCGTCGGCAGTAGAGCCGGATCATCAACCTGCGCTCCGTCGCCGCCCTGCGCCACCACCAATTCGCGGAACTTCGCTAGCGCCCGGCCATCGGCCAGAGCCGCCTCGCACGCCGCCCGCGCCGCCGCCTGCGATTTGAACTGTTTGCCCTGCACCAGCAAGTGCGTTGCCACGTGCAAACAATGTTCGCGGAAGTCCGCCGGGCCGCCGCCGCGCAACGTATCAAGCGCCTCGCGCACCTCAAGCGCATTGCCCACCGCAAACCCTAACGGTTGGTTCATGTCGGAGATCAGGGCCACCACCTTACGGCCAATGTTCTTACCGATCTTCACCATCGTCCGCGCCAACTCGGTCGCTTCTTTCACTGTCGGCATAAACGCGCCGTTGCCCACTTTCACATCCAGCACAATCGCGTGCGCCCCGGCGGCGATCTTCTTGCTCATCACCGAACTGGCAATAAGCGGAATGCTGGGCACGGTTCCGGTCACGTCGCGCAAGGCGTATAACTTGCCGTCGGCGGGCGCAAGGTCTGCCGACTGACCGGCCAACACCAGGCCAATCTTGCTCAACTGGGCTTTGAATTCTTCCGTGGTCAGGTTAGAATGCCAACCAGAGAACGATTCCATCTTATCCAACGTGCCGCCCGAATACCCCAGCCCCCGGCCCGACATCTTGCCCACCGGCAAGCCGCAAGAGGCCACCAGCGGCTCCACTACCAGAGTCGTCTTGTCCCCCACCCCGCCGGTTGAATGTTTATCCACCACCACCGGGGCCACGTCCGAGAGGTCCAGCACGTCGCCAGAGTGGGCCATCGCCAGGGTCAAGTCGGACGTTTCACGCGGCGACATCCCCCGGAAATAAATCGCCATGGCCAGCGCCGCGGTCTGGTAATCGGGCACGTCGCCGGCGGTGAACGATTTGACGAACCAGTTGATCTCGTCTGCCGTCAGCAGGCCGCCGTCGCGCTTTTTGGTGATGAGGTCAACGACACGATACATGAGTGGAATTCCTTTCAAGGATCTGAGGATTTACTATATCACATGAATTAGCATAGAATACCACCCAATGAATACTTCCAGCTACTTCATCGCCTCACTTATAGTTTTCATTCTTGCCTACACGATCTGGACGCTCGACGAGAACGGCCTACTCTCGGATGAGGCGCGACGGTTATCCGTTTTTCCGACGGGAAATTGACCCAAAGACCTGTCAGGTCTCAGCAAACTGTCTGCAATTTGCAGGTTCCGCACAAGACCTGACAGGTCTTAGCTATACTCTCGATAGAGGCTAATACACAAATTCGCGAATGTCGTAATTGGAAATTTTTGGCGGCGAACCGGCAAAGACGAGTTGCTCGCGAATAGCCTGACGTTGGGCAGTTCGCTCGCCAGGGGCGAGCGGGCGAATCGCCTGGGAGGCCGCCAGCGCCGGGTAGAGCGCGCCCGGCTCTTCCACCAGATCGCTGAAGTAGAGCAGATCGCCCGCGCCGAGTGGCATGGCATTGAGAGCCGCAACGGTGTCGGCCACGTGGCCTTCGGCAAACTTGTCGCCACCCAGCCCGATCATCACAATCACCCCGACATTGACCCCGGCCGCTTTAATCTCACGCACGGTTTCGACGGCGTCGGCGCTCCGGCCCGGCTTGCGGACGAAGTCGAGCAAGGGGTCGTGGCCGGATTCCAGCCCCACGTAAACACGGCGGAGTCCCAACGCGGCCAGCGCCCGGTAGTCATCAGCCGTCTTTCGCTTGCCGGTGAAGCCATCCAGGAAAGCGTACACCCCGTAATGCGGCGACTCGAAGGCGTGAGCCATCGCTTCGAACAGGGGAAGCAGGCGCGGCATGGGAACAGCCAGGGCGTTGGCCGCGCCCAAAAAGACCGATTGCCCGCGCAAACTCAACGAGTCGCCCATGTACTCGCGCACGTCGGCGATGTGCTGGCGGAATTCGGAGAGGGGTTTCACCCGAAAGTCTTGATGGTAGAGATCGCAGAACGCGCAGGTGTTGAACGAACAGCCCTCGGTGGCTTGTAGAACCAAAGCCAGATACTGGTCGGGCGGCAGGATTCCGATGGGGCGATAGAGGCGGTTGAACCGGGCGGCATCATGGCGCGCCGTTTCGCCGTCGAACTGCGCGCCGCGTTCGAGAGCCGTCGTCAGGTCGGCGCACCGGGCCAGATCGGGCGGTTGACTCCAATGCCACTCGGGTCTGCGGAGCGCATCGAGCAGATGGCGCAGAGTCGCCGAGGCGGCGTCCACCAGCGCGTCGGCTTCGAAGTCGCTCAACCAGTGCCGATGACGGGAGTCCTCATCCCGCCACTTTCGCAAAACCCGTCCGTTCAGCCCGCGGCGGTACGTGCACCCGTTTCGATAAACGCTGTACAGCCGCCCCGCCCGGTCGCAGGCGATCACCTCCTGCTCGTCCACGCTGACGGTGAGGGCGTTGTCTCTCAGGCTGAGGGTGTAAGAGTCGGTGGATGAAGCGCCTTGAAAAATCATGGTTGAATTTTATCCGTTTGGCCGATTCTCTGTAGTGGCAAATGTCACGGCGCAAATTGACGGTGATCAGGGTGCATTTCAGTCTGGAGGCGGCAGTTATAAACTGCACCAACATGAGGCGAAGTCCGCTTTCGCGGACTCGGGCGTGTAGAGAGTCGGCGTAGGCCGACTTTGCCTTATGTTGCCGCGATTTCTAATCGCCGGGCAAAGCCTGCCTGGCTTTCGCTTCCCTGTTTCAAGGGCTATAATCGCGCCAACGAGGTGACCCATGCAAACCGTTGACTTCCTTCTCACCAATGCCACCGTCGTCACCATGAACGTTGACGGCGACATCTATGATCCGGGCGCAATTGTCATCGCCGGCGACTCCATCGTCGCCGTCGGCCCGGCGGCAGACATCGCCAAAGATTACACGGCGGCTCAAACGCTCGACCTCAACGGCAAGGTCGTCATCCCCGGCCTGGTCAACGCCCACACCCACGTGCCGATGACGTTGCTACGCGGGCTGGCCGACGACTTGCGCCTCGACGTGTGGCTGATGGGCTACATGATGCCGGTCGAGCGCGAGTTTGTCTCGCCCGACTTCTGCCGCCTGGGCACGCTCCTGGCTTGCGCCGAGATGATCCGCTCCGGCATCACCTCGTTCGCCGACATGTACTACTTTGAGGAAGACGTGGCCCGCGCCACCGCCGACGCCGGAATGCGGGCCGTGTGTTCCCAAACCGTTCTCAAGTTCCCCACGCCGGATGCGAAAAGCTTTGAGGACAGCCTGGCTTACGCCCGCGACTTTATCGAAAAGTGGAAGGGCCACCCGTTGATCGTGCCCTCGGTTGCGCCCCACGCGCCCTACACCTGCACGCCCGAAATTCTGCGGGCCACCGCCGCCCTGGCCGCCGAGTTCGACGTGCCCCTGCACACCCACCTGGCCGAGACCGCGCTCGAAGTGAGCAACAACCGCAAAGAGCACGGCATGCCCGTCATCCCCTGGGCGAAGAAGAATAATTTATTTGAAGCGAAGGTGCTGGCCGCGCACTGTGTTCATATTGACGAAGGCGAGATGCGGACCCTGCTTCACGTGAACGCCGGGGTGGCCCACAACCCGACCAGCAACCTCAAGCTGGGTTCCGGGATGGCCCCAGTCGTCAAGATGCTTGATCAAGGCCTCAACGTGGGCATCGGCACCGATGGCCCGGCCTCCAACAACGACCTCGATATGTTTGAAGAGACTCGACTGACGGCAATTCTGGCGAAAGGCATCAGCGGCGACCCGACGGTTCTTCCGGCCCGCAAGGCGCTGGAGATGGCGACCCGACTGGGGGCCGCCGCCCTGCACATCGGCGGCCTCACCGGATCGTTGGAGCCGGGCAAGCGAGCCGATCTGGCCGTGGTCAATCTCGACACCCTTCACAACTCGCCCAAGTTCACCCGCGACCCGAACGCGATCTACTCACAGTTGGTATACACCGCCCACAGTAACGATGTTACCGACGTGATGGCGAACGGCAAGTGGCTGATGCGCGACCGCAAGCTGTTGACGATTGACGAAGCCGACGTGGCCGCCGCCGCCCGCGATTACGCCAAGCGGATTGACACGTTCCTGATCAACCGCGAGCAAAGCGTGTTGAGCAAGTTGATTGCGATCGGCGGCGTGACCGAGGGCGAGAGCTTCGAGGTGCAGGTCAAGGCCCGCATCCACGAGCCGGGGCAGGTGCTGGACGGGTTGAAGTCGGAGGCGATCACCCTCATTCGCAAGGCGCACTATCACGAGTACGACGCTTACTTCATCTTCGCCGAGCCGGAGACCAACCGGGTTCGTTACCGCGAAGACGAGTTTTTGGACGACAAAGGCAAGGTGACGCAGGTGCGTTCCCGGCTGACGCTGATTGGCGAGTCGAAGGAACGCGAACTGCAAAACACGGTGATGCTCTCTCGCGCGCGCTACCTGGCCCCGGCCACGCAGTCGCTTCGCTTCTATCGCGAGTATTTCCGCCCGGACGAGGAGCGCGAAGTGGAAAAGGATCGCCGCCGCTGGCTGGTGGTCTATCGCGGCGTGGAGTTCTTCGTCAACCTCGACCAGCTGATCAAGCCGGAACAGCCGGACTACTTCATCGAGATCAAGAGCCGCACCTGGAGCAAGCGCGACGCCGACGACAAGGCGAAGTTGATTGGGGAACTGCTGGCGCTGTTTGGGGCGACGCCTGATGAGTCGTTGGAGGAGGATTATGCGGATATTGGGGCATGACCAACCGCTAATCATTCCATAACGCCCTGTCCAATGCTGTCTGCAATTGCTTCAAGGCTCTGGAGACACGCCTGCCCTCTTTATAAACTTCTTCAAAATTATCCGGGGTGCGGGTCGCCGCTTGCGCCAATTTCGCGCTGGCTTTGAGCAAGCTGAATGCCTGCGATTGTACTTTGTTTTCCGCCCGCCCCAATTTCTCGGTCATCTCTACAATGCTATCAACTTCAGGCTGCCAGTCGCGAGCCGGTTTCTTGGGCTTGGGCTGTATGACGACCCCGCCCGGATCAAGATTTTCGATGATCTCCCCGCGCTGTTTCGCTCTTTGGTAACTTTCGTTGATATTGCCCCGAATGCCAGGGCCAAAGTAAATGGAATACGACATGAGCAAGCCGTCGTAAATGACGCGCCCTTTGAAAGGCAATAGCACTGCTTTGACCATGATGGGCAGACTTTGCCAGCCCAACACAGCCTCTAACGGATCGTACAACCCCAGCACGCCATAAAACTGAACCGGCTCTGCGGAAGACATGAGAACAGAATACTTCTTGAGGAAACGCATCACATAAAAATCGCCAATCAAAGGCCTTTCCCAGCTTTTAACCAGGTTCAGCTCATCTGACGACAACTTTGCCGGATTTTCGGAAATGAATGCCTCAAGCAGTTCCAGGTGCTGATACAGCGCATCCCGCGCTTTTACTTTCTCTTCTGATGGCAAACGAGCATACTCCTCAACCAATTTGACATCAGGCAAAATATTCAGCCTTTGATTGACGTAGAACTGTACCGCCCACATCAACCGGAAAAACAAAGCCGTATCTTCGGGTGAAATGTTCATGTTTACCTCTGTTACGAATTCAATACTTTCAGTGGCACCTCCGCCATCACCCGCGCCGGGTCGTCCCGATCGCATTTCACCGCAATCACCACGCCCGGCCTTAACTTCGCCATCGACTCGGCGCTGACGGCTCGCGTCATTTCCACGCGATAAGTTGCGCTCTGGTCGGGCCGCACTTCCAGCCACATAAGAAACTGATTTTGAGTTTACCGGACATCGAATGGTCAACCGCTTCGCGTAAACGAATAATGCGGCGTTTCCGGCGCATTCGTTTATTCGTTTCAACATTCGTTGTCCCGGACCCCAAAAGCAAATCCTAGCTTCTATCTGGACTTACGCACTCGCTCTGAAACCTGACAGGTCGGCGCATCGAAACCCGTGATTCTTGATGCGTTACTGCGCCGACCTGTCAGGTTTTTGCATGCGACTCGAACTTTGCGTAAGTCCAATTCTATACCTAACTCGCACGTTTGATCTGCGTGCGCGAAGCGTCCGCGAAATCAGCGCCCTGTTTTTCCCTGATCGCCAAACCTTTTCTGCCACTCGTACATCTTATTCAGCGCCTCCAGCGGCGTGAGCGACGAGATGTCGAGCGACTTCAGTTCGTCCACCAGCGGATTCGTTTCGGGGAAGAGGGCGATTTGCTGTTGGACTTCTGGCTCGGTCTTCACCGCCTTGCCTGACGAGGCTTCGAGCGCGCCCAGAATCTCCTGCGCCCGGTTGATGACCGGCTTGGGCAGGCCGGCCATTTGCGCCACGTGAATCCCATACGACCGATCCGCGCCGCCGGGGATGATGCGATGCAAGAACACCACGTGGCCGCCCGCCGGGTCTTCGGTGACGGCGACATTGTAGTTGCGGACGCCGGGGAGCAGGTTCGCCAGGTCCACCAGTTCGTGAAAGTGCGTGGCAAACAGAGTCTTGGCCCGCAGGCGCGGGTGGCTGTGGATGTATTCGATGATTGCCCAGGCCAGCGACAGGCCGTCGTAGGTGCTCGTGCCGCGCCCAATCTCATCCAGCACCAGTAAACTGCGATTAGTGGCGTGGTGCAAGATGTTGGCCGTCTCCACCATTTCGACCATGAAGGTGGATTGCCCGGCGTGAATCTCGTCCTGCGCGCCGATGCGGGTGAAGATGCGATCCACGAGGCCGATGGTGACCGCTTCTGCCGGGACAAAACTGCCTATCTGGGCCATGAGGACAATCATCGCAACCTGGCGACAGGTTGTACTTTTGCCGCTCATGTTAGGGCCGGTAATGACTCGCACGACTTCACCCGACTCAAAGATGATGTCGTTCGGCACAAACCGCTCGCCCGACGCCAGCAACTGCTCCACCACCGGATGCCGCCCGTCCCGAATTTCCAATCGCCCATCTTCAACCAGAGTCGGGCGCACGTAATTGTTGCGCGCCGCCACTTCAGCCAGCGAGGCAAACACGTCGAGCCGGGCCAGGGCGCGGGCCGTGTTGAGCAATCGCGCCGCTTGCGCCGAAATCTGGGCGCACATTTCCTTGAACAGCCGCGCCTCAATTTCCAGAATGCGCTCGTCGGCGTTGAGCACCAGCGTTTCGTATTCTTTGAGGTCGGGCGTGATGAAACGCTCGGCGTTGACCAGCGTTTGCTTGCGGATGTAATCGGCGGGCGCATTGGCCGCCGCCTTGCTGATCTCAATATAGTAGCCGAACACCTTGTTGTAGCCCACTTTGAGCGTCTTGAGGCCGGTGCGCTCGCGCTCGGTCTTCTCCAGCCCGGCGATCCACTCCCGCGCCCCTTTGGAGGCGGCCATCACTCCGTCCAACTCCGCCGACCAGCCGGGACGAATCACGCCGGGGTGATCGAGATTGGATGGCAGGTCGTCGTCGGCGAGGGCGGATTGCAAGAGCGAGAGAATGTCGGGGCAAGCGTCAATTTGAGAATTGAGAGAATGGAGAATTGGACGCGAAGCGTGGAGATTGGCCTTCAGCTTCGGGAGGGCCGCCAACGCCGTCCGAATGGCCCCCGCGTCACGGGGCGTGGCCGTGCCGCCAAGCACCCGGTTGACAAGCCGCTCCAGGTCGCCCAACGGTTTGAGGGTAACCCGCACTTCGGCTCGCATCACGCCGTCCTGGTACAAGGCGGCGACGTGATCCAGCCGGGCGTTGATTTCGTTGAGGTTCAGCAGTGGCTGGCTCACCCACACTCTCAGCAGGCGCGCACCCATGGGCGTGATCGTTTTGTCCAGCACGCCGAGTAGTGAGCCGCGAGTCTGGCCGGAGGGGCCGCGAATCGTCTCGGTCAGTTCCAGGTTGCGGCGCGTGGCCGCGTCCAACAGCATGAACTCGGACGTGGAGTAAGTGGAGAGGCCGACCAGCAGATTGAGGGCATTGGGCCGCGTGTCCTTGAGGTATTGCAGGATCGCGCCCGCGCACCGGATCGCCAGCGGCTGATGCTCCAGGCCGAAACCGGCCAGGGTGGAGACAGAAAAATGGTCGAGGAGGAGTTGGCGGGCCGTCCCCGGATCAAATTTGTAGGGCGCAAGCGGCGTCGGGCGCAGGATCGAGTCGCTCCATTCGAGTCCGTCTGGAACCAGCACTTCGGCGGGCGCGAGGCGGGTCAACTCGTGGCGAATCAGCGAAGCCACTTCAGGCGAGTCGAACTGGGTTGCGGTGAAGTGGCCGGTGGTGATGTCCACAAAGGCCAGCCCGGCGCGATTCGCGTCCACGACCACGGCGGCCAGATAGTTGTTGCGCGCGTCGTCGAGCAGGCCCGGCTCGACAATGGTGCCGGGCGTGACCACGCGGGTGACCTGTCGCGGAAACAGGCCCTTGATCGGCTCGTCGCCGATCTGCTCGCAGATGGCGACGTGATAGCCTTTGGCGATTAATCGGGCCAGATAACTCTCAATCGCGTGATGCGGCACACCGGCCATAGGCACGTCCCGCTCGTACTCGCGGCTGGTCAGGACGATGTCCAACTCGCGGGCCACAAGCTCGGCGTCGGCGTCGAACGTTTCGTAAAAGTCGCCGAGCCGGAAGAAGAGGACGGCGTGCGGGTATTGCTTTTTGATTTCGAGATATTGGCGGCGGACGGGAGGGGCTTCGGAGGGCATAGGCGGCTAAAAGGTGCTGGCAGTTTAGCGCAGAATTGAAAGTTCGTCTATTTCGGTTCTTTTCTAATCTGACTCGTGGCACTTGTCTATAAGAGACTGTCTTAAAACGCTCTCCAACCGCGTCCTCGCGGTTCGCGAAGCGAACGCCCGCGGGGATGCGGGCTTCGAGCAGTTTTAAGACGCTCTCTAAGAAAATACAACAAACCCCTTTGTTTCTTGACCAAACTGTACTACACTTGTATCGGCAAACTGATATTGAGGGGCTAAGGAGAAAGCACGTGACCAACCATCGGGCTACGGTCTCAAAACTCGTTTCGATCCTGTTAGCCGTTATTATCGGGGCTTCAACCGTCACCCCCGGTTTAGCCGTCACCCCATCCCGCCCGCCTCAACTTCTCCCACCCGGCGACGATGCCACCCGCGCTTACCACGACCAAACCGGCAAGCTTCGCTTTCTCGGCGCGCAACCCGGCTCGGCCATCGCCATCCCCGGCGCGCAGGAAGCGACGACGGTTGAAGACAGAGCTATGGCCGCTCTCAGCGTTTACGGCCAGGAGTTCGGTCTGAGCAACCCCGTTGAAGAATTGCAGGTGATGAAAGCGCCTGCCTCAACCGGCAACCCGGCCTTTGTGCGCTACCAACAGGTCTATCAGGGCGTCCCCGTAGTGGCCGGGGAGATGATTGTCGGTACCGACGAAGTGGGCAACCTGCTCTCGATGAGCGGTGAAGTTTCGCCTCAGCCGTCACTTTCAGTCACGCCCGACATCGCCGCCGAGCAGGCGCGCACGACGGCGCTTGAGGCCGTTGCCAAGTGGTACGAGTTGACTCCCGCCGACCTGACCGCCACCGAGCCTGAGTTGTGGGTCTACGACGAGCGCCTGCTCCTGCCCAGCACCCGCCCGATTGAGTTAGTGTGGCGAATGGGCGTGACAGCGACCGACTTACAGCCGATTGACGAGTTGGTGCTGGTGAACGCTCACACCGGCGGTATCAGCCTGCACTTCAATCAGATTGATACCGAATGGCTGGCGGACGATCCCACGCCGACCGACACCCCGACCGAACTACCAACCGATACCCCAACCGCGACTGCGACGCCCATCGAGACGGCTACGGCCACGCCAACCGAGACGCCAACCAGCACTGCCACCGAAACCGCGACCGCAACCGATGAGGTAAGCGCCCTCGCCGCTCTCCTCTCCACCTATACAGCCAACCACACCTCAACCTTACCCGGCGTGCTCCTCTGCACCCAAGCCCAGCCTAACTGCACCAACGGCCTTAATCCCGATGCGGATGCTGCTCATCGTTATGCGGCTGACACCTACAATTTCTACTTCGCTCACCACAACCGTAACAGCATCAACAACGCCGGGATGACGATTGTGTCAACAGTAGACTATTGTCCGCCGCCGGGCCAGGGGCCTTGTCCCTATGACAACGCCTTCTGGAGCGGCGCACCGCAGAACCAGATGGTATACGGTGATGCTTACGGTTTCGCGCTGGCCGATGACGTGGTGGCCCACGAACTCACGCACGGCGTGACGCAATACGAATCTAACCTCTTTTATTACTATCAGTCAGGGGCCATTAACGAGTCCTTCTCCGATGTCTGGGGCGAGTTCGTTGACCAAACGAACGGGGCGGGTAACGACAGCGCCGGGGTGAAGTGGTTGATAGGCGAGGATGTGACTGGCCTGGGCGCTATCCGCAATATGAGTAACCCGCCGGCCTTCAGTGACCCGGACAAGATGACCAGTCTGTATTATTACACTAGCACTTGCGGCGACTACAGGAGCAGTTGCGATAATGGTGGGGTGCATACTAACAGCGGTGTCAATAACAAGGCTGCCTTTCTCATGACCGACGGCGGCACGTTCAACGGCAAAACCGTCACCGCGCTTGGCATCACCAAAGTAGCGGCTATCTATTACGAAGTGCAGACCAACCTGCTAACCTCCGGCGCGGATTACGGCGACCTATACAACGCCCTCTATCAGGGTTGTCTGAATCTGGTGGGCGGCTCTCAGGGCATCGTCGGCGCCGATTGCCAGGAGGTCCGTGACGCTACCGATGCGGTCGAGATGAATCTCCAGCCGGTGGCTGGCTATAACACAGACGTCGCGCTTTGCCCGGTGGGATTAAATGTTGGTAGCGTGCTATTCAGCGACGGCTTGGAAAATGGAGCCGGGAACTGGACCTTCGGCGCGCTCAGTGGGACGAGCCGGTGGCAGTACGACTCGCCATACGGCAGTTTCGCTCACTCCGGCAGTCATTTCCTCTATGCCGATGATTATGATTACCCGGTCCTGACCTCTGACTCGTATGCGGCCATGAACACCAGCGTCATTCTGTCAGCCAGTGCCTACCTACATTTTGCCCACGCCTACGGGTTTGAAGATCCAAACTATGACGGCGGCGTTCTTGAATATAGCACTAATGGGGGCGGATCTTGGAGTGATGCTGGCAGTTTATTTGACGCTAATGGCTACGATGGAACACTTTCTTCTTCCAATCCATTGGGGCCTCGCTCTGCCTTTTTGTCGGATAGCCACGGTTATATCTCCAGTCGGCTCAATCTGAACTCTTTGGCCGGGCAGAGTGTTCGTTTCCGCTGGCGTATGGGCGTTGACTCCAGCATTTACGATCAGGGGTGGTGGTTGGACGACGTACAGATCTATACTTGCGCGTCCACTGTCCCCGTGCTGCTCTCGCCCGCCAACGGGGCGCTGACGACCAACTACACCCCCACGCTCGATTGGAGCGATGCCACCTCAGCAGTGTCTTACCAGGTGCAAATTGCCGCCAATAACGTCTTTACTACCATAGTGCAGGACGTGAGTAGCATCCCAACGTCGAGTTACGTAGCCGCCGCTCTTAACCCGAATACGACATACTACTGGCGCGTGCGGGCCTTCGATGCCGGAGCGCAGCCTAGCGCCTGGTCGGCGATATTCAGTCTCCGCACCGCGCTCTTACCGCCGACGCTGGTCTCGCCCAATGAAGGGGTGACGCTGCTCACCTTTCGCCCAACCTTCGATTGGGCTGATGTGCCAGGCGCGACCGGCTACACCCTGCAAGTCGGGCAGAACCCCGCCTTCACCCTGCTCTCGCTCAACACGCCCGTCGGCCCCTCCACTTACACCATGCTGACCGACCTCCTGCCCAAAGGGGCGACGTTATACTGGCGCGTGGCCGCCACTGGTGTCAACGGCCCCAGCGCCTGGTCGGCCGTTCGCTCCTTCATCAGCTACAGCGTCGTTACTCTCTTCTATGTGAAAGCCGTCGGCGGCAACGACGCCAACTCTTGTCTGACTCCCGCCCTCGCCTGCGCCACGATCAATGGCGCCATTGGGAAAGCGGCGTCCGGGGACACGATCCGCGTGGCGATTGGCACGTACACCGGAACCGGCACGAAAGTGGTGTTGATTGACAAGAACCTCTCACTCTCCGGCGGCTGGGATGCGACCTTTACCACACAAAGTGGCACGGCCACGATTAATGGCGGAGGCGCGCGACAGGGGATGTTCGTGAATAATAGCGTGACCGCTGTTGTCGAGCGTTTCACTATTCAAAATGGTGCTTCTGCCTACGGCGGGGGCATTGATAATGAAGGCACGCTAACATTGAACAACAGCACCGTCAGCGGCAACACCGCCAGTGCCCATGGTGGCGGCCTCTTTAACGCCGGTACGTTGACGCTAAACAACAGCACCGTCAGCGGCAACACGTCGACAGGCGACTTCTTCGCCGGCGACGGGGGCGGCCTCTTTAACGCCCGTACGTTGACGCTAAACAACAGCACCGTCAGCGGTAACACGGCGATGGGCAGCTTCGCGGGCGGCGGCGGCGGCCTCTCTAACTACAACAACGGCACGGCGACGCTAAACAACAGCACCATCAGCGGTAACACAGCGACAGGCGGCGACGGCGGCGGCATCTCCAACATGGGCATAGTAGTAACTCTAAAGAACACCATCCTCGCCGGAAACACATCTTCGTTCGTCGGCCCGGATTGCAGTGACACGATTGACTCCACTGGCTATAACCTCATCGGGAACAATTCCGGTTGCACCTTCACCTCCACCACTGGCGATCTGGTTGGCACGAGCGCCAGCCCCATCAACCCGCAACTGGGCCCGCTACAAAACAATGGCGGGCCCACGTTCACCCGCGCGTTACTACCGGGCAGCCCAGCCCTTGATGCCGGCAACCCGGCGGCCCCCGGCAGTGGCGGGAACGCTTGCCTGGCCACCGACCAACGCAACGTCGCCCGGCCCATTGATGGCGACAGCAATAGCAACGCCGTCTGCGATATTGGGGCCTACGAGTCCGCACCGCTGCCTCCTGCCGCGCCCACATTGCTTGCGCCCGCCGACGGATCGCTTACGACGAATTACGCCCCCACGCTTGATTGGAATGATGTGCTTTCGGCGGCCCACTATCAAGTGCAGGTCAGCATCAACAGCACCTTCACTAACATTGTGCAGGACGACAGCACGCCCATCGTCTCCAACTACACCGCGTCGCCCGCCCTCACCCCCAACACGACCTACTACTGGCGCGTGCGCGCCTTCAACGCCACCGGCCAGGCCAGCGATTGGTCAACCACCTTTACCTTCCGCACCGCGCTGTTGCCGCCAACGCTGGTCTCGCCCACACCAGGCGAAATCCTGGGCACCACCCGCCCCACATTTGATTGGAACGATGTGCCGGGGGCGACCGGCTACACCCTGCAAGTCGGGCAGAACCCCGCCTTCACCCTGCTCTCGCTCAACACGCCCGTCATCACTTCTACCTTTACAATGGCGACCGACCTGCTGCCCAAAGGCGCAATGCTCTACTGGCGCGTCGCCGCCACCGGCGCCAACGGCCCCAGTGCCTGGTCGGATGTCCGCACCCTCACCAGCGCCAACCCGCCGGGCGCCCCCACCCTGCTCGCCCCCCTCAACGGCTCGCTGACCACCAACTACGCGCCCACTCTAACGTGGAGCGCGGTGATTCCCCCGACCGGCACCACGCTCGACCACTACCAAGTCCAGGTCAGCACCAGCAGCACCTTCGGCACCACAGCTGTGGATGCCAACAATGGCCTGCTGACCAACTACACCGCGTCGCCCGCCCTCACCTCCAACACGACCTACTACTGGCGCGTGCGCGCCTACAATGCCATCGGCCAGGCCAGCGACTGGTCGCCCACGCGCACCCTTTACACTGCTGTCGCGCCGCCCACAATCAACTTCCCGGCCAACAACGGCGCTGTGCCAACCACCCGCCCGCTCTTCGATTGGGCCAACGTCACCGGGGCTACCTCTTACACACTCCAGATTTCTACCAGCCAGACCTTCGCCACTTTCGTCGTGAACTTGATTGTCTCGCCATCGGCTTACGTGATGCCAACCGACCTGCCGCGGGGCACCCTGCTCTTCTGGCGCGTGCGGGCCAATGGCGTTCACGGTTTCGGCGACTGGTCGCGCGTGCGCCACTTCGACAGCGCCAACCCGCCCAGTGTGCCAGTGCTTGTTTCACCGGCCAACGCCGCCATTGTGACTCTGCCGCCCACGCTCGACTGGAACGACTCGTCGCCCGCCGCCGATTACTACGACGTGCAAATCTCAACTGACTCGACCTTTGCCACTTTCCTGGGACGCGGCTTCAGCGGCAAGAGTTATCAGTCCAACTACACCCCGCAGGCCACACTCAGCCCGGGCACGCCCTACTTCTGGCGCGTGCGGGCCGTCAACGCCGCCGGGCAGTTTAGCGAGTGGTCAGCGGCCAGAAACTTCAAGACACCGTAAACCCTCACTTCAGACCGACGCGGTTTCCGCGTAGCGTACCGCGCCGGTCTGAAGGCCACTTTTCAAAGAGACCCGGTTTCCCCGGCACGAGTCGGCGGAAACCGGGTTTCTGCTTGTATAATCAGCCTACCTTCACTCTCATTCAGGAGTCCCATGTTCAGCCTCGATTCTGCTCTCGCCCACGTTCGCGCCCACAAAGACTACGTCCTTCAGGAACTCATAGACTTTGCCGCCATTCCCAGTATCTCCACCCTGCCCGAGCACAAGCCCGATATGGGACGCGCCGCCGAGTACGTCGCCAAAGTGTTGAAGAGCATGGGGATGAACAAAGTCGCCATCATGCCCACCGATGGCCACCCCGTCGTCTACGGCGAATGGCTGAACGCGCCGGACAAGCCGACGGTGCTGGTGTACGGCCATTACGACGTCCAACCCGTTGACCCGCTCGACGAATGGCACAGCAACCCGTTTGAGCCGACGGTGCGCGGGGACAACTTGTACGCCCGCGGCGCGTCCGACATGAAAGGGCAGGACATTGCCTTCCTCGCCGCCATTGCTTCTTCTCTGCAACACGGCGGCGGCCTCAACGCCAATGTCAAAATCCTCATCGAAGGCGAAGAAGAAATAGGCTCGCCCAACCTCGCCAAGTTCCTCGCCACACACAAAGATTTGCTGAAATGCGACTTCTCGCTCAACGCCGACTCCGGCATCCTGCGTCCCGACTTGCCGGCCATCATCTACGGCCTGCGCGGCCTGGCCTACTTTGAGCTTTGGGTGCGCGGCCCCGAGCACGACCTGCACTCCGGTGCCTTCGGCGGCATCGTCCACAACCCGGCCCAGGTGTTGTGTGAACTGATCGCCGGCATGCACGACGCCGATGGCCGCGTGACCCTGCCCGGCTACTATGACAAAGTGCGTGTGCTTACTGACGAAGAGCGCGCCGACTTTGCCCGCATCCCTTACGACGAAGCCCGCGCCCTGCAAGAGGCGGGCAACCCGCCTATGCACTACGGCGAGAAGGGCTACACCAACGTCGAGCGCACCGGCGCTCGCCCCACCCTCGAAATCAACGGCCTGTACTCCGGTTTTATTGGCGAAGGCAGCAAAACCGTTCTGCCGTGCAAGGCCATGGCCAAAATCTCCATGCGCCTCGTGCCAGATCAAGACCCTGAGGAAGTGGAATCTCAACTGCGCGAATATCTCACCAGGAATGCCCCGCCAACCGTGACCTGGGACCTGAAAGCGTTCGGCAAAGGGCCGGGCGTCCTCACCCTGCGTGACTCAATTGGCTCCAAAGCGGCGGCCAAAGCGCTGGAAACCGTCTTCGGCGTCCCGCCCGTCTTTCGCCGTGAAGGCGGCAGTGTCCCCGTCGTCAGCCAAATCAAAGAGATTCTCGGCGTGGACTCGGTGATCATGGGCTTCGGCCTGCCCGACGACAACCTGCACGCCCCCAACGAAAAATTCTACCTGCCCAATTTCTATCGCGGCATCGAAAGTTACATTCATTTCTTCGCAAATCTGTAGTGAACAGCGAGCAGTGAACAGTGCTTACTACCACTGTTCACCTGTTCACTGTTTACTATTCACTGGCTACTGAAATGCGCCTCTCCACCCTCTTCGGCAAAACCCTCCGCGAGCCGCCCGCCGACACGGAACTGATCTCCCGTCAGCTGGCCCAGCGCGCCGCCCTCATCCGTCAGACGGACGCGGGCGACGTTTACCTGCCGCTCGGTTGGCGGGCGCGCGAGCGCCTGCTCAACGTCCTGCGCACCGAGCTGGATGCGGCCGGCGGGCAGGAACTTTCCGCGCCCGACATGAGCGCCGACTCGCTCATTGCCGAGTTGTGCCGCCGTGACATCATCTCCTACCGTGACCTGCCCAAAGTGTTCTACAGCATTGGCAAAACGGCGCGCGGCTACGCCCTGCAAGCCGACTTCGACACCCTGCGCGCCGCCTGCGCCCGGGCCTTTGCGATTTGCGATCTCAAACCGCTCGAGATCGAAGCCGACTCCGGCATTGACTTTGTGCTGACTCACGAGGACGGCCTGGACACATTTTTGCAGTGCGACTCCTGCGGTTACGCCGCCACTGCCGGGGCCGCCGAGTTCAACGTTGACCCGTGCGCCGACGCCGACGCAACCTCTCTGCCGCTGGAAAAAGTGGCCACCCCCAACTGCAACACCATCGCCGCCCTCGCGGCATTCCTCGACCTCCCCAAATGCCGGACGCTCAAGGCCCTGATGCACATCTATGATGAGCGCGAATTCGTCTTCGTCGTCGTGCGCGGCGACCTGGACGTGAGCGAACAGAAAGTGCGGCGCCTTCTGGGCGGCGGCTCACTGCGCCCGGCCACCGGAGCGGAGATCGCCGACGCCGGCGCAGTGCCCGGCTACGCCTCGCCGCGCGGCCTGCACATTGCCCCCTCCCCCGCCGACCGCTCACACACTTTCGTCACCGTGATCGCCGACGAGTCCGTTCACACCAGCGCCAACTACGCCGCCGGCGCAAACGAAGCCGGCTATCACTTCCTCAACCTCAACTACCCGCGCGATTTTGCGGCCACACTTGTGGCCAACGTCGCCCTGCCCGTGGACGGCCTGCACTGCGGTGATTGCAAGACAGGTTTGCTCCGCGAGACCAATGCCTTCCGCCTGGGCGGTTGCCGCCAATGGGACTCGACGGCCACAGCCTTATCCCCCGAAGGCCGCCCCCAGCCGATGACGGTCGCCATGAGCGAGATGGATGTTGACGGGCTGTTGGTGGCCATCATCGAAGCCCACCACGACCAGGCCGGAATCGTGTGGCCGGAAACCATCGCCCCGTTCCATTTTCACCTGATCAAACTGGGCAAAGCCCCGGAAACAGCCGCCGCCGCCGATCAACTCTACGCCGAACTGCTCATGACCGGGCGCAGAGTGTTGTACGACGACCGCGACGAGTCGGCGGGAGTGAAGTTTGCCGACGCCGACCTGCTCGGCATGCCGGTGCGCATCACGGTGAGCGACAAGAGCCTCAAGGCCGGCGGCGCGGAAGTGAAGCGGCGGAAGGGCGCCGACAAGGAAATCGTCGCCCTCGACTCAATTGCTTGAGGCATACGAAAGACCGGAAGGGTTTTCCGCAGCGAAGCGAAGGACCTTCGGGTCTGGTGAGTTGCTTGACACTTCACAGGCCTGTGCTTATAATCGTGACCAGTACGGGGTTCAACTGATAAAGGTCACCGAAAAGTGGGCAACCCCCACTTTTCTGTTTTGTAGGGCGAATTGTCAATTCGCCCAACAATTGATTCTGGAGAACAGCAACACCAATGAAAAGTGAGTTCACACTCGCCTTCAACGAAATCGTCGAACACAGCAAACTGAAGCGCGAGGTCATCATCGAAGCGCTTGAGAACGCGCTGGTGTCGGCCTACCGCCGCGAGGTCAATGCCTCCACCGCCCAGCATGTGGTCGCCAAGGTGGATATGGCCACCGAGTCGTTCCGCATCTACGCCGAAAAGGAAGTGGTCGAGGACGTGGCCGACGTGCGCACCGAAGTCTCGCTCGACGACGCGCGCCAGGTAGACCCGGAGATCAAGCTGGGCGACATGATCACCGTCGAGTCCACCCCGCCCAAAAGCTTCGGGCGCATCGCCGCCCAGACGGCCAAGCAGGTGATTCTCCAGCGCCTGCGCGAATCCGAGCGCGAGAGCCAGTATCAAGAGTACGCCAGCCGCGAGGGCGACATCGTTCACGGCACGGTGCAGAGCGTCACCTCGCAAAACGTCACCATCGGCCTGGGGCGCACCGAAGCGGTGATGCCGCGCAACCAGCAAGTGCCGGGCGAGCGCTACCGGGCGCACGACAAACTGCGCGCCTTCGTGCTGGAAGTCCGCAAGACCCCGCGCGGGCCGCAGATCATCGTCTCGCGCACCCACAAGAATATGCTCCGGCGCCTGCTCGAAAACGAAGTGCCGGAAATTTACAACGGCCTGGTCGAAATCAAATCTATTGCCCGCGAGCCGGGTCACCGCTCTAAAGTGGCGGTGGCCGCCCTGCAGGAAGGCGTTGACCCCGTAGGCGCGTGTGTGGGCATGCGCGGCGTCCGCATCCAGTCCATTGTCAAAGAACTTAACGACGAAAAGATTGACGTGATCGAGTGGAACAGCGACCCGGCGGCCTTCATCGCCAAGTCGCTCAGCCCGGCGCGGGTGTCGGGCGTGTATCTCGACGACGACCCGATCAACGGGCGCACAGCCACGGTGGTCGTGCCGGACGATCAACTTTCGCTGGCGATTGGCCGCGAAGGGCAGAATGCGCGGCTGGCCGCCAAGCTCACCAACTGGCGCATTGACATCAAGAGCGTAACTGAGGCCGGCGGCGAAACCATCAAGCACCTGCGCGCCAACACCGCCCTGGCCGAGAAGCTGATGGCCCAACTGGATCAGGCTGAACTGACGCTGGCCAAGAAAGCGGAAAGCAAGCCGATCATGCCTGAAGAGTATACGAACCTGAGCAAGCTCGTGGAAACTTACGAGAAGTTCCAGGCTCAGGGCCGGCAGGCGCTCCGGGCCGAGAAGGCGCAAAAGGTGGCCGCCATCCGGGCCGCCATCGACCCGGCGGCTTACAAAGTCAAATTGCAAGACTCCGGCCTGCCCGACCGGATTATCAAACTTCTGCGCGAGGGCGACTACGACACACTGGGCCAGGTGATGGAAGCGCTGGCGATTGACGAAGACCGGATTCTGAAGCTGGAAGGCTTTGGCCCGAAGGTAATGGAAGAACTGAAGACCGGCCTGGCCGCGATCCAATTGCTCGAACCCGAGCCTGCGGTTCCGGTAACGCCGCCGCCGGTGGTGGAGGCCGTCTCTGCAGAACAACCGGCTGAACCGGCAGTGGCGGTTGCCCCGGCGACAGAAGTCGAGGCGGTTGCCGCCGAGTCGGCAGTGGCTGCGCCAAAGGCCGAAGGCGAAATCGAAGTCGAACAAACCATCGAAGAGCTGATCGGCGACGAAGAAGAGGACGAAGGCGCTTCTGGGGCGGACAAGAAGAAAAAGAAGGGCAAGAAGAAGGGCAAGGTCACCCGCGAAGTGACGTTCGACGAGGAACTGGGCGTTTATATTGCGACCAAGAAGCGCAAGTCGAGCCGCAGTACCGACTGGGGCGATTCGGGGACGTGAGATGGCTTCGCCCCGGCGCAGTCCACGCCCCCGGCGCGTGCCACAACGAACGTGCATCGCCTGCCGCGAAGTGTTGAGCAAGCGAACTCTGGTTCGGCTGGTGCGAACGAAAGACGGAACGGAAATTGATCCGACGGGCAAACGCCCCGGGCGCGGCGCTTACTTGCACGACCGCCGCAGTTGCTGGGAAACGGCCCTCAAAGACGAAACGATTTTGGAACGCGCGTTGAAGACAACGTTGACCCCGGAAGAGCGCGAGCGGCTCCGCGCTTACAGTTTGACCTTGCCGGAATAACTTGATGAGCCGCTTATTCAATGCCGCGAGTGTAGCCCCGGGCTGAGTTGCATTGCCGCCCGGCCGGCCTCCCTCGCGCCTTGAGCCTATGGAGGTGCGATATGAACGACGCCGGGCGCAAAGTTATTGAGCTTCCGGCCACTGTCACCGTGCGGCAGTTGGCCGATACCATCAAAGCCAGCCCCATCGACATCATCAAGCAGTTGATGTCCAACGGGATGATGGCCACCATCAACCAGCAGATCGATTACGATACCGCCGCCATCGTCATCAGCGAGTTCGGCTACGAGGCCCAGCCGGAAGCCATCCCTGAGGAAATCAAAGAAGAAGAGCCGGCCAGCACCGTCGAATGGCGGAAGCTGATCGAAAGAGAATCTGCCGAAGACTTGGTGATCCGCCCCCCGGTCGTCACCATCCTCGGCCACGTCGATCACGGCAAGACCTCTTTGCTCGACGTGATCCGCCACACCAACGTGGCCGCCGGGGAAGCGGGCGGCATCACCCAGCGCATCGGCGCGTATCAGATCGTCCACAACAACCGCAAAATCACGTTTCTCGATACGCCCGGCCACGAGGCCTTCACCGCTATGCGCGCCCGCGGTGCGCAGGCCACCGACATTGCCGTGCTGGTGGTGGCCGCCGACGACGGGGTGATGCCCCAGACTCGCGAGGCGGTAGCCCACGCCAAGGCCGCCCGCGTGCCGATCATCGTCGCCCTCAACAAGATCGACAAGCCCAACGCCAGCCCGGAGCGGGTGAAACAACAACTCACCGACGTCGAACTCACGCCCGATGACTGGGGCGGCAACACAATGGTCGTCCCGGTGTCGGCCAAACAGAAGAAGGGCATCGACGACCTGCTCGAAGCCATTCTGCTCACCGCCGACGAAAGCCCGATCAAGGCCAACCCGGACACTACCGCCGCCGGAACAGTGGTGGAAGCTGAAATAGACAGGGCCAGAGGCGTGGTGGCCACGGTGCTGGTGCAGAACGGCACGCTCCGCGTCGGCGACGCCCTGGTGGCCGGAACCGTGCACGGCCGCATCCGCAAGATGTTCGACGATCACGGCCAGGTAGTCGCCGAAGCGCCGCCCTCGACGCCGGTTTCGATCCTCGGCCTGTCCGAAGTCCCCGCGCCGGGCGATCTCTTCCGGGTGGTCAGGTCGGAGCGCGAAGCGCGGGTCATCGTCGAAGAGCGCAAGCTGGCCGCCAAGGAAGCGGCGGCCAAACCGGCCCCGGCCCTGAGCCTGGATCAGGTCTTTGCCAAATTCCAGGCCGGGGAGACGAAGGAACTGCCGCTGGTGGTCAAGGCTGATCTGCAAGGCTCGCTGGAGCCGATCGTCAACTCGATTGAAAAACTCAGCACTGAGGACCTCAAGGTCAATGTCCTCTACGGCGAAACCGGCAACGTCACCGAGAACGACGTGCTGTTGGCCTCGGCCTCCAAAGCCATCATCATCGGCTTCGCCGTCACCGCCGATCAAGCGGCCATGCGGCTGGCTGAAAAAGAAGGCGTCTCCATCCGGTTGTACGATGTAATCTACCGCCTGACCGAGGACATCGAAAAAGCCCTCAAGGGCATGCTTGAGCCTGAGTACCAAGACGTGCTGATCGGCAAGGCCGAGGTGCGCCAGGTGTTCCGCATTCCCAAACTTGGCAATATCGCCGGGTTGTACATCCGCGACGGCGAGGCCCGCCGCAACGCCACCGCCCGCGTTGTCCGCAACACCCAGAAGGTTTTTGAGGGCAAAGTGTCGTCGCTCAAGCACGAGAAAGACGACGTGCGCGAAGTGCGCCAGGGCTTCGAGTGCGGCATCGGCCTGGACGGGTTCGACGGCTTCAAGCCCGGCGACATCATCGAGTTCTACACCAAAGAGCAGGTCGAAGAATAATTGGTACGCGGATAAACACGGATATACACGGATAAACAAAAAAATCCGTGTTCACACCTGCACTTGCGTTCCGGTGCAAGTGTCTGTGAAAATCCGTGTACCATCAAAATGGCAAACCAAGTCCGTCAAAAGCGCGTGGCCGACCGCATCCGGGCCGAGATCAGCGAACTGATTTCCCGCGAGATGGCCGACCCGCGCCTCAAGCTCGTCACCGTCACCGACGTGAGCCTGGATCGCGAGCTGGCCTACGCCAACGTGTGGGTCTGCCGCGCCGACGGCGACCCCGCCGAAAAAGAAGTGATGGCGGCGCTGGAAGGCGCCAAAGGCTTCCTGCGGCGCGAGATTGCCGCCCGGGTGCAACTGCGCAACGCGCCCCAGCTTGCCTTTCACTGGGATCGCGCGCCCGACCACGCCGAGAAAATTTCGCACATTCTGGATGAATTGAAGAGTGAAACGTCAAACGACAAACGTCAAGGGTAAGCTCTCGTTTGTCGTTTGGCGTTTGACAAACTAACGCATCGTGCCAAATCGCCAGACCGCCCGCGGCCTGATCGCCGCCGCCAACCGCATACTTCTTCTGACTCACGTTTCACCCGACGGCGACGCCATCGGCTCACTGCTCGGCCTGCACTGGATGCTCAAAGCCGCAGGCAAGGAGACTCTGCCGGTCAGCGCCGACGGTTGCCCCGACACGTTCCGCTTTCTGCCCGGTAGCAGTGAAATTCTTAACCGGGTCAACGACACTTACGATCTGGCGATTGTGCTTGATTGCGCCGACCTGCACCGGGCCGGCAAACCTGCCGAGTCGCTGGCCCAACCGCCAGACCTGAACATTGACCACCACGCCACCAACCCCGGATTTGGCCGCCTCAACTTCGTTTACCCCGACGCGGCCTCCACCGCCGAGATCATCTTCGACCTGCTTCCGGCCCTCAAACTTCCCCTCACCCAACCCGCCGCCGAATGTTTGCTGTGCGGCGTCGTCTCGGATACGCTCGGCTTTCGCACCGCCAACACCACCGCCAAAGTTCTGGCCACAGCCCAGAAGCTCGTGGCCGCCGGCGCCGACCTGCCGCGCATTTACGATCACGCCCTCAACCGCCGCTCGTTCAACGCCGTGCAGTTGTGGGGGCAGGCGCTCAACCGCGCCGTCTTGAGCGACGGCATCGCCTGGACAACAATCCCATTGTCAATTAAGCAAGCTGTCGGTTACAACGGCAAAGGCGACGCCGACCTGATCAACGTGCTCACCACCGTCAACGAAGCCGATGTCTTCCTCATCTTCGTCGAACACGAGAACAATGAAGTCAAAGTCAGTTGGCGGGCGCGGCCCGGTTGGGACGTTGCCAAGATCGCCCAATCGTTCGGCGGCGGCGGCCACGTCTCGGCGGCGGGGGCAAACATCAAAAACACCACTCTGGCCGAGGCTGAAGAGAAAGTGCTGGCGGCCACTCGCCAAATGATGAACGCTTCGCGTGAACGCTTCGCGTGAATTATGAACGCTTCGCGTAGAACTTTTTCATCCTTCCTCCTTCACACCTGCCCTAGCGGGCAAGTGCTAGGGTAATTCATAATTTCCGTATGAACGGCCTGCTCATCGTCAACAAACCCGTCGGCCCGACCTCGCACGACATCGTCTACAAAATCCGCAAGTGGTCGGGCGAGCGGCGCGTGGGCCACACCGGCACCCTCGACCCGATGGCGAGCGGGGTGCTCATCCTTTGCCTGGGCACGGCCACCCGCATCAGCGAATACCTGCTCGGCGGCGACAAGCAGTATCAGGCGGTGGTGCGCCTGGGACAGACGACGACCACCTACGACGCCGAAGGCCAGTTCCTTGAGCAAGGCCCGGTCAACCTCACCCTCGAACAAATCGAGTCCGCTCTGCTCAAATTTCGCGGAACGATCTCGCAAATGCCGCCCGCCTTCTCCGCCGTGCAAGTGGGTGGCCGCCGCGCCTACAACATGGCCCGCCATGGCGAAACCCCCCACCTTGCCCCTCGCCCGGTCACCATTCACCGCCTCGACCTGCTCTCGTGGCAGTCGCCCGATCTCGCTCTCAGCGTTGCCTGCTCGGCGGGAACCTACATCCGCTCGCTGGCCCACGATCTGGGGCAGGCCCTCGGTTGCGGCGGGCATTTAGCAGCCCTCACTCGCACTGCCGCTGGCGGCTTCACCTTAGAAGATGCCCACGGCCCGGCCCACATCGAGTCCGCATTCAAAGCCGGGCGCGGCAGGGAACTGATCCGTCCAACTGATCATGCCCTGGCCGCCTGGCCTGCGGTACGACTCGACGCCGCTGGCGCAAACCGGATCGTGCATGGCAACCCGGTGCCAATCCAGAAGCCTCCCGAAGATTCGCGAAGCGCCCCGGAACGAAGTGGAGCGGGTGAACCTTCGGGAGGAGCCCCATGCCTGGGCCGCGCCTACGATCCGGACGGTCGCCTGATCGCCATTGTCGAAGCCGACCCGGCCAGCGGGCAGTGGAAGCCAAAGAAAGTTTTAGCCACTGGATGATTCACGTTCACTCGCTCGTCGAGCTTCCCAGGCCCGACCGCCCGGCCCTGCTCACCATCGGCTCGTTCGACGGCGTGCATCTCGGCCACCAGGCCCTCATTCGCGGCCTGGTCAACGAGGCGCACCAGCGCCCGCAAGCGTTCCGCGCCGCCGTCGTCACCTTCTTTCCGCATCCTGCCGTCGTCCTGCGCGGGCCGCTCCGCGAGCCTGCGTTCTACCTCAACACGCCTGAAGAAAAAGCCGCCCACCTGGCCGGGCTTGGCATTGAGGTCACCGTCACCCATCCCTTCAATCAAGACGTTGCCAACATCACCGCCGCCGGCTTTGTGAAGCAACTTCAAACTGCCCTCGATTTCAAGGAATTGTGGTGCGGCGCGGACTTCGCCTTCGGCCACAACCGTGAAGGCACGGTGGCCTGGCTGAAAGACTACGGCGGCAAGCACGGCTTCAGTGTGCGCGTGATTGAGCCGGTTCTGCTGGGCGGCGAAATAATCTCTTCCAGCCGGGTGCGGCGCGCCCTGGCCGATGGCAACGTGGGTGAAGCCGCCAACTGCCTGGGCCGTTCCTTTCAACTCGCCGGCGTCGTCGTCGAAGGCAGTCGCCGGGGGCGCACCATCGGCATCCCCACCGCCAACTTGCAGATTTGGGGCGAGCAGGCCTACCCGGCGCGCGGCGTGTACGCCTGCCAGGCGCGGATCGGCGATGAGGCCGTCAACGCCGTCGCCAACATCGGCCTCCGCCCCACCTTCGAAACCGACGCCAAGCCCACCCTCGAAGCCCACCTGCTCGACTTCGACCGCGACCTCTACGGCCAAACCCTGCGCCTCGACTTCGTCGCCCACCTGCGCCCGGAGCAAAAATTCAACGGCGTGGAAGAACTCGTCGCCCAGATAAAGCGAGACATTGAACAGGCCAGAACCATACTGAAACCCCAAATCCCAAACTCCAAATTCCAAAATTGACGTTTGGGATTTTGGCTTTTGGGGTTTGGGCTTTTGGGATTTTATGCCAACACGCGACATCTACCTTCTCTCACCCAAACACCTCAGCCCCGAAACCATCGCCGTCACCTTCGCCAAAACCTCGCGCAGTCCCGAGTCGTTTCGCGAGATTGCCGCCGAGTTGAGCGACGCCGAGTCGGCCAGGTTTCACGAAAAGTGGGTGGTTGGCTACGGCCACGCTTCGGTGGCTGAGCACGCCGTCCTGCACATCGCCTTCGAGAACGTCTCGCGGCTGGCCATCGAGTGCATCGAATCCAACCGGCTGGCGTCGTACACCGAAAAATCCACCCGCTATCAAAAGTGGGACCCGGACGGCTTCTACACCCCGCGTGCCATCGCCGAACGCTCACGCAGACACGCCGAACTCTACCAGCAAACCTGCACCCGGCTGTTCGACGTTTATCGCGAGTCGCTGGAGCCGGTCAAGCGCTGGATCGAAACCAGGTTCCCGCGCAAAGACGGCGAGAGCGACGCAAAATACGATGGTCGCATCCGCTCAAAATACGTGGACAACTGCCGCTTCATCCTGCCCGCCGCCGCTCTGGCCAATTTGGGCATGACGGCCAACGCCCGCGTCTTCGAGAACGCCATCCGCAAAATGCTCTCCCACCCGCTCGAAGAAGTGCGCGAGATCGGCCAAGAGGTCAAACGTGTCGCTCTCGGCGAAACGCCCACCCTCGTCAAATATGCCGACCGCATTCCCTACCTCGCCGACCTGCAAACAAACGGCCTCCCCTCAGCACCCCCACACTCTCACACCCCCACACCCACTGACTGGCTCACCCTCGTAGACTGCGACCGGGACGGCGAAAACAAATTCCTCGCCGCCGCCCTCTATCGCTTCAGCGGGATGCCGTTTACTGAGGCCATAACCGCCGTACGCGCCATGACCGAGGCCGGGCGCGCCGGGTTAGCCGCCGAGGCCCTGGGGAAACTTGATAAGTATGACACCCCCCTTCGCGAATTGGAGCACGTCACCTACACCTTCGATTCGTGGATGGATCAGGGTGGATACTTTGAAGTGAAGCGTCACCGGATGATGACCCAGACCCCGCAACGCCTCACCGCCGATTTGGGCTGGGCCACGCCGATTGCCTTTGAGGCCGCCGGATTCAACGCCGAGTATCAGGCCGCCATGCAAATGGCGGCTGAAACATATCAGGCTCTCGCCGCCGAGTCGCTTTGCGCGGAAGAAGCGTCCTACGTCATCCCCAACGCCTTCAACCGCCGCCTGCTCATGACCCTCAACCTGCGCCAGGCCTTCGCCTTCTGCGAACTGCGCACCGCGCCCAACGCCCACTTCTCCGTCCGTCGCGTCGCCGCCCGGATGTACGAGCTAATCCGCAAAGCGCACCCTCTGCTCGCCAGCTTCATGCGCTGTGGCGAGCGGCCAACGGCAGACAGCATCGAGCGAGAGTTTTTCGTGGGCGTGGCTTAAACACAACCGCCAACCTTCTCTGGTCGGCGGCACTTCGTTTGTTTATTCCCTGCGGCTTACTTGTCGTTTTCGTCGCCACCTTTTAGACTTGCCGCAGAAAGCAACTCTGCAAATCTTCGCGTTACTCTGTTGATAGTATCTCTTACATCAAACAAAGCTTCAGATGCTTGGTATTGATCGCCCTCTTGATCTATTCGCTCAAATGGAATTGCTACGGCATACTCTACCACCGCAACCTCATAGGAAATTTCGCGGAAGTGGCGCGACTCTGTATTCCTTCCACTGGAATTATATGCGCCTGCAATTTGCGGATGATCCAAATTAATAACAATGGTTCTTGTCTCTCTATCATATCGAGAGCGGCGGTTTTCAACAGACTCGTTTCGGTATTCAATTGAAAACAGCCCTTTCCGACGTTTCGCAGAACCATCTGTAACTGCTTTCGGGGAGCCAGGCTGAGAGCCTGGAATTAAGTCTGGGCCAGGTCGTGGGGTGTTACCAGTACCAACTTGGTCCTTCCCTTTGATGCCCTTTCCATGGGGATTCCCACTCTCTTGCCATTTCGTCGGTTCCAGTCCCCCACCAGGAAGCGCTTCAGATTGTAATCCGCTCAATTCAGATGTCTTGACTTTCCCTAAACGGGAAGAAATCTGCCTGGCGAACTCAAACTCCATCTGAAGTTTGACAAAATCCTCATTGAGGATCTCCGCGATTTTAGAAGCCTCTTTCTCGAGCCTCTTGGCTTCTTCAGATTGGCGGCGCGCGCGTTCCGCGGCGACCAGTTTTTGTCGTACTCCTTCCAATTCCTGTGCAATCCAGCCAAATAGAATAGCCACTACTGGATTTTGCACATTTAGTGCATTATTGCGAGTGTTATCAAATGGGGGTATCGGCCATTCCTTATCTTCCAATATTGGCACATCCACTTCACCAAACAAGTATTGTGACATTTCTTTGTTCTGAAGGCCTGCAAGGGTCGTTTCATGCCATATACCATGTGAAAGAATGTCTATCCCATTGTTCTCTGTTTCAAGAGGCACTGGAGACATTTTCACTATAACTCATGGTTCGGTCAAATTTTTCTCGGTATTTTGAAATTTCTTCCCCACTTGTGGTAAGAAAATGGCTTCTTTAGGATGTCTTTGCCCCACTTGCGAACCGACGTTATCACAAACCTACTTGAGTGGGGCAACTGCCTCAATTAATAGGCTGTTGGGCTGACCAGGTGGGGCAAAATTTGATCGAATCTTCAGAACCGATTTGAAAATGACCGAACCATGAGCTATAAGCGTCACATTACCAATATGCTTTGATACAGCAAGAGGGGGCGTAAAGGTAAATACTTCAGAGGCCTGCGGCTCTTCAAACTTACACTCTTGACCATTGATGGTTACTCGTGCTCGTTGCCGATAACGACTAAGGTGGCGTTCAACATAAGAAATTGTCGCTTCAATATCAGGGTGCTTAATATTTAGATCGCGGATTTCAACCAGCGTACCATCAGATTGATTGGTAACTTCATCTGCAACTAAATCTCTCACTGGAAAAGGTTCGCCGCTTTTTGCAGCTTCGATATCTTGGCGATGCAGTTCAACCACATTCCTTTTCCCGTTTTGAGTCGTATCAATTCGGAAATCATTCGCAATGCCGAAGGCAGCGCATTTGCCTGTTCCGAATCTTCCCCGAACGCGCTTGCCACGCAATCGCTGGCGGTTTTCACCATGCATTTGAAAGAAGTTCTGAAGATCTTTTCTAGACATCCCAGTTGCATCATCGGCCACTCGGACAAACGAGCCAAGAATCTCAACTGCAACATTAACGGGTTGGCTTTCTTTAGCATTGTCAATTGAATTAGAGACGTATTCCCACACAACTTTGGGCAATGTGCTGAAATACGCCGCATTCTGGAGGAAATCTCGTGCCACATGAGTCGAGACGGTGATCTGAGCTTTACTTTTCATTTTGAGCGAACTCCTTTCGGAATTTCCTTTTCAAAAATCCCCATAATAGCTTCAAGTCAGGATCATCTAAAACCGCGTTCTCAATTGCCGAAAATCTTTCTCGTCGTTTACGTGCAGGAAAATACTCGTTTATACGAACAAAATCATAGAAATCCATCAAGGATATTTTTTTGCGCTCTTCCGAATGAAACTTGACAAATGCAACAGTACGATGAAGCCTTACTCTCTCTGCTTCTAACATCGCCAGCACCGAACCTCGCCTTGTTCCTTCTTCTCCTTCAAGTTCTTCAGACAAGCCAGATACCCACTTTAGACCATTCAGGTTAAGCATCCAGCCATCCTTGTTATTACCCGACAAAAGAGGCGCTGGAGGTTTAACGGCATCAGCAAGCGCATAACGAACGATTGCTATATCAATTCTGTCTGGATGCTTCTTCCAGCAGAACTTTTGTGGAGCAATTTTGTACACCTCAATTGCTACATCTTCAGTGTCGATCGCTCTAAATGAAACCAAGAAATGATTGCGGTTTTGAAATAACGGGCATAACATTGGTTGCCATTAGTCATGGTCGAGCTAGCCATCAAGCCGAGGTAACCTATGCGTCCCCCACTGCGAATTATCAACGT
>Ga0247727_10001373_pt1 | contig 58119 bp, 66 predicted proteins | sample WisWelCaveWW1625_FD_202498 | JGI IMG/M metagenome (GOLD analysis project Ga0247727, IMG submission 202498) | Biofilm microbial communities from Wishing Well Cave, Virginia, United States - WW16-25 | ecosystem: Environmental > Aquatic > Deep subsurface > Groundwater > Cave microbial mat | place... | reverse complement strand
CACGGGGCTGATCGAGGCCGAGGTGCAGGCGGCCTCCGAGCTTGGCGTCCGGATCGTGGCCTCCCGTGGCTCGATGGACCTCGGCGTCTCGGACGGCGGCCTGCCGCCCGACGAGCTCGTGGAGGACTCAGACGCCGTGCTCGCAGACACCGAGCGGCTGGCGGCGGAGCTGCACGAGCCCGGCCCCGGCGCGCGGGTGCAGATCGCGGTGGCGCCGTGCTCGCCGTTCTCGGTCACGAGCCGGTTGATGGAGGAATCCGCGGCGCTTGCCCGCCGGCTTCGGCTGCCCCTGCACACCCATCTCGCGGAGACGGTGGAGGAGGAGGCGTACTGCCGGGAGCTCTACGGGTGCTCGCCCGTCGAGTACCTGGAGCGGCTGGGGTGGCTGGCGGACGACGTCTGGTGCGCGCACTGCGTCCATCTCTCGGAGCGGGACATCGCGCGGTTAGGCGCCACGGGGACGGGGGTGGCGCATTGCCCGACCTCGAACCTCCGGCTGGGCGCCGGCGTGGCGCCGGTGCGGGAGCTGCGCGACGCCGGCGTCCGCGTCGGCCTCGGGGTCGACGGGTCGGCGTCCAACGAGCGTGGCGACCTGTTCGGAGAGGTCAAGCAGGCGCTGCTCGTCGCGCGCGGCCGCGCCGGCCCCGCGGCGATGACGGCGCGCGAGGCGCTTCGCCTGGGGACGCGCGGCGGGGCGGAGGTGCTCGGACGCGACGACATCGGCTCGCTCGAGGCGGGCATGCAGGCCGATCTCGCGATCTGGCGTACGGATGGGCTGGAGCTCGGTGGCGCCGACGACCTGGTGGCCGGACTCCTCCTCTCGGGGTCGCACCGGGTGGAGCGGCTCGTCGTCGGCGGTGTTGACGTCGTCCGCGGCGGGGCGCTCGTGCGCGCGGACGAGCACGAGATCGCTCGCCTCCATCGCGTCCAGGCGCAAAGATTCTCCGCATGAGACCTCCGTCGACCCCGCCACTCGCGTCCATCGTCGGCGCCGGCCGCGACAGCGGCCGCTTCAGGGGTTGTCGCGATCCCGGATCTGCCTTCGCAGATTCGGGATCTGCGGGGCTGGCATGAGCTGCTCCGTCTCCACCCACGTGCTCGACACCGCGTCGGGGAGGCCCGCTCCCGGCGTGCGGGTCGAGCTCTTCGATGCCGGGGAGCTCGTCGCCTGGGGCGACACCGACGCCGACGGCCGGATCCGCGAGCTCGCGGCGGATCTTCAGCCCGGCGCCTACGAGATCGTCTTTCACCCCTCGTCACGGTTCTTTCACCGGGTCGCGCTCGGCGTGGTGCTCGAAGACGGTCACCACCACGTCCCGCTGCTGATCTCCCCGTTCGGATGCGCGAGCTACCGCGGCAGCTGACCGCGGACGAGCTGGCCGGGCTGTTCGAGGTCCGCACGGGGTTCGTCGAGCTATTGGCGGCGGCAGCTGACCCTCTCGTTCGTGCGCGCACGCTCGTTCACGAGTTGCCCGGTGAGGAGAAGCGGGAGATCCTCGGCGCCCACCCCGCGATCGGGCAGCGCACCGGGCTGTCGGAGCGATCGGCTGCGGAGCAGGGCGCCGACGCCGAGCCGGCCGTGCTCGCCGAGCTGGCGCGTCTCAACGCCGCGTACGAAGCCAGGCACGGATTCCGTTTTGTCGTGTTCGTGAACCGCCGCCCGAAGGCCGAGATCCTCGACGTGTTGCGCGCGCGAATCGACCGGCCGACGGAGGCGGAGCTCGAGACGGCTCTCGACGAGCTGGTCTCGATCGCCGAGGACCGCTGGGAGCGCCTGTGAGCACGCTGCCGCTCGCGATCGATCCGTACCTGCGCGACTGGCTCGACCTGCTGCTGCGCTCGCTGCACGTGGTGGCGGCCATCGCCTGGATCGGCACCTCGTTCTACTTCGTGCTCCTCGACCAGTCGCTGCGCGCGCCGAAAGACGCAGACGACGTCGAGGACGGTGTCGGGGGCGAGCTGTGGGAGGTGCACGGCGGAGGCTTCTACAAGGTGCAGAAGTACCGCGTCGCGCCCAGACACCTCCCCGAGCACCTGGCGTGGTTCAAGTGGGAGGCGTACACGACGTGGCTGTCGGGCTTCGGACTACTGATCGTCCTCTACTACCTGGAGGCACGCTCGACGCTCGTCGATCCGCGGGTGGCGGACCTGGAGCCGTGGCAGGCGGTGGCGATCTCGATCGGCCTGCTGGCGGCGGCCTGGTTTGCCTACGACGTCGCGTGCCGCTCGCTGGCGGGGCGGGAGCTCATGCTCGCAACCGTCGTCGGCGCGCTCACGATCGTTGCCGCCTGGGGCTCCTCCGAGCTGTTCAGCCCGCGGGGAGCATGGCTGCAGGTCGGCGCGATGCTGGGGACGGTGATGGCGGCAAACGTCTTCTTCGTCATCATCCCGGCCCACTGGGAGCTGATCCGCGCCAAGCAGGCCGGTCGCGACCCGGATCCTGCTCACGGGCTCAAGGGGAAGCAGCGGTCGGTGCACAACAACTACCTGACGCTGCCCGTGCTACTGACGATGCTCGCGGGTCACTTCGCCTTCCTCGTGGCACGGGACTACGCGTGGCTGATCCTCGTCGCGCTAATGGTGCTCGGAGCTTCGGCGCGCGTCTTCTACAACCTCCGCCACGGCGGGCGGACGGTCTGGGCCGTCCCCGCCGCGGTGGCGCTGGCCGTGATCGCGCTGGCGGTCGCGTTGGAGCCGGACGAAGCGTCCACCGGAGCGGCACCGTCACCCGAACAGGTCGAGCAGGGTCGCGCGGTGTTCACAGCGTCCGGCTGCGGCGGCTGCCACACGCTGGGAGACGCAGGCTCAACCGGCAGGACCGGGCCTAACCTCGACAGCCTGCAGCCCTCCGCCGCGCGCGTCACAGCGGTCGTCGGGAGCGGTCGCGGCAGCATGCCCTCGTTCGCCGGCTCGCTGGGCGAGGACGAGATCGAGGCAGTCGCCGCGTACGTGTCGTCGGTCGCCGCGTCGTAGGGGCCGGGCCTGCCCGGCCCAGTAGGATCTTCTCGTGCTGGAGATCATCGCCGGCGGCTTCACGTTCAGTGCCCGCCTCGAGGAGGAGTCTGCGCCGCAGACGGTCGCGGCCTTCCGCGGGCTGCTGCCGCTCGAGTCGCGAATCATCCACGTGCGATGGTCGGGCGAGGCGGGATGGATCCCGTTCGGCGACCTCGACCTCGGGCTCGGCCCCGAGAATGCCACGAGCTACCCGCAGCCGGGCGAGATCGTCCTCTACCCCGGCGGCGTCTCGGAGACGGAGATCCTGCTCGCCTACGGGTACGTCAACTTCGCCTCGAAGGCCGGGCAACTGGCCGGCAACCACTTCGCGACGATCGTCGAGGGCAACGAGGGCCTGCGCCCGCTGGGCGTCAAGTTCCTCTGGGAGGGCGCGCAGGAGATCGTCTTCAGGGAGACGCCGTAGGGGCGAGGCTTGCCTCGCCCGCGAGGCGCCGCAAGGTTCCGGCGAGGGCGTCAACGGCGAGCGCGACGTCCTCGGGATCCGACCACTCCTCGGGCGAGTGAGAGACGCCGCCGTTGCGGCTACGGACGAAGAGCATCCCGACCGGAACGCCCGCTGTGCCGAGCGGGCCCGCGTCGTGGCCCGCCCCCGAGTAGAGCTCGGGTGCGTCGAGGCCGATGTCATGGATCGCCGCACGAAGCACGTCGCACACCGCAGCTGACATCGACACCGGGCTCGTGAATCGCAGCCGCTCCACGCTGCCCCCGTCCGCGGCAGCCTCGATCTCGGAGAGCAGCGCCGCGAGCGTCTCCTCGTCAGGCGCTCGAGCGTCGACGAGCGCCGTCGCGCAGGCTGGTACGACATTCGCGGCCCCGGGCTCCACGATCAGCCTTCCGACCGTGGCCACGGCGCCCCGACTGCCGGTCGGATCCGGGCGGCACAGACGCGCCGCAGCGTCGTTCACCGCGAGCACGAACCGGGAGGCGGCGACGAGCGCGTCAGCCCGTCCCGCCATCGGGGTCGTGCCGGCGTGTCCGGCGAGCCCCCTGAAGGCCACCGAGAGACGGGCGAGCCCGACGACCGACGTGACGACGCCGAGCGGGGCGTCGAGCCCCGACAGCACAGGACCCTGCTCGACGTGGGCTTCCACGTAGGCGTGGATCGGCGGCAGCCATCCGTCGGCCGGTAGCGCGGCGCCCACCGCGTCGCGCAGGGTGACCCCGCCCGCGTCACGCCCGTCGAGCTCCCCGGGCTGCACGGCACCGCAGAGCGCGCGCGAGCCGAAGCAGCCGCGCCCGAATCGCCACCCTTCCTCGTCTCGGAAGACCGTAACGGCGAGCGTCCGCTCCTGACGGCCGATCCGCTCCACCGCCTCGAGGCCGGCGAGCACGCCGAGAGGCCCGTCGAAGCGCCCTCCGGACGGGACGGAGTCGACGTGCGAGCCCGTCCACACCTCCGGCAACTCGGGTCGCCGCCCGGCGAGGCGTCCGACGAGGTTGCCGGCGGGGTCGCGCTCGACGACGAGGCCTGCGTCGCCCATCCACCCTTCGACCAGCGCGTGCGCTTCGTCCTCGGCGGGCGTGTAGGCAGGACGATTCGCACCGGGCCCGCCGCCGATTGTGTAGATGGCGTCGAGGCGCTCGTCGAGCCGGGTCACGGCTCCGACCCTACCGCTCGAAGAGGGCGGCCTGCCCCTGTCCGACGCCGACGCAGAGCGTCGCCAGCCCGTACCGCCCTTCGCGCCGCCGCAGCTCGTGGAGCAGCGAGACGACCAGCCGTGCGCCGCTCATGCCGAGCGGGTGTCCAAGCGCGATCGCGCCGCCGTTGACGTTGACCTTCTCCTCGTCGAACCCCAACTCGCGGCAGACGGCGAGGCTCTGCGAGGCAAACGCTTCATTCAGCTCGACCAGGTCGAGATCGTCCACCGTGACGCCGGCTCGCGCCAGCAGACGTCGCACTGCGGGTACAGGCCCGATCCCCATCACGCGCGGGTCGACACCCGCCACCGCCGACCCTGCGAAGACCCCGAGCGGCTCGGCGCCGAGCGCTGTGGCCCGCTGTTCGCTCGCGATCACGAGGGCCGCCGCGCCGTCGTTGATCCCGCTCGCGTTCCCGGCCGTCACCGACCCGCCGTCCCTGAAAGCTGGCTTCAATGCGCTCAGCGCCTCGTTTGAGGCCTCGGGCCGGGGATGCTCGTCACGCGTCACCTCGCCGACCGAGACGAGCTCGTCGTCGAACCGCCCCGCCTCGGCGGCGGCGGCCCACCGCTGCTGCGAGCGCAACGCGAACGCGTCCTGGTCCTCACGCGACACACCGAAGCGCTCGGCCACGTTCTCGCCGGTTTCCCCCATCGTCTCGAGCGGGAACTTCGCCTCGAGCGCCGGGTTGGGGAAGCGCCAGCCGAGCGTCGTGTCCCAGAGCGTCCGGTCCCCGCGCGGGAACGCGCGTTCTGCCTTCGCCGTCACGAGCGGGGCGCGGCTCATCGACTCGACGCCGCCCGCGACGACGACGTCCGCGTCGCCGGCGATCACGGCATGACAGGCCGAGACGACGGCGGCGAGGCCGGATGCGCAGAGCCTGTTGATGGTGATGCCGGCCACCGAGTCGGGCAGCTCGGCTAGCAAGACGGCCATGCGGGCGACGTTACGGTTGTCCTCGCCTGCCTGGTTCGCGCATCCGATGTACGCGTCCTCGATCTCGGCAGGGTCGACCCCGGAGCGCTCGACCGCCCTGGCGATCGCGAGGGCAGCGAGGTCGTCCGGGCGGACAGCGGAAAGCGCACCGCCGTAGCGCCCGATGGGCGTCCGCACGCCCGCGAGGATAACGGCCCTCCTCACGAGCTGGCGAAGCGACGCGGCCGCCGCAGCAGCTCGCCTCCGCAGTTGGGACACACGTGACCGAGCTCCCCGGCGCAGAGCGAGCAGAACGTGCACTCCCAGCTGCAGATCTCGGCCCGCTCGTGGTCGGGCGGCAGCTCGGTGCCGCACCGCTCGCAGCTTGCGCGCATCTCGAGCGTCATGGGAAGACGTTAGCTCAGCCTACGAAGTCGAGCTGTACCGGCGCTGGGAAGGCGCCGATCTCCGACCCGCGACGGAGCAGCTCCGCCACCGCCTGCCGACCCTCGTCGCCGTAGTCGCGGGTCAGCTCGTTGACGTACATCGAGACGAAACGGTCGGCGACGGCGGCGTCGATGCCGCGTCCGAACTGCAACGCGTACTCGAGCGCCTCGGCGCGGTTGTCCAGCCCGGCCTGGATCGACTCGCGGAGCACGTCGGAGAGGTCGCCGATCCGTTCCACATCGCGCCGGACGACGTTGACGCCGAGAGGGAGCGGAAGGCCCGTCTCGAGCAGCCACCACTCGCCAAGGTCGAGCACCTTCGCCAACCCGTAGTCGGCGAACGTGAGCTGGCCCTCGTGGATGAGCAGCCCCGCGTCGGCTCGGCCCGAAGCGACCTCGTCTGGAATCTGCTCGAACGGAAGCTCGCGGAAGCGGACGTCACCGAGCACGAGCCGAAGCGTCATGAACGCCGTCGTCATCGCCCCCGGCACGACGATCTCGAGATCCTGAAGCGCTTCGACGTCGAGCTGCTCGCGCGCGACCACGATGGGGCCGTAGCCGGAGCCGATGCTGGCGCCGTGCGTCAGCAGTGCGTAGTCGTCCTGCACGAACGGGTACGCGGCAAGCGAGAGCGCGGTCACCTCCAGGCGGCCCGCGCGCGCCCATTGATTGAGCGTCTGAATGTCCGCGAGCACCTGCTCGAAGCAGAAGCCACGGCGGTCGACGAGGTTCGTCGTGAGTGCCCAGTACATGAACGCATCGTCGGGATCGGGGCTATGTCCGACGCGGATCTGCACGAGGCGCGGACGCTAGCACCGCATCTCCGCGCCGCCGCTGGGGAACTAACGCGAGAGCGGCTACTGCAGGGAGGACTTCGCCGACTCGGCCATGTCGCCGCCGACCGAGTGGATGATCTCCGGCCGGTCGAGCAGCCGCGCACGCTGCTCCGCGGTCTGCAGGCGGTTGACGACGTACTTGTCCTCGAGGATCTCAGCCAGCGCACGACCACGGTCGTGCTCGCGGATCACGTACTGCGCCACGCGCTCCTCACCGGCAGAGCGCTGGAAGAGGAAAGAGAACATGTCCTTGAGTGCCATGCGCTCGTGATTCTATCCTCTGGACATGAAGCGCAGCTCACGCGAGGGCCGGTTTGCGGAACGGGTGCTGGCCGGGGTCGACGACGCGGGCGAAGAGGAGCGCATGGTGCTGTGGATCGAGCGCCGTCCGGGTGCAGTGTGGGTGGCGGGACGCTCGGTGAACCCGCAGCTGCGCGAGTCCGACGACCCTCGCCCGGAGGACGTCGTCTTCGAAGGCTACGAGCTCGAGGAGGCGCTCGCCCATGCGAACGAGGCGCTCGAGGACGACGTCACCGTGCTCGAGCGGGACGGCCGCGCCGTCGACGTGCGACCGTTCACCCGCAAGGAGGTGCTCCCCCGCCTGGAGCGCTGGTTCTTCGGTCGCGGATAGGGCGAGGGCGAGGCACTGGCGCTGGGTAAGCCTCGCCCCTACAGGGAGCGACCGACGCCGCGCTCGCGTGCTCGGGCAACGAGCTCGTGAGCGATGGCGATGTCCCAGGCGGCGATCCCGTTCGACTTGAAGACGACGATGTCGCCGTCGGACTGGCGACCGGAGATCTCTCCCGCCACGACCTCCTGCAGCTCGTGGACCTCGAGCCAGTCGAGCTGCCCTGTGGCGACGGGGTCGATCAGGTCACCTGATTCCAGCTTTGCGTCCTCGATCGAGTCGCAGCAGACGAACGACGCTCGGGCGATCACGTGCGTGTCCAGCTCGCGGGAGCGCGGGTCGTTGGCCCCGATGGCGCAGACGAGGGCGCCGTCGCGCAGCCAGTCGCCACGCAGGACAGGATCCTTCGAGGTCGTTGCCGTCACGACGATGTCGCAGGCGGCGGCCTCGTGCGCCCCCTCGGCCGGCTGTGCTCCATTGACCTTGCAGAACTTCGCAAGCCGTTCCGGTGTGCGACACCACACGACCGCGCGCTCGATCGTGGGAACTGCGGCACGGATGGCGGCGAGCTGCGACTCCGCCTGCCAGCCGCAGCCGATCACTCCGACCGTCCGCGATTCCGTGCGGGCGAGATACTTCGCCGCGACGCCGCTCGCGGCTCCGGTGCGGAGCTGGCCGAGCTTGTTGGCCTCGATCACGGCCTCGAGCGTGCCGTCCTCGAGCGAGAACAGGCAGACGAGGAACCTGAGCTTGCCGTCGACCAGCGTGTAGCTCTTCGAACCGGCGACGCCGAGGTCGGTGTCAGCCGCCGCCATCACCGCGAAGTAGCCGCCCGCCACCGGAAAGCGGCGGCGAGGCATGATCTCGACCGCCCCGGCCGCCAGGCGGCGAAAGCAGTCCTCGATCACCGTCAGCGCGTCGGCCGGTGTCACAAGCGACGTGACGTCGTCTTCGGAGAGGTACAGCGGCACGAACGGAGTCTACGAGCCGCAGGTACCTCCACCCAGATCGCGCGTCAGGATGCCAGCACGGCTAGCTGGAGCCGAACTTCTTCGCCGCTCGCTTCTCGTTGCGACGCTCCTTGAGCGTCTTCTGCGCCGGCTTCTTCGACTGCTTCTTCGGTTTCTCAGAGCTCTTCGCCATCACGACCTCCTGGCCGATATGGGTCGACGATCCACGTCATGCGCCCGGCACGATTCGAACGTGCGACCTCTGCCTCCGCAGGGCAGCGCTCTATCCCCTGAGCTACGGGCGCAGAGGACGGGAAGTCTAGATGGTTGATCGGCAGGTCGCGTCCGCCGAAGGCCAGGAGACAGATCGTCACGAGACGATCTGGCGCGCCCGGCCGACGGCGAGGTCGAGTTCCCCGTCGGCGGGAACCTCGCGGCGCACGTAGGCGAGCGCCACGATCCCGTGCTCCGGGTCGCGGGCGGCGCTCGTGACGCGGCCGACGACCTTCCCGTCGAGCGAGAGCTCGTCGTCGTACGCGGGAAGCTCGCCGCCGTCGAGCGCAAGCACCCGCAGCGTCCGGTTCGCGTGGCCTCGGTAGTGCAGGCGCGCCACCGGCTCCTGCCCTGGGTAGCAGCCCTTGGTGAACGAGATCGCCCGCTGGTCGAGGCCGGCTTCGGCGGGTAGCACTCGGTCGTCGATCTCGCGGCCGAAGCGCGGCGTGCGTGCCAGGATCCGCAACCGCTCGAGCTCGTCCTGCTCGATCGGCTCGCCGTCGGGCGGCTCCTCGTCAATGATCTCGACGGCGGGCACGCCGTAGTCGCGACTCCGCACCGCGACCTCCTGGTCCGAGAAGACACGGTCGGGATCGCCGAGCACGAGGGTTGAGCGATGCTCCTCGAGCTCGATCGCGCAGTTCGCCGCCAGGCGTGCACGAACGAGCGCGTTGCGAAGCACCAACCCGAGCTCCGGCTCCGTCAGCAGGAGGAAGTCCTCGAGCGAGCGGCGGCAGACTGTCATCGTCGCGATCACCCGGGCCTTCGCCGTCAGCAGCAGCGCCTCGCAGGACTCGCCGGGCGGCAGCTCCTCAACTGCGTTTGAGAGCATCCGCTCGAGGTACGCGGCGGCGCCCGGGCCGCGCACCGAGACGAAGGCCCTAGGCCTCTCCGCGACCTGTAACGTCGATGCGACCACCAGAGACGAGAGTAGCGACCGTGTTCAGGAGCAAGGCGGAGAAGAAGGTGCTGGAGGCGGGCTACGACCCGTCGCGGCTGCCTCCCGGCCAGTACCTCACCGACAAGTGGCCCGTCCTGCATGCGGGCGACGTCCCCGGCTACCCCGCCGACCTCGCAGGCTGGGACTTCAAGGTGTGGGGGGAGGTCGAGACGCCGATCACGCTCACCTGGGCCGACCTCGGCGAGCTGCCGCACGTGACCGTCGTCCAGGACATCCACTGCGTCACACGCTGGAGCCGCTTCGACGCCCAACTCACCGGGGTGCCGTGGTCGGCGATCCGCGAGATCGTCCGCCCGCGGCAGAGCGCGCACCATGCGATCGCGCACGCCGAGCAGGGCTTCACGGCCAACGTCCCCGCCGCCGCGCTCGAGTTGGAGGGCGCCATGCTCTGCACGCGCGCCGACGGCGAGCCGCTTACGCCCGAGCACGGCTGGCCGCTGCGGCTCGTCGCGCCGGGCCGATACTTCTGGAAGAGCGCCAAGTGGCTGCGGGGGATCGAGCTGTCACCGACGGACCGGCCCGGCTTCTGGGAGCGCTACGGCTACCACAACGACGCCGACCCCTTCGCAGAGCAGCGCTACGGGTTCTGAGAATCCCCCGTTCGGGGGACAAGGAAGACCGCCAGGTAGTCGATCCATAGGGCACCCACCCTCCCCCTAGCTTCACCCACCGAAGCGCCCGTCCCCCAACGGGCGCTTCACTTTGTCTGAGGTTGACGGAGTCTCGAAACGGCGAGGGGGCCGGCTCACGCCGGCCCCCTCGCCTTAGCCAGTCCGCGAAGCGGAATGGCTACATCATCCCGCCCATGTCCGGCATGCCGGCGCCGACGGCGTGCTTCTCCGGCGCCTCGGCCACGATCGCCTCCGTGGTGAGGATGTTCTTCGCGATCGAGGCCGCGTTCTGCAGCGCCGAGCGCGTCACCATCGTCGGGTCGATGATCCCGGCCTTGACCAGGTCCTCGATCTCCCCGTCCTCGACGTTCAGGCCGTGGCCCTTCTTGGCCGAGCGCACCTTGTCGACCACGACCGAGCCCTCCATGCCCGCGTTGTAGGCGAGCTGCCGCAGGGGCTCCTCCAGCGCGCGCACGATGATCGCCGCGCCCGTCTTCTCGTCGCCCTCAAGCGTCTCGAAGAGCTTTTTCACCGTGTCGCCCGCGTTCAGGAGCGCGACGCCGCCACCGGCCACGATGCCCTCCTCGAGGGCCGCCCTGGTCGCCTGCAGCGCGTCCTCGACGCGATGCTTCTTCTCCTTCATCTCCGTCTCGGTCGCGGCACCGACCTTGACCACTGCAACGCCACCCGACAGCTTCGCGAGCCGCTCCTGCAGCTTCTCGCGGTCGAAGTCGGAGTCGGTGTTCTCGACCTCCGCCTTCAGCTGCTTGATGCGCGCCTTGATCGCGTCGGAATCGCCGGCGCCGTCCACGATCGTGGTCGTGTCCTTGTCGACGACGATCTTGCGGGCCTTGCCGAGCTGCGAGAGCTTGGTGTTCTCGAGCTTGAGACCCATCTCCTCGGTGATCACCTCACCACCGGTGAGGATGGCGATGTCCTCGAGCATCCGCTTGCGGCGGTCACCGAAGCCCGGCGCCTTCACGGCGACGGCGGTGAACACCCCGCGGAGCTTGTTGACAACGACGGTCGCAAGCGCCTCGCCCTCGACGTCCTCCGCCACGATCACGAGCGGCCGGCCCGCCTGAATCACCTGCTCGAGCACGGGCAGGAGGTCCTTGACCGAGCCGATCTTCTGGTTGGCGATGAGGACGAACGGCTCCTCGAGCTCCGCCTTCATGCTCTCCGCGTCGGTGATCATGTAGGGCGACAGGTAGCCCTTATCGAACTGCATGCCCTCCGTGAACTCGAGCTCGAGGCCGAAGGTCTGGCCCTCCTCGACGTTCACGACGCCGTCCTTGCCGACCTTCTCGATCGCGTCCGCGATCACGTCGCCGATCTCGCGCTCACGCGACGAGATAGTGGCCACACGGGCGATGTCCTCCTTGCCGGAGACCTCGACCGACTGCTTCTTCAGATCCTCGACAACCGCGTCGACCGCCTTCTCGATGCCGCGCTTGAGACCCATCGGGTTGGCGCCCGCGGCGACGTTCTTCAGGCCCTCGCGGACGATCGCCTGCGCGAGCACGGTCGCCGTCGTGGTGCCGTCGCCCGCGACGTCGTTCGTCGCCGTCGCGACTTCACGCACGAGCTGTGCGCCCTGGTTCTCGAACACGTCCTCGAGCTCGATCTCGCGGGCGATGGTGACACCGTCGTTGGTGATCGTCGGCGCGCCGAACTTCTTGTCCAGCACGACGTACCGGCCCTTCGGGCCGAGCGTCACCTTGACGGCGTCGGCGAGGACGTTGACGCCGCGCTCGAGCGCCCTGCGTGCATCCTCGTTGAACTTGAGCTCCTTGTGAGCCATGGTTTCGTTTTCCTCCTGAGCGAACGAGCTATGCGGCGGCGCCGGCGAGCTTGCGCTTGCCCTTGCCACCTGTGTTGACGACCTTCGCGAGCACATCCGATTCGCGCAGGATGAGCACCTCGTCGGCGCCGATCTTGATCTCGGTGCCGCCGTACTTGGAGAAGATGACCTCGTCACCCTCCTCCACGTCCATCTTGATGTACTCCCCGTCCTCGTCGCGCGGGCCGGGGCCGACCGCCAGGACCTTGCCGCGCTGCGGCTTCTCCTTCGCGGTGTCGGGCAGCACGATGCCGCTGAACGTCACTTCCTCCTCCTCGAGGACCTCGACGATCAAACGGTCACCAAGGGGCTGCAGGTTCATGCACAGGCCTCCTGAGACGTAGCTTGACATTGTCCTGTCTGGCACTCTCTCCCCGAGAGTGCCGACAGGCGTGACAGTAGCACACTCGGCCCGAGCGCGGGCCCTGAGTTGAGTCAATATGACTGAGATCTGGTAGGAAGCGCGATGGGATGCGACGCGAGATCTCTGCTGGCGGCGTGCTCGTGCGACGGATGCGCGGTCGCTGGTGGGTCGCCGCGATCCGGCCGGCGGGGAAAGCGCACGGGGTCTGGGCGCTCCCGAAAGGGCTCGTCGACCCGGGCGAGCGTCCCCTCGAGACGGCGCGCCGGGAGGCGTTCGAGGAGACCGGCGTCCACGCGAGCGGCGGTCGCAAGCTGGGCGACGTCCGCTACGTCTACACCTGGGAGGGCGAGCGAGTGTTCAAGGTCGTCTCGTTCTTCCTGCTACGCCCGCGCGGCGGCCGCCTCGGCGAGCTGCCGGCGGGCATGGAGGAGGAGGTGGCCGAAGCCCGCTGGCTGCCGCTGGACGAGGCGCCCGACCTCCTGGCGTACCGGGGTGAGCGCGAGATGGCGGCACGGGCGACGGAGGCACTTCGCGGCGACGATCTATAGTCCCCGCGGTGGCGGCGTACGCGCTCAACTTCTACTCGCCCGCGGTCGCCGACCAGCTGCGCACCGGTCGCAAGACGGCCACGATTCGCCTCGGCGACAAGTCGGCGAAGTACCGCAAGGGCATGATCGTGACGGTGCTGGTCGGCCAGCGCTACGGGCAGCGGGAGAAGATCTTCGACGCCGTGATCGACCGGGTCGAGGTGAAGTCACTCAGTGAGCTCTCCCCGCGTGAGATCGAGCACGACAACCCGCAGATCCGCCACACGGAGGACTTCGTCCGCTTTCTCGGGCAGCTCTACAACCGTGACGTGACCGTTGAGGACACGGTCACCGTGATCCGCTTCTCCCAGATCGTGGGGACAATGTTCTGAGCGTGGGGGGCAACCTGCGGTTTCCCCCCACGAGCCCCCCTTCCCTTGCCGCCCGCCGTAGCCAAGCGCCTACGGCCTCCCGGCCGGCAAAGCCGGCCTCCGGCCCTCTATCGCATCGCTCCGGTCGACGGCCGAGGACAGAGGTATGAGCTGCCCCATTGAGCTGACAACCGCCCGGCTCGTGCTCCGGCGCTGGAGGGAGGACGACGTCTCTGCGCTGGCCGCGATCCTGACGCATCCGGATGTCAGTCGGTGGTTGGGTGATTCGTCAGCCGACGACGTCACGATGACGATCGCCCGCTACGAGCACAGCTGGGACACGCTCGGCTACGGCCGCTTCGCGGTCGAGGATCGGGCGACGGGGGCGTTCCTGGGGAGGGCGGGACTGATGCGCCAGGATGCCTGGCAGGCGACGCCGGAGAAAGAAGAGGTCGGGTGGGCGATCGACCCGGCTCGCTGGGGCGAGGGCCTCGCAACCGAGGCGGCGTCGGCCGCGCTGGAAGACAGCTTCGAGCGGATCGGGCTCCGACGGATCGTCAGCTTCGCGCTGCCGCAGAACGTGGCCTCGACTCGCGTGATGGAGAAGTGCGGGATGACCATGATGGGCACGGCGCTCTGGGCGGGACGCCCCCATGTCTGGTACGCCGTCGATACACCGGCCGGGCACCGCCCGATCCTCCCCCAGGGCAGTTAGCGGCCCGGCTTGCGGATCGGGCCGCCGAAGAGCTCGGGTGGGCGCACCTCGGCGCCGCATTCCTCGCATTCGACCTGGAAGGCCGACGGGAAGCGCGCATCGCAGGACGGGCAGCGCGCGCGGAGCACCTCGCCGCAATGCGTGCACGTCTCCGGGAGCTCCGTCTCGAGCTCCTCGAAGTAGCGCAGGGTGTGCCCACACGCAATGCAGAACGCAACCCAGTCGCCCAGCGTCCGCCGCCGCTCCTCCTGGATCCAATTGCGCTTGCGCGGTGCCACGCGCGCCACTGTAGATCCTGTCGCCGCCCGCCTCGCTAGAGTGCCGGTCGGATGGTGCTCGAGGTGGCCGCATGGCTGTGAGGAACGCGGAGCCGGTGGGCTCCCTGCAGGAGGTCAAGGAAGCCGGGCTCGACCGCGAGGATCTCCTCGGCATCTACCGCAACCTCCTGATCACCCGCGGGATCGAGGAGCGGGGCCACATCCTCTACAAGCAGGGCAAGATCCCCGGCTCGTTCTACACGGGGCGGGGCAACGAGGCTTCGGCCGTCGGCGTGGCGACGGCGATGGGGCCGAACGACGTCGGCACGCCGCTGCAGCGTGATCTGGGCGTGCACGTCGCACGCGGCCTCGAACCGTGGCGGATCCTCGCCCAGTACATGGGGCGGGCCGACGGGCCGACCCGTGGTCGCGACGGCAACATCCACCTCGCCGACGCCCGCCTTGGCCTGCACGCGATGGTGAGCCATCTGCCGGCGATGCTCCCCGTGGCCGTCGGCATGGCGCTGGCCTTCCGCATTCGCGAGGAACGCCGGGTCGCGGTCGCCTGGTGCGGCGAGGGTGCGGCGGCCCGTGGCGACGCGCACGAAGGCATGAACCTCGCCGGCGTACGGCGCCTGCCGGTGGTGTTCGTGATCGACAACAACCAGTGGGCGTACTCGACCCCGACGTACCTCGAGTACGCGGTCGAGCACCTCGCCGACCGCGCCGCCGCCTACGGATTCGACGGCGTCGTCGTCGACGGCACGGACGTTCTCGCCGTCTACCGCGAGGCGAAGCGGGCGATAGAGAAGGCGCGCGAGGGCGGCGGACCGACGTTGATCGAGTCGGTCACGCTGCGCATGGAGGGACACGCCGTCCACGACGACGCCTTCTACGTGCCCAAGGAGCTGTTCGAGGAGTGGGCGCGCCGCGATCCGATCGAACGGTTCCGCGGCTGGCTGCGCGACGTGGCGCAGATGACCGACGAGGAAGAGGACGAGGTCACGAACGGGGTCAAGCGCCTGCTCAACGAGTCGATCGAGCGCGCCGAAGCATCGCCGCTACCGGACCCCTCGACCCTGCTCGACGGCGTCTTCGCCGCGCAGGAAGAGCTCGACACCCCCCACCACAAGTGATGGCCGAGAAGACGTACCTCCAGGCGATCTCGGACGGGCTGCGGCAGGAGATGCGGCGCGATGCCCGCATCTGCGTGATGGGCGAGGACGTCGGGCTGTACGGCGGCGCCTTCAAGGTCACGAACGGTTTCCAGGAGGAGTTCGGGGCCTGGCGGGTGCTCGACATGCCGCTGTCGGAAACGGCGATCGTGGCGGGCGCCACCGGAGCTGCCCTGATGGGGCTGCGGCCGGTGGCGGAGATGCAGTTCGCCGACTTCGTCTCGTGTGCCTGGGACCATCTCGTGACGGTCGCGGCCAAGCAGCACTACCGTGCAGGCACGCCGATCCCGATCGTGCTGCGCCTCCCGTCGGGGGGTGGCTTCTCCGGCGGCCCGTTTCACTCTCAGAACCCCGAGAGCTCCTTCGCGCACATTCCCGGGCTCAAGGTCGTCTGCCCTGCGACACCCGCCGACGCCAAGGGACTGCTCGTGAGCGCGATCGAGGACGCGAACCCAGTCCTCTTCTTCGAGCACAAGCATCTCTATCGCCGCATCAAGGGAGACGTGCCCGACGAGCGGTACACCATTCCGTTCGGCCAGGCGCGCGTGCATCGCGCTGGCGACGACATCACCCTCGTAACCTGGGGCGCGATGGTGTATACGGCCGACGAGGCGGCCGGGCGTCTCGCGGAGGACGGCGTCTCGGTGGAAGTGCTCGACCTCCGCACGCTCATCCCCTGGGATCGCGAGCGCGTGCTCGACAGCGTGCGCCGGTGCTCGAAGGTGCTCGTGCTCCACGAAGACACGCGGACCGGCGGCTTCGGCGCCGAGATCGCGGCCACCATCGCGGAAGAGTCGTTCGAGCACCTCGACGCGCCCGTGCGGCGCCTCGCCGCGCCCGACTCACCCGTGCCCTTCTCTCCCGTGCTCGAGAAGGCGTTCATCCCGCAGGTCGACGACGTCGTGGCGGCATTGAGGGAGCTTGCCGCGTATTAGCACGAGGGCGAGATGAATCTCGCCCCTACACAGGCATGGAGGCGATGTGAGCACCGGAACGCAGACGGAGGTGGTGATGCCCCAGATGGGCGTCTCCGTGTCCGAGGGAACGGTCACCAAGTGGCTCAAGCAGCAGGGTGAGCCCGTCGCGCTCGACGAGCCGCTGCTCGAGATCTCAACCGACAAGGTCGACACGGAGGTGCCGAGCCCTGGTGAGGGAGTCGTGACCGCGATCCTCGTACCAGAGGGGATGACCGTCGAGGTGGGGACCGTGCTCGCGATCATCGCTCCCGAAGGCGCTGCCGCTCCGGCCGAGCCCGTGCCTGCGGAGCCCGCCGCTCCCGAGCCGGAGCCCGCTGTGGTGGTCGCTCCCCAGCCGGTCGCACCTGCGCTCGAGCCTCCGCTGCAGCCGGCCCCGATCGTCGCTCCGCCACCGCCCGCCGGCGACGGAGACAGCGACGGGCGCACGTTCGTCTCCCCGGTCGTGGCACGCATCGCCGCGGAGCACGGGGTCGACCCGAGCGTCGTGCCCGGCACCGGGCAGGGCGGCCGGGTGACGAAGAAGGACATCTTGACCTTCATCGAATCGGGTGCAGCCGCACCCGCTCCTATGGAGACGACCGAGACTCTACCCGCGGCTCCGTCCGCACCGCTGCCAGAAGCCCCGGCGCAGGTTCCGACTTCACCGCCGGTGCCTGCTGTGCTGGTCGCGCGCCCCATAAGTCCGCAGCCGCAGGCTGCGGACGACGAGCTCGCACCGGGAGAGACCGTTGTGCCGATCACGGCCATGCGTCGCGGCGTGATGGAGCACATGCGCCGATCGGTCGACACGTCGGCGCACGTGACGAGCGCGATCGAGGTCGACATGTCGCGCGTCGTCTCGGTCCGCGAGCAGCTGAAGCGCGAAGCCAAGGCAGCGGGCGGAGTGAGCCCGACGTACCTCGCCTTCGTCGCCCGCGCCACCGTGGAGACGCTGAAGGCCTATCCGTGGGTGAATGCGCAGATCCGCGGCGAGAAGATCGTCACGCGCTCCTACGTCAACCTCGGCATTGCCGTCTCCCTCGACGAGGGCCGCGGGCTGATCGTGCCGGTGATCCGGAACGCGCAGGATCTGAACCTGCTCGGGATCGCGCGTGCGATCGCCGATCTCGCGGAGCGGGCACGGACGAAGAAGCTCCTCCCCGACGACGTGCAGGGCGGCACCTTCACGATCACGAACCCGGGCGGGTACGGCACCTTCCACGGGACGCCGATCATCAACCAGCCGCAGGCCGGCATCCTCGGCACGTACGCGCTCGTGAAGCGGCCGTGGGTCGTCCAGGACGAGCTCGGACAGGACGTGATCGCGATCCGGCCGGTGATGAACCTGACGCTCACCTACGACCACCGTCTCGTCGACGGCGCGTACGCGGGAGGGTTCCTCCGCGACCTGCGCGAACGGCTCGAGAACTGGTCGGACGAGGGCTGACGGCCATCGCTGTGGCCGACTCGTTGGACGACGACGCTCCGCGCACGCCTGAGGACTGGGGTGAGGCGTTCGACGAGGTCAGACCCACGTACCTGGAGTTCGCCGAGCGGCTCAGCGAGCTTCTCGCACACCTCCTCGACGACGACGAGGGCGTCGAGTCGTTCACGTACATGATCGACAAGGTTCACGAGGTGAGTCGGTTCGTCGAAATGGTCTACGCCAGGGGGCGGGACGGCGAACCCGTCGCCGATCCGCTGGCCGAGTTCTCCGATCTCGCACGTGTCACGATCGTGACGCCGAACAAGCACGACGTGGCGGCGATCTGCGACCTCGTCGAGCGCGAGTTCGACGTCGATCTTGGAGCGTCGGTCGATCCCGCCGCCGCCGAGGCACGGAACGCCGATCCGGCCGGTCATGTCGGCGTCGGCTACGACTTCCCTCATTTCGCCGTCTCGCTGTCCGAGAGCCGCCGTTCGCTTCCGGAGTGGCAGGCATACGACGGCCTGCTCGCCCAGATCGACGTCCAGACGGAGCTGCAGCGTGCGTGGGTGGGGCTGTACGGCCTTCCAGCGCCCGGGGACAGGTATCTGCCCGCCGCGTATCGGGCGGCTCTCGTCCGGGCGGCCGAGTTGTTCCGTGACGCCGACGAGCAGCTTCTACAGGTGTCGCACGCCTGGGAGGCCTGCGAAGAGGAGGCGAGACGAGCGGTACAGCAGAGCGAATCTGACGCCAGCCTCGACTGGGCGTCTTTGACGGCGTACCTCCTCGGATCCGACAGCGTGGCGACGCTCGTCCGCAAGGCTGAGGAGGCGGGGATGGAGCCGGATGCCTACCCGGAAGTTGTGGCGTCCATCGAGGATCACCTCTGGGTCCTCCGCATGGCCGGGATCGGCACGATCGGGGCGCTCGACGAGTTCCTCCGCGCCGCCGAGCCGCGCGCGCCCGCGATCCTCGCATCGTTCACCGGGCTCTGCACCGAGCGCGATTACGTCCCGACCGCCGCGGCCGAGGACATCGTCTCGTGGCTGACGCTGGTGCTGACGCGGGCGGACACCCAGACCGTCGCCCTCTCGCGGAACTGGGAGTTGATCGTGTCGGCTCTCAACACCGTGATCGGCAACCATCCCGACGGTGTCACGAGCGGCTGACGATGGGAGGCGCGTACCTGATGCAGCTCGGCCTCGTGCCCTACGGCGAGGCGTTCGCGCTGCAGCGGTCGCTCGCCGGGGCGGTGTCGCAGGGCGCGATCCCGGAGACGGTTGTCCTGCTCGAGCACCCGCCGGTGATCACGGTCGGGCGGCGCACAGACGAGGCGAGCGAGATCCACGTCCCCGAGGGTGCGGACGTGGAGATCGCCGAGACCGACCGCGGCGGCAAGTCGACCTACCACGCACCCGGACAGCTCGTCTGCTACCCGATCCTCGACCTCAACCGGCACGGCCGCGACGTCAAGCGCTACGTCCGGGACCTCGAGGAGGCACTGGTCCGAACGCTGGCAGCGTTTGGGCTAACAGGCACCCGAATCGACGGGCTCACAGGTGTCTGGATGCCGCCGTCCGGCGGGCAAGGACCTCGCAAGATCGCCTCCATCGGCGTTCATATCTCCCGCTGGGTGACGACGCACGGCTACGCCTTGAACGTCGACCTCGACCCGGCGCCGTTCACCGACTGGATCACCGCCTGCGGGCTCGACGACGCGCAGTTCACGACGATGGCGCGAGAACTCGGCCGTCCCGTCTCCGTCGACGAGGTGCGGCCTGCCGCGGTCGCCGCGCTCGCCGACGTGTTCGGGCTCGCCTTCGAGGAGCTGTCGGCCGACGAGGGCGCAGGCCTCTGGCCGCAGCCCGTGCACGAAAAGCTCGGCGTGCGCTGACCCGTCACACTCCCGTCACGAAAGACGTGACATAATGAGTGCCATAATGGCACGCATGAGCCGCACGACGATCATGGCCGACGACGCGCTGCTCGACCGCCTGCGCGCCATCGCCAAGGAAGAGGGCGTTTCCCTGGGCGAGGTAATCCGCGAGGGGCTCGAGTGGCGCGTGCGCACACGGCGGCGCGTTCCAAGCTTCGTCGGGGCCGTCGAACGCGACTCAGGTCCGGGCGACACCGCCGAACGCGCCGAGCAGATCCTCTACGGCCTCGACACGTGACCCTCGTCTGCGACACGGGCGTTGTGTTCGCAGCGCTCGTGCGAGCGGACAGACATCACGCCCGCTGTGCTTCCCTCGTTGTCGGCCACGACGGCGTCGTCGTCGTTCCGTCACCGGTACTAGTCGAGGTCGACCAGCTCGCGCTCAGGCGCCGGGCGCCTGGCGCCACGGACGCCCTGCTGACGAGTGTCGACGACGGGAGTCTCCTCGTCGCGAATCTCGATTCGGAGGACTACCGGCGGGTACAGACGCTGGTCCGCGACTACGCTGATCTGCCGCTTGGGCTGGTAGACGCCTCAGTGGTCGCAATCGCGGAGCGTCTCGAGGAGGACACGATCGCCACACTCGACCGGCGCCACTTCAGCGTCGTTCGCCCTCTCCACGCCGCCGCGTTCAAGCTGGTCCCCGAGCTCGGCTGACATCGGCTACCGCACGCCGATGCGGCCAGCGAGCTCGCGCGAGATCGCGTGCCGGCCGGAGGGGGTGTCGAGCGTGACGGGGCCGCCGAACGGGGCCGCGGCGACCGCCGTGATCTCGCTCGCCGGAACGAGGCCAAGCTCGGAGAGGTAGCGAAGGAGCGCGGGATCGCTGTCGGGCACCGCGGCAATCGTCGCCTGCTCGCCCTGACCGAGCTCGACGATCGTCCGCCTGTCGCCCGCCGGCGCAAGCCGGAGCTCACGGTCGGGGATTGGATCGCCGTGCGGGTCGAGCGTCGGGTAGCCGAGCCGCTCGTCGATCAGCGCCTCGAGCTCCTCGGACAGCGCGTGCTCGAGCCGGTCGGCCTCGTCGTGCACCGCGTCCAGCGGCAGCCCGAGCGTGTCCGCCAGGTAGCGCTCCAGCAGGCGGTGATGGCGCAACAGCTCGAGCGCTGCGCGGCGGCCCTCGTCGGTCAGCGACAGCCCGCGGTAGGGCATGCGCTCGACCAGCCCCATCGCCGCGAGGCGCTTGGCCATGGCGGTCGCCGATGGTGACGTCACGCCCATCCGCTCGGCAAGCGCGGACGTGGTCACCAGCCCGCCCTGTGCAGCGAGCACGTAGATCGCCCGCAGGTAATCCTGGCAGGCAGAGCTGAGGTCTCGAACGGACATGACTCCTTGATCAGTCTTAACTATACTTGGATTTAGACATGACAAAATTTACCCGGAAGAGGCTGTTGGCGACCGCAGCCCCGATCGTGGCCGCCCCGGTAGCCGCCAAGCTGGCGCTCGGCGGGGAAGCGCGGGCCGCCGGTCACGACCACTCACAACACCGCACCCCCGCCTCCCACGTCGGCCCGAGCCACGCAGCGCTCGGCCACGCGGCGATGATCGGCGAGGGCGTGCCGGCCGTCGGCGGGCCGAAGGACCTCGACGCGCTCCTCTACCCGCCGCCCGCGCTGCCGTATCAGCCGGGACGGGTTCGCGCCTACACCCTGACCGCGACCGACCGCGAGATCGAGGTTGCGCCCGGCGTCTTCTTCCCCGCGTGGACGTACAACGGCACCGTGCCCGGGCCTGTGATCCGCGCCACCGAGGGCGACACGCTCCGCGTCAAGTTCGTCAACTCGGGCTCGCACCCGCACACGATCCACTTCCACGGCATCCACCCGGCGAACATGGACGGCGTGTTCGAGGTCGTCGAGACCGGTGGCCGGCTCACGTACGAGTTCGAGGCGCGACCGGCCGGCTTCCACCTCTACCACTGCCACGCCACTCCGCTCAAGAAGCACATCCACAAGGGCCTCTACGGCGCCTTCATCATCGACCCGGCCGAGCCGCGCGAGCCCGCCCGCGAGCTTGTGATGGTGATGAATGGCTACGACACGGACGGTGACGGCTCGAACAACTTCTACACCGTCAACGGGCGCAGCTTCTACTACGCGCGCTACCCGATCAAGGTTCGCAAAGGTGAGCTCGTCCGCCTCTACCTCGCCAACCTGACCGAGTTCGACCTCGTCAACTCGCTCCACCTGCACGGCGACTTCTTCCGCTACCAGCCGACCGGTACCGGCGAGGCCTGGGAGTACACCGACACGGTGATGCAGTGCCAGGGTCAGCGCGGCGTGCTCGAGATTCGCTTCGCCAACCCCGGCATGTTCATGATCCATGCACACCAGTCCGAGTTCGCCGAGCTCGGCTGGATGGGCTTCTTCGAGGTCGAGGACTGATGGAGGCGGGCTCGTCGGCGGCCGGCGCGGCCTGGCGTCTATGGGCACTCGTGCCGGTCGTGCTGCTGGCGCTTGCGGTAGCGCTCGTCGCCGCCCGCGGCGATGACCTCGTCGGTCTGATCGGAAGCAACCCGCCGCCCGCGGACGAGTTCGACATCCGCCGCGTCGAGCTGCAGCCGGGAGAGATCCGGATCAGCGTGCGCAACCCGCAGCGCGACGACCTCACGATCGCCTCCGTCACGGTCGACGACGCCATCGTCCCCTTCTCCCTCGACGGCCCCGCCACGCTCGGCCGACTGCGCTCGAGCACGATCGCCGTCGTCTACGACTGGGTCGTGGAAGAGCCGCTCGCCGTCGGCGTCACGAGCTCGACCGGGATCGAGACCGTGCACGAGATCGCCGCCGCCGTGGAGACGCCGGAGCCGAGCGTCGACGGATTCCTCGGCTACGCGGCACTTGGAGCGCTCGTCGGCATCCTGCCCGTGGCGCTCGGGCTCCTCTGGCTCCCATCGCTACGCCGCGCCGATCCGCGCTGGCTGGCCGCCTTCATGGCGGTCACCGCGGGCCTGCTCACCTTCCTCGGCGTCGAGGCGCTGGCCGAGGCGCTCGAGCTGCAGGCGGCGCTCCCGTCGTCGGTCGGCGGCACCGGGCTCGTCCTGCTCGGCGTCGCGCTCGCCGCGCTCGGGATGACGTGGCTTTCCGCCTGGCTCTCGCGCGGCGGTGCCGCGACCACGGGGCTGGCGCTCGCGCTGCTCGTGGCGATCGGGATCGGCGTCCACAACCTCGGGGAGGGGCTCGCGATCGGAGCCAGCTTCGCCGTCGGCGAGCTCCAGCTCGGCACCTTCCTCGTGATCGGCTTCATGATCCACAACCTCACCGAGGGGCTCGGCATCGCCACACCCGCCTCCGAGGAGCGCCCGTCCCTCTGGCGCCTCGGCGCGCTCGTCCTCGTCGCTGGTGCGCCGACGATCCCCGGCGCCTGGATCGGCGGCTATGCCTCCAGTGACGTGCTGGCTGCTCTCTTCTTCGCCGTCGCGGCCGGAGCCGCGCTGCAGGTCGTGGTCGAGGTGGGGCGCTGGATCTCCCGGCGCGCCCCGGGCGGCCTCCGCTCCGGGTGGGTGATTGGCGGCTACCTGGCCGGAATCGCCGCCATGTACGTGACCGGCCTGCTCGCCGCGTAGCCTGGGACTCGTGCATGCGCACCCTCATCCTCTCGTTGGGGACAGAGGCCGGTGGGCGCTTGCGGTCGCACTCGCCCTGAACGCCGGGTACACGGCGATCGAGGCGATCGCAGGGGTGCTGACCGGCAGCGTGGCTCTCCTCGCCGACGCCGCTCACAACCTCTCGGACGTCCTTGCGCTCGCAGTCGCGCTGGTCGCGGCGCTGCTGACGCGGCGTCCGCCGACACCGGCGCGGAGCTTCGGCTTCATGCGGGCGGAGATCCTGTCGGCGCTGTTCAACGGCGTCGTGGTGGCGGCGGTCGCGATGTGGATCGGCATCGTCGCTGTCGGACGCATCGGCGACGCACCGTCGATCGAGGGAGGATGGCTCGTCGTGGTAGCGACGGCCGGGATCGCGGTCAACGCGCTCGCCGTCGCGATCCTGCTCCGATCTGAACGCAACAACCTCAACCTGCGGGCGTCGGTCGTCCACCTTGGAGCAGATGCACTGGCCTCCGCCGGGGTCGTGGTCGCGGGCGTTGTAATCCTGGTCACCGGCTGGGCGGTCGTCGATCCGGTCGCCGGCATCCTCATCGCACTCCTCGTCTTGGTCGGCTCGTGGAGCGTCATGCGAGATGCGGTTCACGTGCTGCTCGAGGGAGCGCCCCGCGGCATTGACACCGCCGCGGTGGGTGCCCGTCTCGCCTCGGAACCGGGCGTGCGGAACGTGCACGACCTCCACGTGTGGGAGATAACGTCCGGCTTCCCGGCGCTGTCGGCGCACGTGCTCGTCGATCCGGGCGGCGACTGCCACGGCATTCGCCGTCTCCTCGAACGGGCGCTCGCGGACGAGTTCGGGATCGAGCACACGACGCTGCAGGTCGATCACGCGCGGCCCGAGTTGATCCAGATCGAACGGTAGGGGCGAGGCCTGCCTCGCCCTGTACAGCGCACGGTTGACGTGGGCGACGCAGGCGTCGCCCCTACTACACTCGACAAGATGGAGACCTCACTTCCCGTCTCGGAGCGCCCCCGCCGCCCCGAGTGGATGAAGGTGCGCGCGCCGAGCGCGGACGGGCGGTACTTCGACGTCAAGAAGCTGCTGCACGGCGCGAGCCTGCACACGGTGTGCGAGGAAGCGCGGTGCCCGAACATCGCGGAGTGCTGGGGCAAGGGGACGGCGACGTTCCAGATCCTCGGTGACACGTGCACCCGGGCGTGCCGGTACTGCTACGTCCACTCGGGCCGTCCGGACGGCCCTCCCGACGCGCTCGAGCCGCTTCGTCTCGCGCAGGCTGCGGCGCAGATGGGCCTGCAGCACGTCGTCGTCACCTCCGTCGACCGCGACGATCTTTTGGATCGTGGTGCCGGGCACTTCGCCGCCACGATCCGGGCGCTGAAGGCGAAGCTCCCGTCGTGCTCGGTGGAGGTGCTGACGCCCGACTTCCTCGGGGTCGAGGAGGAGGCGCTCGAGACGGTGATCGGCACCCGCCCGGAGGTCTTCAACCACAACATCGAGACGGTGCGGCGCCTGCACCGGCGCATGCGCGGTGCGAAGGCGTCCTACGACGGCGCGCTGTGGCTTCTCTCCCGCGCCAAGGAGATCGCGGACTACGCGGTGCTGACCAAGTCGGGGATCATCGTCGGCCTGGGCGAGACGAACGACGAGGTGGTGGACACGATGCGCGACCTGCGCGCACACGGCGTCGACGTGGTCACGATCGGCCAGTACCTGCAGCCGTCGTCGCAGCACACGCCGATCGACCGCTGGGTGCACCCGGACGAGTTCCGCTGGCTGCGCGAGCAGGGCGAGGCGCTCGGTTTCGGCTCCGTCTTCGCGGGGCCGCTCGTGCGCTCCAGCTACCGCGCCGACGAGCAGAAGCACGCGGCAGACGCGGGGCTCGGCGCGGTCGCGTACTGACGGAACACGAAACGAACGGGGGCCTGCACTTGCAGGCCCCCGTTCGTTCACAACCCTGGCTACGTCTATGGATTCAGATACCCGTTGACGAAGTTGAGGACGTTCTGCCTATCCATGCGGAACACGCCGCCCGTTCCCGCACAGTTGCCGTTCAGGCCGAACGACGTCACGCCCGCGACGACCCTCGAGTTGTTCCCTCCGAGGAAGTTGGGGCCGCCCGAGTCGCCGAAGCACGTGCCGCCGGTCGAGTGGTTGTTCGACAGGAGCAGCGAGAAGTCGCCAACGATCCCACCGTTGATCTGGATCAGGTGCGGATGCGCCACGTAGCGCGTGCGAGTGTTGCTCGCTAGGAACGACGCCGGCGTGGGGAAGCTCTTCTGGAGACCGTAGCCCACGGACGTGAACGACCTGGCCTGATGGCCTCGCTGCGTCTTCAGCACGTCGAGCTGGTTCAGCGTCGGAAGCGTCCCGTACGCGCTGGCGGGAATGACGCTGGTGGGCACACCGGCGCCCGCGAGGACGACGACTCCAACGTCGTGGACGAAGAACGGGGCGGTCTCGTACAGCGGATGAGCCGCCCAGCTAGAGGCTTCGTAAGCGTTCGGGCCGGCATTCGGGTAGTTGTTCGTGGTGCCGATTCCGGCCTGGACATCGGACTGGGTGAACACCCTCATCCCGGTGTACGGCGAATCCGGGAAGTTGTTCGTGCAGTGCCCGGCCGTCAGGACGACGGTCGCCGACAGAAGCGTGGCGCTGCAGCGGAATGCAGGCGCGTTGTTCACTTCCATCAGCAGGAGCACGACGCCCGGATGGCCGTTCCCGTCGAGCTCGCCGTCGGTGACGGCGCTCGCCGGCATCGCGAACAGCGCCAGCGCGGCGGCGACTGCCACCAAGAGCAGGCGCGATGCATGCTTGAGTTGCCTCATAGAAATCTCTCCCCTTCTCGAGAGCGCCCCGGAACGAGCGACCTGACAGACAGACCAAATCGTAGGAGGCGCGCCGAGGGAGCGCAAGGTCGGCACTTCTTACCGCTCCCACACATTGGAGGCGTACCCTGCAGTCATGCGCGGTCTGTCGCTGGTCGCGGCAATGCTGGCAGCCTCAGCCGTGGCGGCCACCGCCACGGCCCAGACCGAGCGCGCCAGCGTCTCGGCGCAGACCGAGCGTTCGCCCAATCTCCGGCTCGTCAGCTCGAAGCCCTTCGTCGTCGCCGGCACCGGCTTCAGGGCCCGCGAGCGGGTGACGGTGAGCGCGATCACCGTTGTTGCGCCCGGTCCGCGGATCGTCCGTGTGCGTGCGAGCGCGTCGGGCTCGTTCCGCGCGCGGTTCACGCTGTTCACACAGCCGTGCGCCCAGCCGTACGCGATCACGGCGCGAGGCGCGTCGGGAACCATCGCGGTGCTGCCGCTGCAGGCGTCCCCCTGCGTGCCGCCGCCCGTCGACTAACGAGACCGGGCGGGGTTTCCCCCGCCCGGTCACTCGCGGCCTGCCGCCGCTCGGCTAGCGGGTTCCGGGTGGTGGCGTCTCGCCGCCACCACCGCCGGACCCGCCACCGCTGCCGCCACCCGCCGCGGTCGCGGTACCGCCGCCCTTGTTCGGCCGCACCTCGATCTGTGCGAACCCGCCCGGCGTCAGGCTCTTGACGCGGATGAGAGTTCCCGTCTTCGGGTTCATCACGCCCGCCGTCGGCGTCAACGGGTTGTAGTACTGCGTCGAATCGTCGAACACGTGCACGGCCGGCAGCCCGCCGTGCGTCGTCGGCGAGCTGAAGAAGTTGACGGTGATCTTGTCCGTCTTCTCGAACCCGAAGGTCGAGTCGTACGTCTGGATCCTGCTTCGCCACACGTTGCCGTCGGCGCGGATGAGCGCTGTCGGGTGTGCGTCGATCGGGAGGATCAACCCCTCACCCGGGTGGGCGCTCGTCGAGTTGTCCGACTGCGACGTGTCCCAGTAGTTGATCAGGATCCCGTCCTGGTACCGGAAGTGCTCGACCCAGTCCGGCCTCGTGTTGAGGAAGCCGAAGTTGTAGGCCGTCGCAAGCGACTTGTCGTACCCCACGTACTGCCGGTTCTCGGCCAGGTAGGCGTTGAAGGAGAACGACGTCTCCTGACCGGTGGTCACCCGGAAGCCGTCGGCCGGGGCGAACGTCCAGCCGTCGTCGTGGGCGGCACCGTCGAGCGTGATGTCGTCAACCTGGAAGCCCTGCTCGACGACCGCTACGTCCGTCCAGTAGCGGAAGCCAAGCTCGACCGTCTGGCCCGCGTAGGCGGACAGATCGGCCGTGAGAGCGACCCAGTTGCCACCCGACGAGCCCGTGATGCCTTCACCGAAGTTCTGGCCGTTGGGATTGAAGTTCGTCGAGAGGTTCGTGGGCACCGCGGCACCGTTGACGGTGAGATACGCGTAGTCCCAGTCCAGCTCGATCTCGAACCGAGCCTGGGCCGAGAACACGCCCGCTCCGACCGTGACCGACTTGGTCATGCGGTTGTCGAGCTCGTCTCCCGCGCCGGAGTAGTGGTAGTCGGCACCCTCGAACGGGTCACCGAGATCGACGTCGACCTGCTTGTCGGGAAGCACCACGAACAGGCCCTGCGCCTGCTTCGTGTTGAACTCCGCCGGGCCGAGCTTGTGCTCCGACTTCCGGCCCGCGAAGGCGACCTCGTAGTTCAGCCAGTTGAGCTGGAACTTCTCCCAGGCACCGAGGTCGGTCGGTGCGTCACCGATCCCGTTTGGACCGCCGTCGCCGATGTTGGCGCCCGACGACATCAGCGTCCAGAAGCCCGTCGAGTTCTCGCACGTCGAGCCGCAGGTGTTGCCCGAGGTGTCGTAGAGGTCGGGCAGACCGAGGTCGTGACCGTACTCGTGCGCAAACACGCCGAGACCGCCGTTCTCCGGCTGGATCGTGTAGTCCCCGACCCAGACGCCGGTCGGGTTGCTCGGAAGCGGAATGCCTGCCAACCCGGTCCCCGAGAGCGTGACGGGCGTGCCGGCGTCGATGCCGCCGAACGGCACGACGTTCCCGTTGACGGTCGGGCCGGTGACGCCGATCGGGTTGAGCTGGACGTACCACCGGTGGCTCCAGATCGCGTCCGCGTTCTGCTGCGGGTCGCCGGCGGCCTGGTCGCCGCCCGCGTGGACAATCTGGAAGTGGTCGATGTAGCCGTCCTGCTCGGCGAAGTTCCCGTCGCCGTCGTGGTCGTAGCGATCCCACTCGTCGAAGGTCTTCAGGTAGTCGGTGATCTGCTGCATCGTCTTGCCCGCGTCGAGCTGGTCCTGCACCCACACGGTCATCCCGTGCGAGATCAGCCACCACGTGTTCGAGCACACGATGCTGCCGCACGGGTCACGGCCGTAGCGCGCCTCGTTGAACGGCACCTTCACCCACTCGGTGACGTCACCTTCGACCGAGTACCGACCGGACGACTGCGACTGGTAGTACTTCGCCATCCGGTTGAAGTACATGTTCTCGTAGTGGCCCGGGTTGAAGTCCGACTGCCACAACGTCGTGTTGTCGACAGTGCGGTCCGGTTCCCAGATCGCGTTGTGCAAGGGACCGTTCGGCTCGACTGCCGGTGGGCCGAAGGTGTCGTCGCCGTCGGGATACGCCGGATGCCGATTGAGACCGAACTCCGCGATGATCACGAAGACACGGTCTGTGCCTTCACGCGCGAGCTCCACGTACTGGCCCTTCGCAACCTTGCCGACCTTGGCTCCGGCCGGGATCTTCCCCTGCAGCTTCAGTTCGAGCGCCTGCGCGCGGCGGGCGCGCTGCTCGTCTCCGAGCGTGCTCGACAGATCGTGGGCTCCCGCCTTCGTGTCGTTCGGCGCCTCCCCTGACCCGGACGCGCTGAGCGCGCCGGCCGGGATGGCAAGAGCGAGCACGAACGCAGCCGCCACACCAAAACGAATGAGTTTCCTCATCGGTGGACTCTCTCCCCTTCTCTATCCCCTTCGCAGCCTCGTGGGCCGCGCGAACGAACGGATGCTAGTGCACCCGACCACGGCTCACAAGTCCACGGCCTCCCGTGTCATGACAGACCGTGAGAGCAATGGCTACTGGTGAGGCTTGGCCATCGCGTGGTAATCGAGGGCCTCGTCGAGGACGCTCTCCTCCACGCCGGCCTCCAGCGCGACCTCGCGCAACGAGCGGCCGCTCGACGTTGCCGCCTGCACGAGCTCGGAGGCCCTGTCGTAGCCGATGTACGGGTTGAGCGCGGTCGCAGCCGACAGCGTCAGCTCGGCGTACCGCTCGTTCTGCTCGCGGTTCGCTTCGATCCCGTCGACGCAGCGCTCCGCCAGCAGGCGCGAAGCGCTCGTGAGCAGCGCGATCGACTGCAGCAGGTTGCGGGCCATCAGCGGCACGTACACGTTAAGCTCGAAGTGGCCGTTCATGCCGCCGATCGTGATTGCCGCATCGTTGCCGATCACCTGGGCGGCGACCTGCGTCACGACCTCTGGGATCACCGGGTTAACCTTGCCCGGCATGATCGACGAGCCCTTCTGCAGCTCGGGGAGGAAGAGCTCGGCAAGGCCGGCGCGGGGGCCGGAGCCCATCAGCCGCAGGTCGTTCGCGATCTTCGTCAGCGAGACGGCGACCACCTTGAGCGCGCCGGAGGCCTCGACAAGGCCATCGCGCGCCGCCTGCGCCTCGAACGGATCGGCAGGCGGGGAGATCGTCAGCCCGGTCTCTGCGGCCAGCAGCTCGCGCACGCGACCCGCGAACTCGGGGTGCGTGTTAAGGCCGGTGCCGGTGGCCGTGCCGCCGAGCGGGATCTGGCCCAGGCGCGGCATCGCGTCCTGCACGCGACGCACCCCCTCCCGCACCTGCGCCGCATACCCCGAGAACTCCTGCCCGAGCGTCACGGGCACTGCGTCCATCAGGTGCGTGCGACCCGACTTGACGACGTCGTCGAACGCAGCGGCCTTCCGTTGCAACGACGAGGCAAGGAACTCCAGCGCCGGCAGCAGGTCGTGGGCGATCCGGTCGAGCGCCGCCAGGTGCACTGCCGAGGGGAAGACGTCGTTCGACGACTGGCCCATGTTGACGTCGTCGTTGGGATGCACGCCCCCGCCGGCGAGCGTGGCGATCACCTCATTGGCATTCATGTTCGAGCTCGTCCCGGACCCGGTCTGAAAGACGTCGATCGGGAACTGGTCGTCGAGCTCGCCTCGCGCGACCCGGTCGCCGGCCGACGCGATCCGCGCCGCCTTCTCCTCGTCGAGGAGACCGAGGGCGGCGTTCGCCCTGGCGGCGGCTCCCTTGATGCGCCCCAGCCAGTGCGCTACGGACGCGGGGATGGGCTCACCCGAGACCGGGAAGTTGCCGATCGCCTTCTCCGTCTCGCCGCCCCACAGCCGTTCCGCCGTCACGGCGTCGAGTCTACTGCGACGGTCTGCAGGGAACCGCGGCTGGGACCCGGGTGCCGCCTCCCGAGCCCCGCCGCGAGGGTGACCGCGCCGCGCACGCGTCGCGAGTCATGTCGTCAGTATCGGCACCAGGCGTCCCTCGCTTGAGGGATGCCGCCCTCGGAAAAGCGCGCCCCGGGCAGAGCCAGGGGCTTGCGCTCTGTATCTCCTCCGCGAGGGACACGAAAAGCCCTGGGCTCTGCCCGGGGCGCGCTTTTACGCGCTCCTGCCTCCTCCGCGGGCTGCGCCGAGAAGATCGTCCCAGTGTGTGAGCTTGACGCGTGGGCGACCGAGGGGCTCGCCGAGGGAACGCTCGACGGCGTCGATCTCCTCCCACCCGGCCTGCGTGACGACCTCCACGCCGCGCTCGGACAGGAGTGCGTCGACGTCGGCCGCCGACCCGCCCTCGGCCAGCTTCCCGGCGCGGGCGTCGTCGAGCACGCGCCCGACGGTCTCGGCGGCATCCTTCTTGTTCGTGCCGATGACGCCGCTCGGGCCGCGCTTGATCCAGCCCGCACAGTAGAGCCCGACAACGACCTCGCCCGACCCGTCGAGCACACGACCCTCGGAGTTCGGCACGACACCGCGCGAGTCGTCGAAGGGGACACCGGGAATCGGCACGCCGCGATAGCCGACACTGCGGAACACCGCCCCACACGGGATCAGCTCCCGATCGTCGGTCGGCTGCGCCCGCAGGCCACCACGGCCATCCGGCACCAGCTCGTTTCGCACCACCTCCACCGCCTCGACGCGGCCGTCGCCGTGGATCGCGACCGGCGAGGCGCAGAACCGGAGGTGGATGACGCGGGGACGGCCTGCGGTCGCTGCGGTCGCCGTCTCGCGGAGAACAGCGACGTTGCGTTGCGCCATGTGATCCTCGGCGAGCGCCGCCTCGCTCGCCTGGTCGAGCTCCAGGTCGACCGGGTCGACCAGCAAGTCTGCACCCGCGAGCTCGGTCAGCTCGACGAGCTCCGGGTTGGTGAACGCGGCCTGCACCGGCCCGCGCCGGCCGAGCACGAGGATCTCGCGCACCGGCGAGGAGACGATCGCGCCGATCGCCTCGTCCGTGGTGTCCGTCGGGGCGAGCTCCTCCGCGTTGAGCGCGAGCATCCGGGCCACGTCGACGGCGACGTTGCCGTTGCCGACCACGACCACGCGCTCGCAGCCGAGATCGAACACGAGATCCTGGAAGTCGGGGTGGCCGTTGTACCAGCCGACGAAGGCCGTGGCCGGCCACGAGCCCGGCAGGTCCTCTCCCGGAATCTCCATCCGCCGGTCGGTCTGCGCACCCGTCGTGTACACGACCGCCGAATACAGAGGCGTCAGGTCGTCGTGTGTGAGATCCGTCCCCACGTCGACGTTGCCGAGCAGGCGAAAGCCGGGCTTCTGAGCGGTCTTCTCGAACACGCGGGACACGGACTTGATGTTGGGGTGGTCGGGCGCGACGCCGAAGCGAACGAGACCCCACGGCGCGGGCAGCCGCTCGATCAGGTCGACCTCGACGGGAGGGTCGTCGCTCGCGAGCAGTGAGCCCGCGGCGTAGAACCCGGCAGGACCGGAGCCGACGACCGCGACACGTAGGGGACGCAGCTCGCTCACGGGGCCAGGATAATCACGGTCTCGTGCGACCCACCCCCGAACAGGTCGAGGCATATCGTCGTGACGGCTTCGTCGTCGTCGAAGCGTTCCTCGCCGCCGACGAGGTGGAGCGTGCGCGCGAGCACTTCACCCGCTCGTTCGCGCACGAGTGGGAGACGGGACTGCGACCCGACGAGGTCAACTACGAGCCGGGGGTGACGCCGCCGGACAAGACGCGACAGCTGTGCAACGTGTGGAAGGCCGACCGCACGCTCGCCGCGACCGTGCTCGCACGGCGCAACGCCGAGTTCGGCGCGAGGCTGGCCGGCCTTCCCGGTCTGAGGCTGATCCAGGACAACGCGATCTGGAAGCCTCCGGCGGGCAAGGCGCTGCTCTGTCATCAGGATGCCGCCTACGTCGAGTGGCTCGTGCCCCCGAACATGACGACGTGCTGGATGGCGCTCGACGACACGAGCGCCGACGCGGGCACGATCTATTACGTGCGCGGCTCGCGTCACTGGCCACGGCGCCCCGTCGGAGGACAGTTCCACGCCCCGGATGACTGGCTCGCACACGTGAGGGAGGTGCTGCCGCCAGGCGAAGAACTCGAGCTCGTGCCGATCGAGGTGGCCGCAGGAGGTGCCGCTTTCCACGACGGCTGGACGTTCCACGGCTCGCCGTCGAACGAGCGCGCCGACCGCGAGCGACGTGCGATCGTCAGCCACATGGTCTCAACGGAGACACGCTGGGCCGACGGCGCGGCGCCCCACCCCGTCTACTCCAAGTACCGCCGCCCGGGCGAGCGGGAGCTCGACGAGGCGTTCTTCCCCGTGCTGTGGCGCGAAGATGGCCATCGAACCGCGTGGGTCGACGCATGGTGCGGAGCGCCGGGTTGACGAGGGCGACGCAGGCGTCGCCCCTACGGGGCACCTAGGGGCGAGGCTTGCCTCGCCCGAACAGGACCGCGTCGTAGGGGCGAGGCCGGCCTCGCCCTGACCTGCCGCGCCCTAATGCGAACAGCCGGAGCCGCAGCCGCCGACCGAGGTGTCCTCGGGCAGCTCCTCGCCCTCTTCCACCTGGAACGAGTGGCCACAGCCGCAGGACGAGACGGCGTTCGGGTTCTCGATCTTGAAGCCGGACTCCTGGATGCCGTTCAGGTAGTCGATCGTGGCGCCCTGGAGGTATGGCACGGAGAGCGGATCGACGACGACCGACACTCCCTCGAGCGACAACTCGTGGTCGCCCTCCGCGGCGCCGGCATCGAAGCCGAGCCCGTACTGGAAGCCTGAGCAGCCACCGCCCTGGATGGCGATGCGCAGAACGAGCGTGTCGCCGTCCGGCTCCTCCGCCATCAGCTCGCGAACCTTCGACGCCGCGACGGGCGTGATGGTGAGCAGGGTGTCGGTGGGCTCCATGATCGCCACGTCCTGATAGTAGCTGACGGGATGAGGTCTACGGGTATCCGCTGATGGGTTCGTGACACCTCTTTCCTAGATCTCATCGGCATTTCCTTCCTCTCTCGTGAGGGCCGTGCCAGGTGCTAGGTTCCGCCCGAGGGAACCCTTCCGCATGCTCTCGAACTGGCTCCCAATCCTGTTCTACGCACTGTTCGCCGCCGCCATCCCGGCGACGATGATCGCGCTCTCGTTCGTGCTGCCGGCGCGGCCGCGCACACGCACGCGCCAGCGCATGATCCCGTTCGAGTCCGGCGTCTCCGAGGGCTCGCCGAGCCAGGACCGGCGGTTCACGGTCAGCTTCTACCTGACGGCGATGCTCTTCATCCTCTTCGACATCGAGATCGTCTTCCTGTACCCGCTCGCCGTCCAGCTCGACGCGCTCGGCTGGTTCGGTCTCGTCGAGTTCCTCGTCTTCATCGCCATCCTCGGCGTCGCCTACGTCTACATCTGGCGCAAGGGCGCACTGGAGTGGAAGTGAAGCGCCAGCTGCCCGTGATCTCGGACCGGCCGCTCGCGCGAGCCGGCCTCAACTCCGAGCGGGTGCTCAACCCGGGCTACGGGCCCGGCAAGTTCGAGGAGGAGATCGAGCGGATCGAGGATGCGCTGCTCCTGACGAGCGTCGACAAGGCGGTCAGGTGGGCGCAGGCCAACTCGATGTGGCCGGACACATTCGGGCTCGCGTGCTGCGCGATCGAGATGATGTCGATCGTCTCGTCGCGCTACGACATCGCGCGCTTCGGGATGGAGCGGTTCAGCTCCTCGCCGCGCCAGGCCGACCTGTTGATCGTCTCCGGGCGGGTGACGCACAAGATGGCGCCACCGCTGCGGCAGGTCTACGACCAGATGCTGGAGCCGAAGTGGGTGATCGCGATGGGCGCATGCGCCTCCTCCGGCGGCATGTTCAACAACTACACGGTACTACAGGGCGTCGACAAGATCGTCCCCGTCGACATCCACGTGCCGGGGTGCCCACCACGGCCGGAGGCGCTGATGGAGGGCATCGTCCGCCTGCACGAGAAGATCAAGGCCGGCGTACCGCCTGCCTACATGATCCGGGGCGTGGCGGAGTAGTCGTGGCCTCCTACGAGAGCGTCCCGGGCCTCGTCGAGACGAGGCAGACGCACGGAGAGACGACGCTGGTCGTCGATCCCGCGCGCGTCGTCGAGGCATGCGCGCACCTGCGCGAGGCGGGCTTCAACATGCTGGTCGACATCTCGCCGGCCGACTACCTCGGCTGGGGCGAGACGGGTGTCGCCGGCTACATCGGCACCCCCGACGGCCGCGACATCTTCAGCCCGGGCTCGCAAGGACAGGCGCGGGTGCCCGAGGGGAAGCCCAAGCGGTTCTCCGTCTCCTACCACCTGCTCAGCGTCGCTGACGAGCCCGCGCGGGTGCGCGTGCAGGCGTGGCTGGAGGACGGCGAGGAGATCGACTCCGTGGTCTCCGTATGGCCCTCCGCGGACTGGTTGGAACGGGAGGCCTACGACATGTTCGGGATCGTCTTCCGCAGCCATCCGAACCTGACCCGGATTCTCATGCCGGAGGACTGGGAAGGCCATCCGCTGCGCAAGGACTACCCGATCGGCGGCGAGCCCGTCCGCTTCTCGGAGGAGGAATGAGAGCCACCGCGCCCTGTAGGGGCGAGGCCTGCCTCGCCCGAGAGAACGGTGCGCCGCGATGACCGTCCTGCCGCAGACGCCCATCTACGAGGGAACGCGGATCCCGAGCCCCTGCCCGACGATCCTCGAGATCGACCCGGCCGAGCACGAGCTGGAGGACATCCTCACCGTCAACTTCGGCCCCAACCATCCCTCCACGCACGGGGTGCTGAGGCTGATCGTCGACCTCGACGGCGAGCGCATCGCCGGCATCCGGGCGGTGATCGGCTACCTGCACACCGGCTTCGAGAAGACGATGGAGCAGAAGACCTACTGGAAGGGGATCACGTACCCGGCGCGGATCGACTACCTCTCCTTCCAGGCGAACGAGCTCGTGTTCGTGCTCGCGATCGAGAAGCTGCTCTCACTCGAGACGCCACCGAAAGCCCAGTGGATGCGGATGTGCCTGTCGGAGTTGAACCGCATCCACTCCCACCTCGTGTGGCTCGGCACGTCCGCGCTCGAGATCGGCGCGATCTCGATGTTCTGGTACGCGTTCCGCGAGCGGGACATGATCCTCGACCTGTTCGAGATGGTCACCGGCGTGCGCATGCACACCCGGTACTTCCAGGTGGGAGGGCTCGCAGAGGACATCCCCACCGGCTTCTACGACCAGGCCCGCGCAGCCGCGAAGCGGATGCCGAAAGCCGTCGACGGGTACGAGGCGCTGCTCGACCGCAACAAGATCTGGCTCGAGCGCACCAAGGGCATCGGCCTCCTGTCCGCCGCCGACGCGATCGCGCTCGGCCAGACCGGGCCGATGCTGCGGGCCTCCGGCGTCGACTGGGACCTGCGCCGCGCCGCGCCGTACCTGCACTACGACGAGGTCGACTTCGAGGTTCCCGTGTACGGCAACGGGGACGTCTACGACCGCTACAAGGTGCACATGGACGAGATGCGCCAGTCGGCGCGGATCGTCACCCAGTGCGTCGACCGGCTCGAGGAGCTGCAGGGGGAGCGCTGGATTGCGGACGACAGGAAGGTCGTGCTGCCGCCGCGCGAGGAGCTCCACACGTCGATGGAGTCGCTCATCCACCACTTCAAGATCGTGACCGAGGGCTACAGGGTGCCCGAGGGCGAGGTGTACGTCGCGATCGAGTCGGCTCGCGGCGAATGCGGCTGCTACCTCGTCTCAGACGGCGGCCCCAGGCCGTGGCGCGTGAAGTTCCGCGCGCCGAGCTTCGCGGCGCTGCAGGCGACCGCGACCTGCATGCGCGGCGCAGCGGTCGCCGACATGGTGGCCGTGGCGGCCTCCCTCGATCCCGTGATGGGGGACGTCGACCGGTGAAGCTCGCTTCGCGACCCTCACCTAAGGGGCGTACCACGTGAGCGCCTCACTCGCCGATCGCGTCCAGGCGCTGCGTGGCCTCTACCCCGATCCGCGCTCGGCGGTGGTGCCGGCGCTGCAGCTCGCGCAGGCCGAGAACGGGGGCTGGCTCTCCGAGGAGGCGTTCCGCGCCGTGGCCGACGCGCTCGAGCTGACCCCCGCCTACTGCCTGTCGGTCGCCTCGTTCTACGACATGTTCCGGGTGGAGCCCGTCGGCCGGCATGTGGTCGAGATCTGCACGAACGTGTCGTGCGCGGTCAAGGGCGCACAGCAGGTCGTCGACGCCTTCGAGCGCGAGCTCGGAATCGAGACCGGCACGACGACCGGTGACGGTGCGGTGACGCTCCGTACCGTCGAGTGCCTCGGCGGCTGCGGGTGGGCAACCGTCGTCGCGATCGACAATCGCCACCGCCTGCACGTGCGCTCCGCCGACGTCCCCGCGATCGTAGAGGAGCTCCGTGGCGACGCCTGAGATTGTCTTCGCCGGCACGAACGGCGGCGCTGTCACAGAGATCGCCGAGTACGAGGCGACCGGCGGCTTCGGCGGGCTCGCACGTGCGCGCGCGATGGCGCCCGCCGACGTGATCACGGAGCTCAACGCGTCGGGCCTTCGCGGCCGCGGCGGTGCGTTCTTCCCCACAGGACGTAAGTGGAGCTTCCTGCCGTCACGCGAGCAGGTGGCGAAGCCCCACTACCTCGTCGTCAACGCCGACGAGTCCGAGCCCGGCACCTTCAAGGACCGCGAGATCATGCTCCGCGTTCCCTTCCGCTTCCTCGAGGGCTGCCTGATCGCCGCGCACGCGATCGAGTCGCGACACGTGTTCGTCTACATCCGGGGCGAGTACGAGCGCGAGTTCGAGACGCTCGTCGCCGCGCTCGCGCAGATACGGAAGCGCAAGCTGCTCGGCAAGGTCACGGTCGTCGTGCACCGCGGCGCCGGCGCCTACATCTGCGGGGAGGAGACGGCGCTCCTCGAGTCGCTCGAGGGCCGGCGTGGCCAGCCGCGCACGAAGCCGCCGTTCCCGGCCATCGCGGGGCTCTACGCCTCGCCGACTGCCGTCAACAACGTCGAGTCGATCACCACGGCGACGTCGATCCTGGAGATGGGCGGCGCCGAGTACGCGAAGCTGGGTGTCGAGAGCTCTACCGGCACGCGCGTCTTCTCGCTCTCGGGGGACGTCGTCCGCGGGGGTAACTACGAGCTACCTCACGGCTACCCTTTGAGCGACCTGATCAACGTCGAAGGTGGCGGCATCGCCGGTGGCCGCACGCTCAAGGCGGTGATCCCGGGCGGCTCCTCGACGGTGATCCTCACCGCCTCCGAGATCGAGAACGTGACGCTCGACTTCGACTCGATGACCGCGGCGGGCACGGCAATCGGCTCCGCAGCTGTGATCGCGCTCGACGATCGCTGCTGCATGGTTCAGCTGGGCGCCCGCGTGTCCCAGTTCTACGAGCACGAGTCGTGCGGCAAGTGCACCCCCTGCCGCGTGGGCACGCACTGGACGACGAGCATCCTCCAGAAGATCGAGGACGGACGTGGGGCACCGGCCGACCTCGACCTGCTGCTCGACGTTTGCGACCGGGTGAACGGCAAGTGCCTGTGCCCGCTGGGCGACACCGCCATGATCGCCATCGCAAGCTACGTGGCGAAGTTCCGGGACGAGTTCCAGGCGCACATCGACCAGGGCGGCTGCCCGCTGGGCGGAGCCTCCTCGCTCGAAGGGATCCTCGCCCCGGTCACCGTGTACGAACGCCATATCCACGCGTACGGGGTCGGGCGGATGATCGAGCGGCCGCTCGAGGTGATCGCGTGAACGAGCTCGTGACCCTCACGATCGACGACCGCGAGGTGCAGGTGCCGAAGGGTACCGGGCTCGTCGAGACCGCTGCTGCCGCCGGAATCGAGATCCCGGTCTTCTGCTACGAGCCGCGACTCGGGCCGGCCATCGGCGCCTGTCGCATGTGCCTCGTCGACGTTGAGGGGCTCCCGAAGCTGCAGGCCGGCTGCACGCTGACCGCGCAGGACGGGATGGTCGTGCGGACAGCGGCCTCCTCGCCCAGGGCGGCCGAGGGCCAGAACGCGACGCTCGAGTTCATTCTCGTCAACCACCCGCTCGACTGCCCCGTCTGCGACAAGGGCGGCGAGTGCCCGCTGCAGGACCTGACGTTCCGGTACGGCCCCGGGTCGACCCGCATGACGTTCTCGAAGCTGACGTTCGAGAAACCGATCCCCGTCTCGCCGCTGATCGCGCTCGATCGCGAGCGCTGCATCCTCTGCTACCGCTGCACCCGCTTCTCCTCCGACGTGGCCGAGGACGACCAGCTCGTGGCACGCAACCGCGGCGCGTTCACCGAGATCGCCACCTTCGGCGACGACCCCTACGCAGCACCGTTCTCCGGCAACGTCGTCGAGCTCTGCCCCGTCGGCGCGCTCACCTCTACGCAGTACCGCTTCCTGGGGCGGCCGTGGGAGACCCAGAGCACCCCTACCGTCTGCGGACTCTGCCCCGTGGGCTGCAACGTCTCCGCCACGACCCGAGAAGGCAAGGTCCTGCGCGTGCTGTCTCGCAACCACCCCGAGATCGACGGAGGCTGGCTCTGCGACAAGGGACGCTTCACGTACCCGCACCTCCAGGCCGAGGACCGGATCCGCGAGCCGCTCCTCCGTGGCGACGCTGGGCTCGAGCCTGCCTCCTGGGACGACGCCCTCGACGTCGTCGAGCGCCTGCTCCGAAGCGCCGAGGGGCACGTTGTCACCGCGCTCTCCGGCACCGAGACCATCGAACAGGCCTACGCGCTCGGGCGGCTCCTTCGTGGCGGCGCGGACGCGCATAGCGCGGTGCTGCCAGAGTCGACGTCCTCTGCGCTCGACGCCTTCCGCTCGCCGCTGTCGGTGCTCGGCGCGGCGGAGATCGTCGTCGTGATGGGAGACGACGCGGTCGCGGACCGCGCCCCGATCGTCGACCTGTGGCTCAAGCAGGCTGCGCGGGGCGGCGCGGAGATCATCTCCGTCGGCGCCTCCGGCTCGGTGCCCGCCGCCCCTGGCGAGGCGGCAGCGGCACTCGCCGAGCTCACCCAGCCGGGCAACAAGATAGGTAACCGCCTGCGCTCCTCCGACCGCGCCGTCCTCGTCTGGTCAGGCCCCGGCGGCGGCGGCGGCGCGCGACTGGCGGAGGCCGCTCATGCGCTCGGCTTCGAGGGGAAGCCCGGCTGCGGCGCCTTCCATCTGCCGGCTACTCCCAACGCACGCGCAGTCGCGCAGGCCTGGGCTGCGGCGGCCGACGAGGACGAGACCGATCCCAGGCACGTGCACCTGCTCGTCGTCTCGGGCGACGAAGCGGCCGCCTCGCCTGCCGTCCGGGCGCTCGCGGAGCGGGCCGACGCCGTCGTCTGCGTGGCGATGTTCCACGAGCTGGCAGTCGGCTGGGCCGACGTTGTGCTACCTGCGACGGGGATGCTGGAACGGGACGGGACGCTCATGAACCTGGAGGGTCGCCTGCAGCGCCTGCGGCGGGCGGTCGCCCCACCCGTTCCTGACGAGCTCGCCTGGATCGCGAGGCTCGCAGCGCGCTTTGGCGTCGAGCTGTCCCCGCACAGCGCCGTCCTGTTCGAGGAACTGTCGGCGGGCATGTTCGGAGGTGTGACCCTGTCAGAGATTGGCGAGAGCGCCCCGTTTCCGGTTCGCTCGCCCTGGGTCGCACCGGAGCCGAGCGCCATTCCGGTTAGGGGACAGTCCCCGGAGGGGAGTGTCCCCCAGCACGTGCTCGACGAGCTGCGGCTGCTCCGGTACCGCCCGCTGTTCAGCGGCCCTCAGGTCGAGCGGGTCGCCGAGCTCCAGTTTCAACGGCCGCCGCGGGAGGCCGAGCTCTCGCTCAACGACGCCGAGCGGCGCGGCATCTCAACCGGCGACGTGGTCACGCTGCGGTCGTCTGGCGCTGGAGGGGTGTCCTCGGTCGAGTTGCGCGCCCGGGTCAACCGCACGCTCGTAGCCGGCGTCGTTCGCCTCGCCGACGAGCACGCCAGAGAGCTCCACCAGTCCGTCGAGGTGGTGAAGGCATGACCGGGCTGCTGCTGGCGGCCACCGAAGCGTGGTGGATCAGCCTGATCAAGGCCTTCCTGATCATCAACCTCGTGATGGTCACCTTCGCCTACCTGACGCTCGCCGAGCGCAAGGTGATGGCCCGGATGCAGCTGCGCTACGGCCCCAACCGGGCTGGCCCGAAAGGGTTGCTGCAGCCGATCGCCGATCTGCTCAAGCTTCTCAACAAGGAGAGCTTCCGGCCCACGGACGCAATCGGCGTCCTCTACATCGCGTCCCCGTTCATGGCCGCGTTCACGGCGCTCGTCACCTTCTCGGTGATCCCGTGGGGACCGGGGTGGACGATCTTCGGCGAGACGGTGACCGGGTACGTCGCCGACATCCCGATCGCTCTCGTCTTCATGTTCGCGATCGGCTCGCTCGGCGTGTACGGCTTCATCGTCGGCGGCTGGTCGTCCGACTCGAAGTTCTCGCTGCTCGGGTCGATGCGGACCTGTGCGCAACTCGTGTCGTACGAGGTCTCGCTCGCCCTCTCGGTGCTCGGCGTCGTGATCATGGCCGGCTCCCTGTCGCTGACCGAGATCGTCGCCGCCCAGGGCTCCGAGATCTGGTACGTGTTGCCGCAGTTCGTCGGCTTCCTCGTCTTCTTCCTCGCCGGCCTGGCAGAAACGGCACGCGCCCCGTTCGACCTGCCCGAGGCCGAGCAGGAGCTCGTCGCCGGCTATCACACCGAGTACGGCGGCATGCGCTTCGGCCTCTTCTCGATGGCCGAGTACATCAACCTGATCACGCTCTCGGCGCTGTGCGTGACGCTGTTCCTCGGCGGCTGGCACGGACCGGCGCTGTTCTGGGAGCTGTCCGGACCGATCTGGTTCATCGTCAAGCTCTTCGCCCTGCTGTTCGTCTTCATCTGGATCCGCACCACGCTGCCGCGCCTGCGATACGACCAGCTCATGCGCTTCGGCTGGAAGGTGCTGCTGCCGGTAGCGACGATCAACGCCGTCGTCACGGCCGTCCTCGTGGTGGCGATCTAGTCGTGCAGCCGTTCTCGACACTCAAAGGGTTCGGCGTCACGTTCCGGCAGATCTTCCGCAAGCCGATCACGCAGGAGTACCCGGAGTACAAGCGCCCCGTCTACCCGCGATTCCGGGGCCGTCACCGGCTGCACCGGCACGAGAACGGCCTCGAGAAGTGCGTCGGCTGCTCGCTGTGCGCAGCCGCGTGCCCGGCCGACTGCATCCGCGTGGTCGCGGCGGAGAACACGGCCGACAACCGCGTCTCGGCCGGCGAGCGCTACGCCCGTATCTACGAGATCAACCTCAGCCGCTGCATCTTCTGCGGGTACTGCGAGCTTGCATGCCCCTTCGACGCGATCACCCTCGGCAACGAGTTCGAGCTGTCCGAGTACTCGCGCGACGACCTCGTGTACACGAAGGAGATGCTCCTCGACGCGCCCATCAAGGCCGTGCCGGTGGCCGACCCCGATCTCTACGACACGCCTGTGCCGGCGTACAAGACGAGCTCGTAGATGGGGAACGTGCTCGTGTGGGCGATCTGGCTCGGCGCCGCCGCGGCGTGCGTCGGCTCCGGCGTCGCGGTGGTGACGCTCACCAACCCCTTCTACTCCGCGCTGTCGCTGATCGGGAACCTCGCTTCCCTCGCGGTGCTGTACCTGCTCGCCGCCGCAGAGTTCGTCGCGGCTGCGCAGGTGCTCGTGTACGCGGGCGCCGTGATGGTGATGTTCCTGTTCGTGATCGCCTACCTCGGCGGGCGCGCCGACGCGCCGTGGGCCGGAGGGCCGCCGCTGCTGCGCCTCGCTGCGGTCGTAGCGTCGGCTGCGCTCCTCGCCGACGTGCTCGTGGCGATGGGGATGGCGGTGGGCGAGAGCCTCTCCGACGAGGCCGACATCGCCGACTCGTTCGGCAGCCCGGCAGAGATCGGCCGGCTGTTCCTGACCGACCACCTGCTCGCGTTCGAGATCACCTCAATCGTGCTGCTCGTCGCAGCCGTCGGCGGCGTCGTACTCGGCATTCGCCCCTCCAGCGCCAGTGACGAGGCGGACGACGGCGCCTGATGCTCGGTCCGGGCGTCACCTGGTACCTCGTCGTGGCCGCGATCCTGTTCGCCACGGGAACGCTCGGCGTGCTGATGCGCCGCAGCCCGCTGATCGTGCTGCTCTCGCTGGAGATCATGCTCAACGCGGGCAACCTGGTCCTCGTCGGCTTCTCGCGGCTGCACGGTGACCTGGACGGGCAGGTGTTCGCTCTCGCGGTGATGGCGGTCGCCGCCTCCGAGGTGGTTGTCGGCCTCGGCCTGATCGTCGCAGTCGCGCGCCGGCGGCTCGCTCTCGACGTCGACGCCATGAAGGAGCTGCGCGGGTGAGCCTGGCCGGGGCATGGGTGTGCTTGTTGGCGCCGCTCGCGGGGGCGCTTCTGATCACTCTCGCCGGCACGCGGATCACCCGCCGCCAGGCCGGATGGGTCGCGACGCTGTCGGTGTTCGTCGCCTTCGCGGGTGCAGTCGACACGCTCGTGAGGATGCTGAACCGCGGTGCCGACGAGCGCGAGCAGCTCTCGACCGCGTACAGCTGGCTCCGGATCGGCGGCCTCGACGTCGATGTCGAGATCCTCGTCGACCCGCTGGCAGTGACGATGATGCTGGTCGTCTCCGGGGTCGGCGGGCTCATCGTCTGGTACTCGATGGGCTACATGGCCGGCGCGGACGAGGAGCGCCGCTTCTTCGCCTACATGTCGCTGTTCGTGTTCTCGATGCTCCTGCTGGTCGAGGCCGGCAACCTGCTCATCCTGCTGGTCGGCTGGGGCCTCGTCGGTCTCGCCTCGTACCTCTTGATCGGCTTCGACCACCATCGCGCCGCTGCGATCGCCGCCGCGAAGAAGGCGTTCGTGATGAACGCGATCGGCGACGCGACGATGGCGCTCGCGCTCTTCCTCCTCATCTCGCGCCTGGGAACGCTCGATTTCGCGCCCGTGTTCGAGGCTGCGGAGAGCGGGGCGCTGTCGGACACCGTGGTCACGCTCGCTGCGCTCGGCCTGCTCGGCGGCGCCGTCGCCAAGTCGGCGCAGGCGCCGCTGCACACGTGGCTGCCGGACGCGATGGAAGGCCCCACGCCGGTGTCGGCGCTGATCCACGCCGCCACCATGGTCACCGCGGGTGTGTACCTGATCGCGCGCACCGCGCCGGTGTTCGAGGCGGCGCCCGAGGTGCAGCACCTGGCGGCCGCGCTCGGCCTCGTCACTCTTCTGCTCGCCGGCGCGGTGGCGCTGGTGCAGCAGGACATCAAGCGCGTGATCGCCTACTCGACGATGTCCCAGATCGGCTACATGTTCGTCGGCGTCGGCGTCGGCGCGTACGGGTTCGCCATGTTCCACCTCGTCACGCACGCGTTCTTCAAGGCGCTCCTGTTCCTCACCGCAGGCCTCGTCATCCATCACCTGGCAGGCGAGCAGGACATCCGGCAGATGGGAGGCCTGCGCCGCTTCATGCCGCGGACGGACCTCGCCTTCCTGATCGGCACGCTCGCGCTGATCGGGCTGCCACCGTTGGCGGGCTTCTGGTCGAAGGACGCGATCCTGGCCTCCGCGTACGCGAACGGTGGCGCGCTCGGGTGGGCGCTATACGTGGGAGGCCTCTTCGGCGCGCTCCTCACGGGCCTGTACTCGTTCCGCCTCTACCACCGCGTGTTCCGGGGCGAGCCGTCGCAGCTCGTGCTCGAGCACTCGGAGGGCCACGGCGAGGGGCCTTTGTCGATGCTGATCCCGGTCGGTGCCCTCACTCTGCTCACCGCCTTCGGCGGCGTGCTCGGCATCGCGGGGGTCTGGGAGCCTCTCGAGGAGTGGATCGCCGAGACGAGCGAGCCCCTCGTCCACGCGAGCGCGGGGGAGGACTACGGCACGAGCCTCATCGCCGTCCTCGTCGGCCTGGGCGGCATGTTCGTCGCCTGGCGCGTCGTGCGCATGCGGCGCGAGCTGGTGTCGGAGCCGCGGCTGCTGTCGACGCTCGAGCACAAGCTGTGGTTCGACGAGCTCTACGACATGGTCGTCTCTCGCCCCGTCCAGGCCTTCGCCGGACTGCTGCACGACCGCATCGAAGGCCCGCTCGTCCACCGGTCCCTCGACGAAGTGGCGCGCGGCTCGCTCGAGGCAGGCGGCAGCCTGGCGCGGGCGCAGACCGGCCTGCTCCGCACCTACGTGCTCGTGATCGCCGCCTCCGTCGTCGTCCTCGCCGTCGTCTTCCTCGTGGTGCGCTGATGCTGACGACGCTGCTCATCCTCTTCCCGCTCGCGGGCGCGCTGCTCGTCTGGCTGGCGCCGCTGCCGCGCGAGGCCACGAGCGGGCTCGCCTTCCTCGTCGCGCTCGCCGAGGTCGGCCTGTGGCTCGGCAGCCTCTACCGGTTCGACTTCGACACTCAGGACTTCCAGTTCGCGCAGACGTGGGAGTGGTTCGACTCCATCGGAGCCTCATACGCGGTCGGGTTCTGGGGCTTCTCGTTCTGGCTGGCGGGTCTAGCGGTCGTCGTCGGCGCGGCAGCGGTCGCCTACGCCGCCTGGGCAGACCGCGACCGGCCGCGCGCCTACTACGGTCTCATGCTGTTCCTGATCGGCTCGATCGTCGGGGTGTTCGCCGCGCAGGACCTGCTCCTGTTCTACGTGTTCTTCGAGGCGATCCTGATCCCGCTCTACATCCTGATCGGCGTCTGGGGAGGGCCCGAGCGACAGCGCGCGACGGTCACGTTCGTCCTCTACACGATGGCGGGCTCGCTCCTGATGCTCGCCTCCGTCGTCGCCTATGGCGTCAGCGTGGGGACGTTCAGCCTTCATCCCGACGCCGGAGGGAGCGACAACACGCTGATCTTCCTCGGCTTCGTCGCCGCCTTCGCCGTCAAGGCGCCGCTCCTGCCCTTCCACGGCTGGCTCCGGGCCGCGTACACGCAGGCGCCGCCCGAGGTGGCGGCGGTGCTGTCGGGAGTCGTCTCGAAGGCAGCGGTGTTCGGGTTCATCTGGATCGTGCTGATCCACTTCCCGGAGCCGGTGCAGGACTTCCAGACGCTCCTGCTCGTGCTCGGAGCCGCCACGCTCGTGTATGGCTCGCTGCTCGCGTTCCGGCAGCCCGACCTGCGGGGCGTGATCGCGTACTCGTCGATGGCGCAGATGGGGCTGATCACGCTGGGCATCTTCTCCGCCACTCAGGTCGGGGTGACGGGCGCAGTCCTGCAGTCGATCGCACACGGGCTCGTTTCGGCGACCATGTTCTTCCTGGCCGGCATGGTCGAGAAGCAGTGCGGCACGGGAGAGGTCGGCCGCCTGGGCAGGATGGCGAAGGGCCGCCCCGCGTTGGCCACGCTCGTGATGACGACCGGGATGATCGTGCTCGCGGTGCCGGGCTCGACCACCTTCGCTGGCGAGTTCGCGATCCTGGCTGGCGTCTTCGACCTCGGCTGGGGCTACGCGGCCGTCGGCGCCGCCGCGATCGTGCTCGCCGCGCTCTATGGCCTCCGTCTCATCTCGGCAGTGCTGCACGAGGCGCGAGGCGCGGACGTCTCGGAGAACGTGCCCGACCTGCGCGGAGGCGAGCTCCCGCTCGTCGTGCCGTTGGTCGTGCTCCTCCTCGCCCTCTCGGCCTACCCTGCGGCCGTCAGTGACAACAGCTTCCCCGGTGACGAGCCGGAGCCGGCCGCCGTCGTGCAGGAGTCGTCGCCGTGATCGTTGCCGCGTCCATCGCCACGCCCGACGTCGACTGGGCCGCGCTGGCTCCCACGCTGGCGCTGCTCGCCGCGTCGGCGCTGTGCCTGCTCGGCGCGGTGCTCTTCCCGTCGGACAGCCGCCGGCTCTTCTCGGCCGTCGTCGCGTTCGCAGGGTTCGTCGCCGCAGGCATCCTCGCCGCCGGCGTGTACGCCGACACGCCGGACGGGGCGTCGCTGATCGCGGACTCGATGACGCGCGACCGGCTCGCGGCGCTGGCGCAGATCCTGCTGGCGGGCATCGGTGCCCTCGTCGTGCTCGGCTCGCATGGCGACCGCCGCCGCGAGCACGTCGGCGAGTACTACGCGCTGCTGACCGCGGCCGGCGCGGGCATGGTCTTCTTCGTCTCCGCCGGGAACCTGATGACGCTGTTCCTCGGGTTGGAGTGGTTCTCGATCGCCCTCTACGTCCTCTGCGCGCTCGACACGCATCGCGAGCAGTCACTCGAGGCGGGCCTCAAGTACCTCGTGATCGGCGCCTTCGGCTCCGCGATCCTCCTCTTCGGCTCCGCGCTCGTGTACGGCGCTACCGGCGAGCTCGGGTTCGACGCGATCCGCGACGCCCCCGGCGCCGACGACCCGCTGTTCGTGACGGGCCTGGCGATGATCCTGGCCGGCCTCGCGTTCAAGGTCTCGGCGGCGCCGTTCCACATGTGGACGCCGGACGTGTACGAGGGAGCGCCGACACCGGTGACCGCTTTCATGGCCGCCGCCACCAAGGCTGCCGCCTTCGTCGTCACCTGGCGCGTGCTCGTGACCGCGTTCCCCGAGCAGGCGGAGATCTGGACGGTCGCCGCCGCGGCGCTCGCCTGCGCGTCGCTCGTGATCGGGAACCTCGCCGCGCTCGTGCAGGACGACGTCAAGCGCATGCTCGCGTACTCCTCTGTCTCGCAGGCCGGCTTCCTGATGATCGCCGTCGCAGCGAACAACGAGTCGGGAGGCAGCGCACTCCTCTACTTCCTGATCCCCTACACCGCCGCTACGGTAGGCGCCTTCGCGGTCGTCTCCGCACGCGAGCGAGAGCTCGGCCGGCCGGTAGACGTCGCCTCGCTGGCGGGGCTCGGCTGGGAGCAGCCGTTGCACGGCGTCGCGATGTGGGTGTTCATGCTCTCCTTCGCCGGCTTCCCGCTCACCGGCGGGTTTCTCGGCAAGTTCACCGTCTTCACCGCCGCGTACGAGTCGGGCTGGTGGTGGCTGATCGTAGTCGGCGTCGTGTTCACCGCGGTCAGCATCGCGTACTACCTGGGCATCGTCCGGAGCATGTACATGCGTGCTGGCTCGGCGCCCGAAGCGACGCCGGTTGCCGTCGGCGGCTCTCCTCCCGTCGACCGGGCGCTCGATCTCACGCTGTTGGCGGCGATCGCGGTGGTCGTCGGCTCCTTCTTCGCGGTCCAGCCGCTGTTCGATCTCGCCTCCGACGCGATCTCACAGCTTCCCCTGTAGCGACGTGAGGAAACGAGCGCTAGGCTCGGGACTGTGCCGACACAGGTGACCTGGCTTGGGCACTCTGCATTCCGGCTCGACACCGAGGCGGGGACACGCGTCTACGTCGACCCGTTCCTGAGCGGGAACCCCACCTGTCCCGCGGGCGAGCTCGAGCCGGAGCGCTGCGACCTGATCGCAATCACGCATGGTCACTCCGACCACGTGGGCGACACGCTTGCGATCGCCGAACGGTTCGGCTGCCCCGTGGTGGCGCACATCGAGGTGCGGCAGTGGCTGACGCGCCACGGGCTCTCGGACGACGGCATGGCGCACTCGCCGAACAAGGGGGGCACGGTCACGGTTGGCGACGTCTCGATCACCCTGACGAGCGCCAACCACTCCTCGAGCGCCCCTGATGGCACCTACCTTGGGGAGCCGTGCGGACTCGTGATCGCACCCGAAGGTGGGCCGGTGGTCTACTTCGCTGGGGACACCAACGTATTCGGCGACATGGCGCTGATCGCGCGCGTCTACCGGCCGCGGGTGGCGGTGCTGCCGATCGGAGGCCACTTCACGATGGACCCGCACGAGGCAGCCGTCGCGCTCGAGCTGCTCGGCGTCGCACGCTGCATCCCGTGCCACTACGGGACATTTGGACTCATCCCCGGCACGCCGAGCGAACTGCGTCGGCTGGCACCCGCCGGGGTCAAGGTGCTGGAACCCGCACCCGGGGAAACCCTGGACCTCTGATGCGGGAGCGCTGGTTCGGGGCCACCGGGCGGAAGGTGCCGGAGCTCGTCGTCGAGGGCATGCTCGAGCTTCCTGGGGCACTGGTGCTCGACTCCCTCGCGGAGGAGGAGGTGCTCCAGGGCGCGCACGCACGCGGCATCCCCGTCGTCGTCCGCGCGGACACGCCCGAGAAGGTTGTCGCAGCCCTGGCGCGACCGGAGGTGTCGTGCGTGCTCGTTCCGACCGAGCAGCTGCTGGCCCTCGACCTGGCCGAGATCACGTATGGCTAGGACCAGGCCGGTCGCCACTTACTCGATCTGCGCGTGCGACCTCGACGCCGGCCAGTGGGGCGTGGCCACCCAGTCCAAGTTCCTAGCGGTCGGGTCTGTCGTTCCGTGGGCTGCTCCTCGCGTCGGCGCGATCGCGACTCAGTCGTACGCGAACCCGCGCTACGGGCCCGACGGGCTCGCGCTCCTGCGTGAGGGTCTCGCTGCGCAGGAGGTCGTCGACCGCCTCACCGCAGTCGATGACGGCCGCGATCGGCGGCAGCTCGGGGTGGTGGACAGCGCAGGGCGTGGGGCGACCTTCACGGGACCCGGCTGTCACGACTGGGCCGGGGGCCGGACGGGGCGGTGCTACGCGGCACAGGGGAACATCCTCGTTTCCGGGGAGACCGTCGATGCTCTTGCGGCCACGTTCGAGTCCACCGGCGACCGGCCGTTGGTCGAGCGGCTGCTCGACTGCCTCGACGCCGCCGAGGCGGCAGGTGGCGACAGCCGGGGCCGCCAGTCGGCGGCGCTCCTGGTGGTGGAGCAGGACGGTGGCTACGCAGGGTTGTCCGACAGCCTCGTCGACCTTCGCGTCGACGACCATACCGATCCGCTCGCGGAGCTCCGTCGCGTGTACGGCATTCACGTGCAGCTCTTCGGCGCCACGCCTCGGCGCGACTGGATCGAGGTCGACGGCGAGCTTCGGGCGGAGTTGGACGAGCGCCTCGGGCGGCTCGGCCATGCGACGCTGGCCGGCTGGGCCGGCGTCGTCAACCTGGAGGAGCGCGTCGACGGGGACGACGAGATCGACCCCGTGGTACTCGAGGAGCTGCGGAAGGTGACGCCGTGACGCGCTGGCAGGTGGTGCCGCTGGACGAGATCGCCGGGTACGCCGACGAGGGGCGTCCTCGCTGGCACATGATCCGGTCGAGCCTCGGCGTCGATGCGTTCGGCGTCAACGCGTGGCGCGCGACCGCCGCGGGACAGGAGCTGATCGGCGAGCACGACGAGCTCGGCCAGGGCGCCGGCGGTCACGAGGAGCTGTACCTCGTCGTCTCCGGGCACGCCACGTTCACCGTCGACGGGAAGACCGTCGAGGCGCCGGAGCGCTCGGTCGTCTTCGTCAAGGATCCGGCTGTGCGCCGCTCCGCGGTCGCCCGCGACGAGGGCACCACGATCCTCGTCATCGGCGGCCGTGCCGGATCGGCCTTCGAGGTGTCGGAGTGGGAGCGCTCGGCGGAGGCCCTGCGCTACTGGACTACCGGCGAGTGGGACAAGGCGATCGAGGTGCTCGAGCGTCAACACGCAGAGCACCCGGACAGTGCCGGTGTGCTCTACAACCTCGCCTGCGCCGAGGCCCGTTGCGGCCGGCACGACGAGGCGCTCGGGCATCTGGGCGAGGCGGTCGTGCTCGAGCCAAGGTTCCTAGAGCACGCGCAGGGCGACGACGACCTCGGCGCCATCCGCGACGACCCGCGTTTCCCGGTTGCATAGCGACGACGTCCGTCCCCGAGACGAAGGAGGCCCGCATGGCCGAGCACAAGGCTGCCCACATCGCCGAGATCCCGTCCCCCGTCGAGCCCGAGCCCGGCTCTTACGAGTGGAAGCCGATCCGCCACCACTTCGACGTCCGCTCGTTCGGCGTCAACCTCAACATCGGCCCGGCGGCAGGGGACTGGGTGATCGAAGAGCACTCAGAGATCGACACCCGCCACGAGGAGCTGTTCATCGTGTCTGCCGGCCATGCGGTGTTCGAGGTCGCCGGCGAGCAGGTCGACGCCCCGACAGGCACGTTCGTGTTCGTGCCCGACCCGGCGGTCCGGCGGTCGGCGCGCGCGCTCGAGCCCGGAACGACAGTGCTCGCGATCGGAGGCGAACCCGGCGTCGCCTACACGGTCTCCGGCTGGGAGAAGAAGTACTTCACCGGCGATTAGCTGGTTGATTCGGAACATCGGTGTTCAAGATGAGCGAGCGGATTCCTGACGACGTGGCGGCAATGCTGATCGAGCGGGCCGAGATTCACGTGATGTTCGTGCGCACTAGCGATGAGCCGATAGAGATCCGTCGCGGCTGGGAGCGATTGGAAGCGCTGGTGAGCCTTCGCGGTCGCAAGTTCTTCGGGGCGTTCGACGCGTCTACGCGGGAGTACCGTGCATGCGTTCAGGTAAGAGAGGATGACGACCCGGCCGCGCTCGGGCTGGAGTCGGGCACCCTCCCCGGCGGCCGCTATCTGCGAGCGCGGCTTCGTGGCGAGCCGCCGGAGGTCTACGACGGATCAGCCCCACTTTCGCGGCTCTGGTGAAGGCAGCCGCGCCCGACGAGACGCGGCCGAGCATCGAGTTCTATCGCCGCCGCGACGAGATCGATCTACTCCTTCCCGTAGCCGGGTCGCTCGCCGCCTCAACCTCGTGAACGGCTAGTAGCTTCCGAGGCTACGGTCTCCCGCCGATGATCAGCCTTGCGGGTGTCGGTGTCGTTGCGACCGCCTGCTGCATCAGCCGTACCGGGGCACGGAGGAACGCCTGCCCCGCACGCCTGTGTCGGATCGCTGAGTGGGAACTGGCCTCCGCGGACGCTAGGTTCAGGGGGTGTCGCCGGTCGATGAACCAGTCAGCCTCAAGGCCTATGATCCGCAGTGGCCGATTCAGTTTATGACCGAGGCCGCTCGACTCGTTGAGGTTCTCCAAGACTCAAATCTCGGGGTCGAGCACATCGGTAGCACCGCCGTGCCGGGCTTGGCTGCGAAGTCGATCGTCGATGTGATGGTCGGGGTCGCCGATCTCGATAGGAGCCAGGATGTCGTGGATCGGCTGACACTGCTCGGGTACGAGGACTGCGGCGGTGTCGTAGGCAGGCGCTACCTGCGCAGGCGTGACGGCCGGCAGTTCAACGTTCAGATCATGGAAGTCGCAGGCCCTCAGTGGGAGGAGAACCTGTTGTTTCGGGACTATCTTCGCCTACGCCCTGACGTGGCTCGGCGCTACTCCGAGGCGAAGTGGGCTGCTGCTGAGGCCGCGCCAATGCTGCTCGCGTACTCGGAGCTGAAGAGCCCGATCATCGAGGAACTGCTTCGTCTGGCACGGTCGACGGTCCCGAGCGATTCTGGCAAGAGAACCGTGCAGCAGGGTTACGACGAGATCGCGGAGCGCTACCTAACATGGGGTGGTCGGGTGCAGGGCGATCCCAGGGATCGCCTCCTCGAGGCGTTCGCGCAGCGACTGCCCGACGGCGCGCGCGTGCTTGACCTTGGTTGCGGGGCGGGCCTCCCCTCGACGAAACAGCTTGCGCGACGGTTCGAGGTCGTCGGCGTCGACATCTCCGATGTCCAGCTCCGTCTCGCCCGCCAGAACGTTCCCAATGCGACGTTCATGCGCGGTGACATCGCCCAGCTGGAGCTGTCCGAGGGGTCGTTCGACGGGATCGCCGCGCTCTACTCGATCTCTCACATTCCCAGAGACGAGCACGAGGCACTGTTCGTCCGAATCGCCTGCTGGCTGCGACCGGGAGGGCTCCTCCTCGCATCGCTCGGGGCAACCGGACATCCCGACTGGACCGGCGAGTGGCTGGGAGTGCCGATGTTCTTCTCAAGCCACGACGCCGACACGAACCGGCGATTGCTGCGAGACGCAGGACTGACCCTCGTCATCGACGAGGTCGTCTCGATGCAAGAGCCCGAGGGCGAGGCCACATTCCTCTGGGTGCTCGCCAAGAAGCCGGCGCCGTGACGTGCGCGAGTATGCGGGAATGACGCTTGAGGAAGATGTCCCCCGAGCGCGCATCGCAAGCCCGGGCAGGTTCCGGCGTGTGCGGGCTACGTCGGAGCGTCGTTTCCATCTGAGTAGCGCGCCAGCATCGGCGGAGTGTGAAGGCACTCCGCGAAGCTGAACGGCCGCATGACGAGCGGCGGTACCCAGGCGGCATCGGGATGGAGCGGGTTCATCAACACGACGTCCGCCTCCGGGAGGACCTGCGAGCGTACTGCCGCCAGCAAGCTGCGGCGCTCTTCGAGCCAGCCTGCGACGAACGCGCGGACTATTTCTTCGTCCGCATCGGGCACGCGCTCGGGAACGGCGTCGATCTCCGTCCAGCCGAGGACATAGTCCTCGGACGCCTCAGCTGGATCGCCCGGCAGGTAACGCAGCGCCACCAGCACCGCGAGGCCGGCTTCGGAGGCGAAATTGACCACCGGCGCGCCCCGGCGGCGAATAGCGCCCGCCGTGCCTGATCGTTCCCGCTCCGTCCAGTGCCGTGTGGCCTGCGCGGGTAAGGCGCCATAGTCGCATCAGCTGCCGGGCTTCACGACGATCACCAACAGTCGAATTAGCACATCAGGCGTCGGTCCGCCCACCTGGGCCAGTGTTCCGGAATGCGCCCTGAGCGGCGGCAACCAGGATGCGTCGCGTTACCCGTATCAGCCGATCAAGACCTAGTACTCGTCGTGCTGGGGGAGGTCGTCGAGGATCTCATGCCACGAAGCCTTTCGAGCCGACGAAGATGTGCGCCGTCGGCTTGAGCGCTGGCTCGTCGATGAGTGATCCATACGCAACGCGGACATACGTGCCGTAGCGCACAGTCCAATAGAGAAGCGACCCGCACGCTCCGCAGCGCATCGCGTGGTCCGCGTCGGCATCGCCGATCACCTTCAACGAACCCGCACCCTTCGTCACCCTCAGCTTCTCGCGCTCGATCTCGCCCCAGGGCAAGAATGCCGAGCCTGTCGCCGCACGGCAGTTCGAGCAGTGGCAGTTGAGCGCGGCGACGAACTCGTCCGAGACTTCGTAAGCGATGGCATTGCATCCGCAGCGCCCCCTCAGGACGACAACACTCTAGAAGATGTGCTCACGCCTGGGGCAGCGCTTGCGCCCTCCCTCGACTGGGCCAGCGTGATCTCGCTCAAGCCGGTCGCGTACCCTTGGCACGAACTCGGCACAGTCGTGTTGCAGTCGCTGCTCTACGCACGCGGGTGTGGCCGCGACGTGAGCAGGTAGAGCCCGTCGTCGAGCGCGTCGACGTCGATGCCCTCCACGCCGTGCTCTTCGACATCCTGCGAGAGCACGATTCATCAGCCGACTCTTGGAGGACGACGATGGCTCCGAGGAAGCGAATAGGTGGAATGAGCCCTGAGGAGCGGGCCGAGCACGACCGCCACGTCGAAGCGACGTTGCAGCTCCTCCAGGAGCGCCGCGCCTATCACCAGGCGAAGATCGCCGAAGAACGCGAGCGGCGCGAGGCCGAGGAGCGCCGTCGGGAGCTCAGCCTGCTGCGCCGCCTGAGGCGTCGCCTGGCAGCCTGAGACCGGCTGCGAGCGCCCTGAAAGCGGGCACCGGGTCGTGCTCCGGGCAAGCGACGAGCAGCACGGCGCCGTGCTCCGGGCCGGCGAGTGCACCCGCAAAGAGCTCGAGACCGACAGCCAAGGCAAACGCCTTGTGCGCCTGCATGCCGCCGAAGGGGACGAGCTCCTCCGGACGCGCCCGCCCTGACAGCACGTCCCCGTACGTCGCCGCGCCCATCGAGACGTCGGCGACGACCGGGCGCCCGTCGCTCGACGTGATCGCGATCGCGATGGGGTTCGTGCCTGTGAGCGGCTCGCCTCCATCCGGGTGCGGAAGCCGTCGCGGTGAGGTGGCCGTCAGCACGGCGACGAGACCTCCATCGGCAAGCTGCCGCGCCCAGTAGCCGAGCACGCCGGTGGGGAAGCAGCGCTCTGCGACGACGAGCCTCGCATGCGCCGGGGGATCGGCGAGCGTGGCGCGCACGATCGCCGCCAGCGTCAGGTAGCCGAGGGTCCCGCCGCCGTCCCAGCGCTCGAAGCCCGGCCCGGCGAGCACCCGCCGCGGCCGCGCCGACGTGTCGAACGACTGGCCCTCGAGCCACTCGATCCGTGCAAACCCGTGCCCGGTCTTACCCCGCCGCTCAGCGTCCGAGAAGTGGGCGAGCAGCATCTCCGCGTCTTCCGTGCTGAGCCCGAGCGCAAACAGACGGCGGCGCGCTTCGGCCTCGGTCAAGAGCTACAGCACCGTGAGCGGCTTGCGGATCGCGCCCGGCCGGGCGCGCTGCACGGCCTCGGCGATCGCGGCGATCGCCAGGGCGGCTTCCGACTCCGGCGCCGCCTCCAGCACGGGAACACCCCGGTCGGCCGACTCGCGCAGCACGGGGTCGAGCGGTACCTGGCCAAGAAGCGACGCGCCCACCTCCTCGGCGAGGCGCTGCCCGCCGCCCGCGCCGAAGATCTCCTGGCCCGTGCCCACGAGCCACGACATGTTCTCGATCACACCGGTGATCCGCATGCCGAGCTTCTCCGCCATCTGCGCGGCGCGGACCGCCACCTGCTGCGCGGCGGGCTGCGGCGTCGTCACCACCAACACCTCGGCACGCGGCAGCAACTGACCGAGCGAGATCGCGACGTCGCCCGTGCCGGGCGGCATGTCCACCACCAGCGTGTCGATCTCGCCCCAATGGACGTCGGCTAGGAACTGCTCGAGCGCACGGTGCAACATCGGCCCGCGCCACATGATCGGGCTGTTCTCGTCCATGAAGAACCCGATCGACATCAGCCGCATGTCCCACGCGACCGGCGGCACGATCATCTCGTCGACGACGACCGGCCGCTGGCGGATCCCGAGCATGTGCGGGATCGAGTGCCCGTACACGTCCGCGTCGAGGATGCCGACCTCCTCGCCGCCGCGGGCAAGTGCGTGCGCGAGGTTCGCCGTCAGCGTCGACTTGCCAACGCCGCCCTTGCCCGAGGCGACGACCACGACGCGCGTGCGCGGGTCGAGCTGCGGGCTCTTCGCCGGACGGTTCCCGCGGAGCCGCGTGGTGAGCGCCGTCTTCTCCTCGGGTGACATCACGTCGAAGGCGAGGCGAACCGCGGTCACGCCGTCGACCGCGCCGACGTGCTGCTGCACCTGATCCTGGAAGGAGCTTCGCAGCGGGCAGCCGGCGACGGTGAGCGCGATGGTGACGTCAACAGAGCCGTCGGGCTCGACGGTGACGTCGCGCACCATCTCGAGCTCCGTTACGGGGCGGCGCAGCTCGGGGTCGATCACGCTCTCGAGCGCGGTCAGGATCGCGTCGCGGTCGGGGCTCATGCGTCCCAGCGTACCTCCCGAACGGTCGGTAGTTCGCCGCATGCCTCCCGCTTCGTTCCCCCACCAGATCGGCAGGTTTGCCCCGATGCCGTGCGAGTCGCCGGGGGCGAACGTGCGAGGTGCACAACAGACCTACCACCACTTCGGGAGGAGGAGCGATGAACACCAAGAGATTCCTCGAGATCGGCGGCCTTCTCGCCGGCATCGTGCTGGTCGTGTTCGGCGCGGTCGCGATCTTCATGGGCGTCGACGGCCGTAGCACCGTCCGCGACAGCCTCGTCGCGGAGAAGATCGTGTTCGGCACAGTCGACGATCCCGCCGTGAAGACGTACGCGGAGAAGTGGGCCGGCCAGCCGGTCGAGACCGGCGACCAGGCACGCGCCTTCGCGCAGATCATCCACGAGCACGCCCTCGGCGCGAGCGGCGGGCTGACGTACGCGGAGATGGGCCGCTTCGTCGCCGCTGCCAACCCCGACGACCCGAAGGGGACGAGCGACGAGGCCGCGGCGCTGAAGGACGAGAACGGCAAGCCCGTCGCCAATGCGGCCCGCAACACCTGGATCACCGCGACCGGACTCTCGACCGCGCTCAACATGAGCTACATGGCCGAGAACCTGGCGCTGTTCGGGATCGTGGTCGGAGTGGCGCTCCTGCTCGCAGGCGTGGGCTTCATCATCCTCGCCCTCATCGTCCTCTCGCCGGTGCGCAAGCCGGTCACCGCGCCGGCGGGGAGGACGGCCCCGGCCGCCGGGTAGCCGGTAGCCGACGGGAGGGGCGGCCAACGGGTTGCTCCACCTCCCGGAGCACGCCAAGAGGGGCGGCGAAAGCCGCCCCTCGTCGTCGTGACTGTGGGGCCGCGCGAGGCGCGCTCCTCGTCGTACGCTTGAGCGATGGAGGCACGCCGCGCCAGACTCCGCGCCTTTGCGCTGTCGCTGCCGGAAACGTACGAGGCGCACCCATGGGGCGAGAGCGTGGTCAAGGTCGGCCGGAAGGTGTTCGTGTTCCTCGGCCAGCAGGATCGAGCCCGCGCACCCGCGATCACCGTGAAGCTCGCCGAGTCTCACGCTCATGCGCTCGCGATCGAGGGCGCCGAGCCGACAGGCTACGGGCTCGGGCGCAGCGGCTGGGTGACGGTTCCCGTCTCGGGGGTGCCCATAGCGGTGCTGCGCGACTGGATCGAGGAGAGCTACCGCATCGTGGCGCCGAAGCGGCTCGTCGCAGGGCTCGATCGCGTCAGCTGAGGGCAGCGGCGAGCGCGGCGCAGGCTTCCCGCGACGCGGCGGCGACCACCCGGGAGCGCTGGCCGAGGTCGAGAGGCGCCGCTCCGAAGGGCGGATCCTCGAACAGCTCGATCGCGTAGCCCCGCTCGCGCACGAGGAGCTGCGCCGCGGCGATGTCGATCGAGCGCGCCGGCTTCAGCGAGCACACGGCGTCGACGCGGCCTGCTGCCAGATGGCAGAGGGACAACGCCAGCGAGCCCATCACCCGCAGCCGTGTCGCCACGCCGGCGACGGCTGGCGCCCACTCGGCGATGAACGCCGTCGTCGTGCCCTCGAACGACAGGATCTCGACCGGCTCCTTGGGCGCGGGCGCAACGAGCGGCACGCCGTCGAGGAGAACGCCCTCGCCCCTGGTCGCCACCCACTCCTCCCGGGTGCCGAAGTCGAACACGTAGCCGAAGACGACGTCGTCCATCGTCGTCCCGTCGGCGACGGCAAGCGACAGCGAGAAGAAGGGGATACCGCGCTTGCAGTTGACCGAGCCGTCGATCGGGTCGAGGACGACGCGCAACCCTCCAGCGCCAGCTCCACCCGCACCGAAGATCCGCTCGCCGAGCTCCTCTGACACGAGCGTCAGGTCCGCGCCGAGGGCGGCGAGCCGTGCGACGACGACCTCCTCGGCCGCGGCGTCGATCGCCGTCGTGTCGTCCCCGCCCTCCCCGGCACGCAGCACCGGCTCGCGCTCCACCCGGGTCGGGAGCCGCTGAAGCGCCGCGTCGACGTCCCTCACGCAACCGCGGGAGAGCTCGAGCCAGTCAATCATCGAGGGGATGGAACAGGAGGCCCGAGGTC
>Ga0247727_10001372_pt1 | contig 58220 bp, 75 predicted proteins | sample WisWelCaveWW1625_FD_202498 | JGI IMG/M metagenome (GOLD analysis project Ga0247727, IMG submission 202498) | Biofilm microbial communities from Wishing Well Cave, Virginia, United States - WW16-25 | ecosystem: Environmental > Aquatic > Deep subsurface > Groundwater > Cave microbial mat | place... | reverse complement strand
TCAAGACCTGCCGTAAGTTCAACATGGGCTTGTTGCTCATCACGCAGGACGTCGCGGACTTGCTGAACAGTAAAGCAGGACGCGCCGTCCTTGCCAACAGTTCATACACAATTCTTCTCAGACAAAAGCCCGTCGTCATATCGAGCGCAGAACAAATCTTCCATCTTAGTTACGCCGAACGAGAACATCTTTTGACTGCCAATGTTGGTGAAGGTTTGCTGATGATGGAGAATGACCATCAAGAAATAAAAATCATTGCCAGTCCTGAAGAGCACAAACTCATCACCACCAGACCCGACGACCTTATCCTGATGGAACAGGGAAAGACCGCAGACCTGCCAGTTGACGCAAAGAAACTCATCAAACAACTGTATCCGCTCAAGGACGTTTACAAAATCAGCAGTCTTGATTTCGTGCAAAAAGAATATTTGGAGAAGCTTCAAAATCCGACATACGAAGAAAAGTCAGTTCAGCATCCTTTCGCGCAGAGTCCTGGGCTCTATCTTGTTCGCAAGAAAGGTAACGAAGGTCACGAACACGTCAGTCTCATCTGGTGGATTTACGAAGAACTCCTCAACTACACATCGAGCGTGCGGCTCGCGCCCGCCCGCTCCCACACCCTCAACCCTGACATCATATTCACCAATGGTGCAGGCAAAGAGATAGCCCTTGAGATAGAGACTGGCTCTAACCACAAGTTCAACAAGGACTACTTGCTCCAGAAGGTCGCCCTGCTGGATAAGACGTATCCATCGCGCTGGTGCTTCTTCCTCACCACTAACTCATACTTGCAACGCTACCAAAACCTCACGACCGCGCCCATCTATCTCCGCAAGCACGTTCGCGGGTTCCTCAAGCAGCAATTCCCCTCTGGAATGCACCCCCCTCATATTACAACTCCACCCAGCCATACGAAAACTTCCGACGACAAAACAAAATCGTATGGCAGAGAGGTAAAAAGTATGGCTGAACGGAAAACCCAGTCATACGGAGCCGTGCAAAAATGAATGACAAGCACAAAATCGAGATTTATCTGACCTGCGAACAATTTGAACTGGTAAGCGAAGCCGCACAATTCGTTGGCTGCAACGATCTGGAACGCTACATCATCTCAATCATCATGGACAGGTGCTAAATGCCAAAATCCATTGCACGTTGCATCAGCAAAAAATGCGAAAGCGTATTCGAAATGAAAATCTGGGAACAATGCGGATTCAACTGCCCAGTCTGCGGAACATCAATCATCTGAACGGAGGAAAAATGGACAAGAAAGAAATCAAACAATTCGAACGCGAATATGTCGAAAAGCTTGAGAAAGAAGGACTCGAAGCCGCAAAAGCACACTTCCGCGCGACATTTGCAGTAACCTGCTTTCAATGCGGTTATTGCGGTCCGACAAAAGCACCGCTCAACTGCACAAATTGCGGCGCGTATTTGGATTGAGGAGGTAAAAAAATGGAGTATTACTTGGAATGCGTGGTATGCGGAGAATGGAAGAAACGACTTGAGGTCGGAGAGCACCATTGCGGAAGACCGATGGTAGCAATTCAGGAGTGCGAAATATGAACGCGGGGTGGCAAAATGTTGAACAAACAAGAAATCGAAGAGGTTCTCGGACCTCTCACCAACAGACAATGTAGACACTGTGGTGATAGATTGTACCAAAGCGACGACTTGCTTTGCGGACCGTGCAGTGCGGGGTGGCAGTAAAAATGGAACGATGCCACCAATGCTTCATACCCTTAGACCAATACGATGAAGAAGAAGGACACTGCTACAACTGCGGAAGACAAATGGGAATGCTCTAAGCGCAAGATCTAAAAAGAGCACAATACTCGGAGGAACAATGGCAAAATACACAGGAAAATGCGTCTGCGGAGAAGACTTAGAAGACGCGTGGAATCCTGACCTGAAGATAGTTTTCAATAATTGTTTTAGGTGTTTTCCGTATTTTGAAAGAAAATAAATGAATAATTTTTCCCCTAATATTTATCGTCTTTTTTATCAACGAATCGAGTTAATGTTCCCTTAATTTTTGATTTACTCATTAAATTATATTCTAAAATCTCTTCTGTTGTTGCACCTTTATCAGACAGAGAATAAAACGTTTTTTCACCGAGTAAAACGTATTTCCATTCGGAGCCCATTCTATTTTCTTTATCTAACTCATTTATCTTATTTTTCCAATCGATTGTTGCATTGTGTTTTAATTGAACATTGGGGCTGTTAACATCCCTTTCTGCTTTTGTTTCAACTATGTAAATGACATTTCCGATTTTAACCATGAAGTCAGGGAAGTAGTGCGCCAACAGTCCATCTTCGCGTATATACAAGATGTTTGCGAAATTATGGGCATACTCGCTAATTTTGGTAAATCTTTCAACTTTTGTATCTCTATCAACAAACTCTATGAACGATCTTTCAAATCCGCCTTTATTACTCGGGAAAGGGATTTTAGGATAAATTGATTTTGAGACTTTGACACAATATTCTTCTCTGCCTTTCAATTCTGGAATTTCTGAAAAGTATCTTTTTACGATTTTGGCTTCATTTACATCTAATTTATTCTGCAAATCGTAAATGCTTTTACTAATGTTTCTTATTATGTGTTCAGTAATTCTTGATTCTGTCAGTAAGAGAATTCTCCAATTATTATCCTTAAGGGGATCGAACTCTTCGTTAAATAATTTATTTCTTATAAACCTGTCAGCGAGCCGTGCTATTTGTGCAGAATTTATTTGCATTACTGGAAAGCGTTTAGTATTTCGCGCGGAGACTTTAACCGGAACTGCTGAAACAACATTAACCAATTTTGAAATAAAGGTATTATAATTTTTAGCGTTAAATAAATCTGCCGTTACTGTATATTCTCCGAACCTTGTTTTAACTGTTAATTCCTCACCGTAGAAGGTGTCGCCCTCTTTTTTTGGCACTATTTGTTTTAATTTATCTAGCGATGTAGGGAATGGTTCTAAATCATCTAGAGACAGCTCGCCAATTTCAATAAATTCTTCTTTATCATGAATTATTATGGGCCAGAACAAGTCATAATCTGCGTAGTTCTCTTTTAGAACGATATTGATTAAATCTCCCACGACTCGATCTCTATCTGGCGTTTTTTCTACTTTGCCAATTGCATCCCCTAAAACGCGTTCATAGAACTCGATGAATGCCGGATGTTCTATGATGCTTAAAATGTCTAGATAGTTATCGGGCTCTTGTTTTTTAATTAAAAGCTTTTCTCGGTTTTCGTCTTTTATTTCGGTGTATTCCGGCTCTCGCCACATCAATCTCAATCCTCTTCCAATCACTTGTTCTAGTAAAATATATGAGGAGCTTGATCTTAAAGGTACAATGACACAGATATTATTTACGTCAAATCCTTCTCTTAGCATGAGAACTGAGATAATCACTTTTGGTTTTGCATGTTTGTCTAAACTGAATAATTTCTGTTTAATCTGTTCCCATTCATCTGGCTTAACTTCTCCTTTTTTGTTGGAGTGAATTTCCATTATTTCGTCATCAGACAATCCTTCTTGCTGCATAAATTGGCTCACATAAGGCACGACGTTAGTGTCTTCACAAACAATGAGCATCTTTGGATGTTTGTTTTTATCAAAATTGGTAAAACCATCTTCAAGAATTTTAAGTTTGCTCAGTCCTGCCCTAAGCATCACCCTTTGACCATGAGATAGTCCTTTAATATCCGTTCCTTCTCGTTCTGCTTTAAAATCCAATGGCAACGCAGCCAATTCTTTTCGTTTATCGATGGCAACCGTTTTTACTAAACCCCGTTTTATCGCATCTTTTAATTCAAAATTCGTGATTATGTGCGGGAAATAATGTATCTGTCTCTTTTGTCCGCTCCCAGTTACATTGTAAGGAGTTGCAGAAAAATCTATCTGAATGAATTTGTCCTTTTTTTCTTTTTGAATATGATTAAGCGCCTTTTGCCATTTCTTCTCTAAAACTTCATCATCTTGTTTCCACTCTCCTAAATGGTGAGCTTCATCATTGAACACAACAACATCTTTCAGATTCGCGAGAAAATCTAATTGTCTCTTTTTAAAATATTGATTATCTAAAACCTCTAAACTGTGTCCGGCAGACGTTCCTGGTCTAATAGGAAATTCTTTTTTAACTGCTGCAGAAGGATCTTCCAAAGGACTTATTTCTTCTTCCGTTTCTTCTTCGACCAATAAATGCCAATTCGTAATGGCAATTAAACCATCACCAGTTATCTTTTTTCCAATCTCTTCCTTTTCACATACTGAAGATTGAACAAAATTAAAAATCTCATCTCGGTATGAGTCAGGGATGAAAAGCTCTTCAAACAATTTCAAATCAGATGTTTCGACAGTTCTTTGCCCATTTTCTTGAACTTTTCCCAGATACGCATCTAACAATCGTTCATAAACAATTAATCCCGGGGCAACAAAAAGGAAATTTCTAGAATATGTTACTGACTGCGATTCTTCATTTTTAGAGTTAAGGTATTGCCATATTAACAAAGCGTGCATAACCCATGTTTTCCCTGTGCCGGTCGCCATTTTGATGCAGTACTTTGGATGAGAATACTTGTCCTTTTGCATATCTACTAAATCCATTTCTGCAAGTAACTGCGAATTTATGGCCATGTAGATATCTTGGACATTCTTTATTTTAAGAACTTCGTGAATGTAAATTGAATTAAGAATTGCCTGCCACTGTCCAACGTGAAAATTAAAGCGCCTTAAGTCAGAAAAACTTCCTTCAGGATCCCAAAACCTAAGCAAATCTCGCGTAATAGGAGTTACTTTGTCTAGAAAACTCCCGCTTTTCCACTCTGCAGCGACAGCTTCGGTAATTGCTTGCGCAAGTTTTAATGGAATATCTCTTGTTCCAAGATGGGTTGATTGTACCATTACTTAATCTCCTGAACGGCAACACTCTCAAAGCCAAAAACGTCAACGGCTTTAACACAAACTTTTCTTTTTCCTTTAACTTTTGGAACTTCTAATTTGACTTTTTTAATTACTCTGTATTGATTTCCATCATTATCTGTATTTTGTCTGTAATCTTGCCATTTGCTCCTAAAAGTTTCTCCGTCATAGTCTGGATCAATGCTCCAATATTCGATTAAGCTCAGGGGATCTTGTCCCATAACTTCTTCTAATTTTTCTTTATTCTTCTGGTCTAAAGGCAAAGCATCAGGAGAAAGCAAAGTATAATTATCTAATTCTACTTCAACCTCATCAGTTTCTTTTCCTTGCTTAACTTTAATTGGTTTAATTGTTACATATTGTAATGAGGAAAACTTTATCTTTCCTGTTTTAATTAGTGTTTCATAACTTGCTTTCGTTTTCAATTGGTCTAATAAATCAGCAGGAATCACTAAAACTTCTAATTTATCGTCTTTTATATTTTCTAGGACTTTTCCGATATCCGTGACAAAATTCCAGCCTAAGACCACTACTTTGTCCCAGCCACCCATAAAGCCAGCTCGTAGCTCCTGTGCCTTTCTCAAAGTATTGTACCCCGTCATCTTTGAAGGCGAATCAACAAAAATAAGCGTCTTTGTTCGCTTATCATAGCCTAGATTATTTGGAACTCCATCTTGAAGTGGAAAAGGCAATGCACCATACAAATTAATAATAACGTGAGATAAATCCCCGATTGTTCTAAATGCCGATTTTTCAAATTGCTCCTTCTGATAATCCCCGATTGATTGATATAAGAACGGTTTTGCATCCTGATCGATTAATCTCTTTCTCATCACCATGCATGCCGGCTTTCCTAAATCGCACATAATCCATTTTCTTCCTAATTTTTCTGCAACTGCTCCTGTCGTTCCTGAACCTGCAAAAAGATCCGCAACAATAGAGTTAGGTTCAGAAGATAGTTCTATTATTCTTTTTAATAATTTTGGACTTTTGGCAGTTTTAAATTCTCCACCACCGTATGTTGAGATATCAAACCAAACATCACCAACTAAAAAGCTTCCATCTTTATACACTTTATACAGTGGCATACCGCTAGAACTTTTTATTAAAATACCTTCACTTACGAGTTCTCTTTGTTTTTCTTTTTTTTCTTCTTGAGACAAATCTTTATTCTTTTCGATTTCTCGAGAAAGTTCATAATTTTTAATCGCTCTTTTAGTTCGTTCTTCAACCCAATACCAGTGACTTCCCGCAGGGGCCTTTTTACCAAATAGTTCGTAATCCATACTGGGTCTCGATTGCGGGGCGATAAAACTATGCCAGTAATAAATACCGCCCGAGTCTTCATCCATGCCCTTTAAGTCTTTCACTAATGCCTCATATTTTTTCAAATGTGTTCGAGTTGCATTTTCTTTATCAATATCTAAAATGTCCATTTTACCAGCAAGAACTTTGACAACTGCCGTTTTTGCGTAAAGTAATAAAACATCATGTCTTGAAGGCATGACAGTCATATACTCACTTTCAGAATAATTTTTACCCGTTTTTTCTAATATGATTTCGTTCCTAAAATTTTCTTTTCCAAATATCTCATCCATAATTACTTTGATATAATGTCCAACGTGCCAATCAATATGAACATAAATACTTCCTCGTTCGCTTAGAAGTTCCCTCATCAGCATTAGTCTCGGAACCATCATTTCTAAATAAGAAACAGTTCCATTTTTCCAAGTATCGGAATATGCGTGTTGCTCAATCACCGTAGGCATAGCTTCAATGTCCGTTGCAGGCAGATGAATTTTTGTTCTATAATCTGCTTTAGAGTCAAATGGAGGGTCGATATAGATCAAGTCAATTTTGCCTCTCATTGAGGGTAGTCCTGTTTGAGGGTCGCCTGCTAACAGTGCTTGCATTGTTAAAAGATTATCTCCGTAAATTAATCTATTCAGCAATTCTTTTTTGACGTCCTCTTTAACTGATTGCCCGGTAAATGAAAAAAGCCCGCCTTTTGCTTTGGTTGGCAGAACAAGCTCATTGGTTTGTAAAGTTATTTTATTTTTCTTAGATAAATTATCTAAAATTCTTTCAGCTTCCTTTTTCCCTCTCTCAATAATTTTGGGTAATTCTGTAATTAAGGAGCTCATTTATCATTTTCCTCTACAAATTTCTTAATATCTTCGATATGTTCAAGGATTAATTTTGCTTTTTTGACTCCGAATGAGAACGGAGGGTATTTGTCAGATATTTCTGCTCCCGTTTCGTATAGTGAAAGAGTTTTGTGCCCTTTGTATTCGCCTGTTTTTGATGTCATTTTTCACAACCTCCCATTCTGTCCAGTTCCTATTGGTTATTCATAAACAGAGTTTAAAAGCGTTTGCCTTAGATGCCACGATAGCTTTTAAAAGTAAGCTGATACATCTCTAATTTCATGTTAACGCTGTCCAAATCTAAATTCATGGCTGGCTTGGGCTGCCCAAAGCTATTATGGTTCTTGTTCAACGCCCCCGACATGATTCCGCCTGTTGATGAGGCGACGCAGGCTATTTTTGATCAAGGACACGAGGTTGGCGATCTCGCCAAGAAGCGATATCCGACTGGAACTGAGATTGATTGGAATAAGGGTTTTGAGCATACGCTTACTCGCACAAAGGAGCTTTTGAAGTTACGCAAGCCGATTTTTGAGGCGAGCTTCAAGCACAAGAATGCATATTGTCGTGCGGACATTCTTGTTCCTGCAGGCAAAGAATGGGACTTGATTGAGGTTAAAAGTGCCTCAAAAGTCAAGGAAGAATACTATTATGACGTTGCGTTCCAGAAGTATTGCATGGAGGGCGCAGGTGTTGAGATTCGACGCTGCCACCTGATGCACATCAATAGCGAATACGTCCGGAAGGGCAATATTGACCCTGCGCAGCTTCTTGTGATTGAAGACATTACCGAAGAAGTTGACAAGCTTCTGCCTGAAATCGAAGACAAAGTCGGCGAATTACTTAAAATAATCGGCAGTCGCAAGATGCCTGAACCTGCGTTGGGTACGGAGTGCCTCGACCCGTCTGAATGTCCTGTTTGTATGAAAGACTTGCCCGAGCACAATGTGACTGAGCTTTATTGGATGGGTAAGAAAGCGTATCCGTTGCTCAACCAAGAAATTGTTCTCATCAAGGACTTGCCGGAGAATTTCAAGCTTAACGAAAAGCAGCAGATTCAGAAAGCCTCTGTTTTGTCGGGGAAAGTGCATACCAATCCCAACGCGATAAAGGACTTTTTGAAACGCCTGAAGTATCCCTTGTATTTCTTGGATTTTGAGACTGTCGGGCCTGCGATTCCTTTGTTTAATGGCACACGCCCTTTTCAGCAAGTCCCTTTTCAGCTTTCGCTGCACATCAGCAAGAAGCAAGGCGTAAAGCCGGAACATATTGAGTTCCTTGCAGACAACCCAGACGATCCGCGCGCAGACATCGTTAAGACCCTGAAAGCGATTGGGAAGACTGGCACTGTGCTGGCATACAACATGAGCTTTGAGAAGGGCGTTATTGAAGACCTCTTGGAAGCGTTCCCAAAAGAAAAATGGCTACACACAATTATCGACCGTTTGGACGACCTCATCTTGCCCTTTAGAAATTTCTGGTATTACGACCCTGCACAGCACGGCAGCTGTTCAATCAAAGCAGTGCTTCCCGCGCTCACGGGAAAAAGCTACGCCCATCTTGAGGTGAGCAAGGGCGACGAAGCCGCACGAAAATTTCTCGCCATGACCTACAAAGGTGAAAAAATGGACAAAGAAGCTGTGCGCAGAGCATTGCTTGAATACTGCAAGCAAGATACTGAAGGAATGGTGGATATATTGAAGAAACTTAAGACCTTAGTTTAACTGAGGGCATCCCAATAATCTCGCAAATAGGAATCCACGCCTAGTCCGGGAGCATAGTTTGGAAATAATTTTGCGAATTCTGTTTTTGCGGATAAATAATCATTGTACGGTATGCTCTTTGCACGTTTAGCTAAAAATAAAAGAGCCAACGCAGGAGACCGTGACTGCCCTTGATTGCAATGTATAAGAACATTTCCTGCTTTCGATTTGGTTTCAATGAAGTTTAAAGCAGCTTGTACGATTGGTTCGGTATATTTGTGAGCGAGAACATCCATATCAACAAGGTTCAAAAATAAGTGATTCTCTTTGGACAATATTAAGTAATTTGGGTGTGTGGGTTTCAAACTCCCAGAATAGCCGACACCGATTTTATGACAAGGATCTTTACAAGCATGGACGACTGCCCAGTTAGGCTTGTCCTGATAAAAGCAATCGTTTCCCGAACCCACAAATAAATTGTTTGCGATTTTATGCATGGATTTTCCTTCTATCTGTTTTTTGTTAGCATCGCAGTTCTTAAGGGTATCTTTTTGACCGACGATGCCTTTGTTGGCATGACCCATTGTTCCAAGCTTGTCTGCACTGGTTCTTGCACTCGTCCTACTGGATACCAGATGCATTTGTGTTCTTGGAGGATGCGGATTTCTTTTTGGCTTTTGATGATGTCGTGGAATTTTTGTGGGAAAATGCGGTTCATGACTTGGTTGTATTCGTGGTCGTCTTTGCAGTAAAATTCGGCTTGCATGTCCCAGTTTCCTAAGCCGTGCACGACGAAGAACGTTTGCGGGATGCTTTTCAGGACTTCCATGAACTGCTTTCTTGTGTGCGCATCAACGTATTTGAGCTTGAACAGGACGAGATGCCAGTTGTAGCCGAGTTTGCTCATGTCAATTAATGGTTTGAATCCCATGATGATCTTGTTCTTTGTAAGATATTCTATCCTGTATGCGATGGTGCTCACGCTTGCTTTGAGTTTTCGCGCCAGTTCGTTATTCGTGACGCGTGCGTTACCTGCAAGTTCTTGAACGATTTGGTAATCGATTTGTTGTAGTTTGACGGTTTCGCAGAGCTTTATGCCTACTTCTGGAGTGGGTAGTGTTCGGCGGATGTCCGGAAGGACTGGATATGGCATTTGCCAGGAGTCTAGGCAGATGAACAGGCCGTCGTCAACGATTTCGTGCTCCAAAATGCTCGTGATTTGGCTGAAAAGAAACTGGAATTGTTCCATGTCGGCAGCGTTCACGCCAATAATAAGGTCGTAACCGCCGGTAGTGGTGCAGAGCCAGTTGACGTGCGGAACACGCGCTACGCGCTCGATAAGCTCTTGTTCACGTTCTTCAGTCATGTGCTTAAGGTTGAGGCAGAAGTTGAAAATGCGATGTCCTAAACGCTCCAGATTGATGAAGGTAACAAAGCTCTTGATAACGCCTTGATCGAGCAGGCGCTGGACGCGGTAGCTGACGACTTGCTGAGAAAGCCCGAGTTTTGTAGCTATTTGAGAATACGGTTGACGTGCGTCTTTGTCCAGCTCGGCGAGAATTTTACGGTCTCGTAAGTCAATATCCAACAGTGGCCCCCACCACCTCTTCAAACGTTTGTGAAGTAACCGATACTTATAAGCTTTTTCGTCAAGTCACAAAAAATCGAGCCGTATCGTTTTATATTTACCAAAACCCATTGTCTATTCATCGTCGGGGGAGGTCACTACGGCAACACAAAACTGTCTCACCAACATCAAAGTTCCAAAAGAGACAGCTGATCTGCTGCGCATTTATTGCATCTTCAATAATCGCAAGATAACCGAATTTGCCACCAACGTTCTAAATAAAGAGCTTGCAGGATTTAAACGACACTTGAGCTCTGCTAAGAAACTCGATTCTTGATTTAAAAAACTTTACTTTTGGATTTTTGGATACTTTATCCAAAATTGAGTGTATAAATAGTTCGTCATCTTTTACCAAAGCATGGAAAGTGGAATGGTGTTGGTAGAAAAGACGAACCGGCATTTTTCAAAGTTCATGGATGCACTGAAGAACCAACCAGTCATCAAAATCAATGATTTGAAAACGCTTGTAGCGCGTTCTTCTTTTCAGGCCGTCATTATCAAGAAAATTTATTGGCTGAACAAGTCGCTCCGGCAGGTGAATCCCAACTGGTATCTTGCGGAGCCAACATTCAGCATTACTGCATCAAAGGACGTGTTCGCGTCATTGAAGCGCTGCGATCTGCTCGAAATCGAGACCAAGCACGACTTTTTCCTTCTGAGGTTCAAGAATGCCCCCAGTGCCTAAACACATCCAGATACGCGTGACACCTGAGCAGTATGAACGCATCAGGAACAAGGCGCAAGCAAAGGGATACAAGACTATCACGGCATACCTCGTTCACATGGCGTTGGAGCGCGACCTACTGTTCGAGCAGCGTTTCGAGGAAATGCATCGTATTCTGACAGGAAAAGCACTCATGGTGCGAAAGCTTTAAATATCAGTTTAACAGTTCAGTTTAACAGAATGAATACTATCCGTAAAAACGAGGTGAGTGTTATGACTGAAATCGACGGGGTGAAGCTTCCAACCGACGTCCTGCCCGCGAGCAAGTTTGAGGTCTTGCCATCAACAGAGAAAGAGCGATACATTCGGCAAGCCCTGCGAACAATCCTCGAACTGAACCGCAACGGTGTGACCGCGCCACAAATCCATCGCGCAACGGGTTTTTCCCGCCCAACAGTGTGGCGGCATTTGGAACAAATGACTGCGACGCGCGAGGCATACAAGCTTGACTACGGACACACGGCGGTATATTACGCCAATGGCAAGATGCTCCACCACTTGTTCAAGGAAGATCTGAAAATCGACGATAGATCATACGCATTCATCCTCGTCTCAAACAACTTCGGGGAATTTGTTTACTTGCAAGAAAAACGCTTAACGCGACTCGGCAACGCCGAAATCGCAGGCGGACTGCTCATACCAGTCCCCGCATTCGAAAAATTTATTACTGCGCTCAACCATGCGCATGAGGAGGTAGAAAAACATGTACAAGCAAATCGTAGTTGAAGAAACAGTCCAAGCCGCACACAGCCGCAGGGCAACCGTGCAAATCGGCAACAAAATGATTACCACGCCCTGCTACGGCGTTCTACTGAAAAAGGCATTCGAGCTTGACCTTTTCAACCGTGACGTGTCAGCACCGAATCTACAACTCATCGGGCTGAGGCAATCAAACGCACCCGCAATCATCAAGGAACACGAAATTCGCCGCGGGTACCGCACATTGACAGGAGAACCGACAGAACAAATCTACATCGGCATGCGAAACACCAAGTTCTGGTTCGTCGACCCATGCACAGACCTCTTGTATTACAAAGCGCCGGACGGGAAAAGCGAACAGGCAGAGCTCTTCGCAAAATACAGTCCAGAAATGCAAAAAGTCCTGCGACAGTTCACCCCTGCCACACACGACCAGAAATGGCAGGAGCTCTGCCAAGATGAGGCGACACTCATGCGTCTTATCCGAGAAACCTGCAAGCTCCAAATGGAAGCGAAAGCAGACTTCATCGTACCGCCCGTGCCGTTAATTACGGCAGACAGCCCGCTGAAACTCGTCGATAACTGGGTGGACTTGGTCAAGACGACAGGAGTATTCGCCAAGACCAACTTGGAACTCCCTACGGCAATTCCATTGTTCATCCACTTCAACTGCGTCAAGAGAACAGATACCCTTGCCTATCTAGTGAAGCGACTGAACGAGGAAGTCATCAACGGCGGAATGGCGGAATACAAAATGTTCCTCCTCCGCGTCGTCGGCGAGAATCTCGAAGGCGAATCGCGCGAAGTCCGAGAGCGCTTCAAGCTGTTCATCCAAGGAATCAGCAGACTGGCACGTGAAGCAAAATGCGCCGTCGCACTGTTGGACATTGGAACCGTCGGACTGCTCAGCATCGCAATCGGCGCTGATGCATTTATTGAACCGCTCAGCGGCGTGCCTTGCGCAAGTGGCTTTGTCGGACGCTCCAAAGACAAACATGGACGATATTATCATCCCGAAGGAATGAAGATGGTAAGGTTTGCAGACTTGAAAGCGTCCTATGATGCACAAGGACAAAAACTTCCTTGCGAGTGCACTGCATGCGACAGCATCAACGGTAACGATCTTGCCGAAGTGCCTGACGGTGTGTGGAATGAAACAAGACGCAGGCACCTCGTCCTTGCTCGCAATCAGGAGCTGAACGAAGCCAATGAAGCCATCGCAGACAACACCATCCGAGGCGCCATTTCCGAAAAAGTCCAACGCTCGGACGTGAAGAACCTGCTGGACATTCTCCCATAAAAGAATGCCAGTTCAAATCCTGCTTTGCAGGGTAAGGTTTATGAATTTGACGAACAATATTACGGATAGAATCACGGAATGATATTGAGAAACCGGATTCTGTTGAACAACATGCAAAAACCGCATTCCAGCCAACAATCAAAAACAGAGAAAAAGAGTATTTTATTCCGTTCTGTAGACGCCAAAACCGCAAAAAAAGCTTTCGCGGTTCAAAGCTTGAAATACGCCGCAGCCCGGATTTGAACCGGGATACCCTTGCGGGTCAAGCTCATTGGCGATTATGCGGTTCCAGGCTTGTGCAATACCAGGTTATGCGACTGCGGCAATAAGGAGAAAATGGCTTGGGCGCTCTTATAAAGGTTTCTTAGAAATAAAAAGAAAAGAAAAACACGATCTCACTTCTTGTGCTTGCCCATCGCGTGGTGCCATCCTGAGACCAGGAACAGCGCTGCGAGGATGAGCGTGCTCCATTGGAGATTGTTGTACCACGCGCAATAGCCTGCAACCAATGCACCGACGATGTATAACCAACCGCGAAGTTTCGCGTCCATACGAATCACCTCAGTGCTGACGAGCGTCGTTCAGTATTTAAACATTCCTACGTGATCTTGTAGAACCAGAATTGCCGCGTGTCAGTGCCGGTGCGCTGTTGATGAACACACAAGTGCTCCTCGATCGCACGGATATCTTCATCCGTGGCCTTGACGACTTCCTCAAGGACTGCTTTCTTCGAAACGCCAGCGACTCCTGAAAATGCGGCATATGCGTCAGGAAGCGACTTCGCCTTGATGGCGAGGATGTGCTCTTTCTTCTGCGTTTGCCCTTCTGGATTCTGGTACCACGTGCAGACATACCACTCCATATGGCGATGGCGTGATTTGAACACGCGACCCACGCCTTATGAAAGCGTTGCTCTGCCAGGCTGAGCTACATCGCCGTACGACGGAAGGAAAGAAGTTCGTTTAAAAAGCTTTCACTTGAGCTGCGCCTTGATCCCGTCCTGGACTTTCTGCATCTCGTCCTGCGACAGTTTCTTGTGCGGCCAGTGCCTGAGGCCGTCATCGGAGAAGCGCGGAATGATGTGCAGGTGTGTGTGAAACACAGCCTGGCCTGCGGCAGGCTTGGTGTTCACGCCAATATTGAAGCCATCAGCCTTGACCGCTTTCACCACTGCTGCCGCAATCTTTTTCGTGCGCGTGATCATATCGCTCAGGACATCATCAGGCGTCTCGAGCAGGTCGACGTGGTGCGACCGTGGCACGACGAGCGTGTGGCCAGGATTGACCGGCGCGATGTCCAGGAACGCGAAGATCTTGTCGTTCTCATAGACTTTCATTGCAGGAATCTTTCCCGCGATGATCTTGCAGAAGACGCAATCATCCATACGCTCACTCCAAAAACTTCTCGACTTCCGTCAAGCTCTGAATCTTATTCTTGTACGTGCGTGTTCCGCGGCGGTCGATGAGCACTGCCGTGACGCCTGCATTCTCTGCGCCCGCGATGTCAGTCTCCATGCTGTCGCCCACCATCACGACCTCATCCTTGCTCACGCCGAGCTTCTCGCACACCGTGTCAAACATCTGCGCGTCTGTCTTCAGGTGACCGACGTCGTAGGAGAAGCAGACCGCGTCAAAGAGCGTGTCCAAGCCGAACTTCTCCAGCAGGCCGTCGACCGATGCCTTGAACGTGTTCGAGATGATCGCGACCTTGACGCCCTTTGCCTTCAATTGCTCGATCGCCTGCATCGTCTCAGGGTACAATCGTGCGAGGAGCTTGCTCTTGTTCCACACGCCCACCAGGCGCTCGATGATCCAGTCCTGCGGTTGCGCCTGCAGCGCCTCGAACGCCTCGCGGAACATCACGACCTGGTCATCATACGGCTTGATCATCGCGACACGCTCGAAGCGCTCCACGAAATCGCCGAACTGCAATCGCGGCCGCATCAGGCGATACGTCTGCTTCAACGGCGAGTACGCCCCTTGCTGCACCAGCGTTCCCCAAAAGTCAAAAAGCACTGCTTTTTTCATGTATGGACCAGCCGAGATTTGAACTCGGAGTCTCCCCGCTGCCAGCGGGGCGTTCTACCGGATTGAACCACTGGCCCATTATAAGCTTGCGCGTTAAATGGCGTTATCGTCTTTAAAAAGGTGTCGAAATAGCTTCGGTCACAAGCTTTTTAACGACCAGGTTTGCAGCACCCATTCCATGATCCACTGCCAGATCGACGTTACCGAAGCCGTCGAGGAAATGATGGAGCGCTATACATCGCTGACCTTCAATCATCTCGAAGAACTCGTGATCGACAATCCGCGCGTGCATCGGCTCGCGATGGACTGGGGCCGCGACCGCGTACACGAGATGATCTGCTTCGCATTCGGCTTCAAGCGCGATGAAAGGACGCAACGATACATCCCAGGATCGCACGATTCTCACACGTATCCTGTATTCCGATTCCTGCATTTCCACGATTGGAGATACGAAGAAGGAAAGCTCTATTACACACCCCCTGTTTCGTGATGGACCCGCCGGGAATTGAACCCGGTGCTTCACCCGCTTTCGGGATTACATCCTTGCGAGGGGTGCGTTCTACCGATGAACTACGGGCCCGTATTGACGTGAGAATATGTCGCTAAACTTGCTTTAAAAAACTTCTTATTCGGTGCCTACGGCACAGAGACCGTCGATTGCTATGGTTCTGAGCGACCGCAGGTCGCGAAAGTCCCTGTCCGCAGACTCTGAGAATACTATTAAGAATGAGAATAAAGAAGGTGCCAGAAAAATAAGGCACCCCTTTGGTCTTGGATAGCGTGAACGTGCACGAGCTTATTTAAAAGCTTTTTCGTTTTGGAAGACACACGTCTTCCCAAGCTCGCCAAAGACCGCGTCTTTGGCGCTGTTCTGCAGACTCAGTCTTTCAGCTTCAATGCCTTCCTGATGGCTTCGCGATCAAAGCCCACAATGATCGTGTTGCCGATCTCGATGACCGGCACGCCCATCTGGCCGCTCTTCTCAATCATCTCGTCCGCTGCCTTCTGGTCTTTGGAAACGTCGATATCATCATACTTAACCTTATGCTCCTTGAGGTATTCCTTTGCCGCGTGGCAGTACGGACAGGTTGGAGTGGAATACACCTTCACTCTTGGTTGTTTGTCAGGCATTCACATCACCGATGAAAAGGACAGCATTGGTGGTTTATAAATTCTTTCCTCACTTAATGTACACGTACTTTGTCTCGCCCTCGGCGATGGACAATGAATCAGTCGTCCAACCGCTCTGGACGGTCTTCTGCTGCGGAGCAGGGGATTGCGTGCTCGTGTTCGCCTTTTTTTCCTCAGGCAGCGGCGCCAAGGGAGATTCTTGCTTGAGCGGCTCTTGCTTTGGCGCGGGAGCAGGCAACGTCACCGTCGGAGTGGTTGGCGTCACTTCCTTGACCGGCTCCTCAGGAATCTGGACGCAGCCTACGAGAAAGACAAACAATGCCGCAAAAAGCAATCGCCTCATTCAACGACAACCTGTCCGCGCATTCCTGGATGAGGCGTGCAACTATAATCATAAATGCCAACCTCGGTGAACGTATGCTCGCCGCTCTGGCCATTCGCGAGCAGGCCGGTGTCAAAGCTGTCGCCCGTGGCAGTATGCTTCACGTTATCGAAATTCGTCCAGCGCACTATGTCGCCCTTCTTGACCGTGACGATCGCGGGCAAGAACCTGAAGTTCTCGATGCGGACATCGACGGTCTGCGCACTAGCGGCCTCGGCTTCCTCAGCGATCGGCGCTGTCGTCTTCGGCATCGTTGGCTGCGGCGCAGTCGGCTGTGCAGGAGGCCCTTGCTGCATCTCGCCGCCTGCAGGAATCACTGCAGGTGTTTGCGGCGCGCACGCGGCAAGCAACACCAGGATCGCTACTATCGTCAGAATGTGTTTCATTGATATCACCCACCACGCAGCAAATGCAGGAAGTTTTTAAGCTTTTCTTCTGATCCAGAACCACAACGCGATGCCTGCCACAAGCATCGGGATGTTCAATGCCTGACCGAGCGTCAACGGTCCGATGAGCGCGGTCGGCTCACGGAAATACTCAGTGATGAAGCGGAACACGGCATACAAGATGAGGAACAACGCGCAGACCGAACCATCAGGACGCTTCTTGCGCACGTTCCACAAGATGACGAATAATACAAAGCTGTAGAATGATTCATACAATTGCGACGGGTGGCGATAACCCTCTGCGCCAGGGAATTTGACCGCCCAAGGAACGCTCGTGATCCTTCCCCAGAGCTCGCCGTTGATGAAATTGCCGATCCTGCCGAGCATCAAGCCCAGCGTCAACGGGACGAAGCAGACATCACACAGGTTGAGGAAGGATATCCCTCGACGCTTGGCGAACCAATATCCTGCTATCATGCTTCCCACGAGGCCGCCGTGGAAGCTCAGACCGCCGTGCCAGATCGCGATGATTTCCGCAGGGTTCGCGGCATAATACTGCCATTCCCACACGAACACTTCGAAGATGCGCGCGCCGAGCAAGGTGCCGATCGTGAGCCACACCATCAGCCAATCACTATCATCGTCAGTAAGCTCAATCAGGCCTTCGCGCGCTGCACGACGCACGTACCAATACAGGATGAGGAAGCCGAGCGCCCACATCAAACCATACCACCTGACCTGCAACGGACCGAGCTGCAACAAGATCGGATTCAATGCGTGCTCAAACATCGGAAATCCTCCCGGATTTCCGAGTGTGCTCAAGAACCTCTGAGGTTCTTGACACACGTTGCACCATCCGCGCGAGATACACGCGCGACCACGCGAGCAGGCTGAACAACAACACGGCGCCGATGACGAGCATCGCAAGCGTGTTCACGCGCGCGATCCATTGCGTCATGAGATTGCCTGCGAGAAAATGCACCAGGATGAGGAGGACTGCAGGGATCAGCACGCGTGCCCCGCGCGTGCCTGCACGAAATGCCTTGCGGATGCTCAGCAGCGGATACGAGATGATGGCGAAATAGATGAGCACCGCCAGGATGATTGCCAGAACGATGCTCGCAGTGGGCGCAGGCTGCCCTAATGACTTTTCAAGCATCAATCGCCGCAAATCAAAGACCGTATCAGCGCAATACCAGAGCGCGTACAAGCCGAACCAGAGCAGGTTGACGCGCGCGAAGCCGAGAAGGAATGCGCGCCAGTTCTGCTTCTTGCCCGCGATCGAAGTCGCGAGCCACCAGTTCATGCCCTGGAAGAGGCAGAAGAGCACGAACACGATCACGGCGAGCAGCAAAAGCAAGCCCAGGAATTGCACCGTATACTGCCGCACCGGCTCCTGGAACAACGTATCGATGACCGCAGGACGCAATCTGCCTGCAGGCGCGCGCATCTGCTCAGACACGAGCGAACCGATGATGATCACGTGCGTCGTGAGCTTGCCGAACACCGGCGTGGTGAAGAACGCGAACGCGAGGAAGAAGACGAGGTCGATCAGGCCGCTCGCGAACGCCACGAGCGCGTGACGCGCGAGAAGCCGCCAGGCAGTTATCCATTCCCTGATGAAGATGATGGTGGCGAGGTTCATGGTCCGAATGATTGCGCAAACGCCTGTGGCGAGGGCGTGGGGAACAAGGTGTGGATGTTCACGACCAGGAGCACCAATGCCAGGATCACGAGAAGAATGACGACAATAAAAAGCACATCAGCCCGCTTCATGACTGCCCTTACTCCCAGTAGCAGCAATAGACATACGGGATGAGCCCGCGCTCGCACGTGAAGCCGACCGCGATCAGCTCATTCGCGTGCGCGATGTCTGTCACGGCATTGCCGCGCATGCACGCATTCTGCTCAGGGACAAGCGTGACGCCCGCACCGGTGATGCCGAGAGCGCCGGTGAAAAACAGCACGAGAACCACGATCACAAAGATGGCAACGACGCCCCAGGTCGCGAGCCAGATGTCGCGCGACGAGCCTGCCGCGCTCTGCTCCAACGGCACAGGCGTTGTCGCATTGAATTGCAGTTTCTTGACCATTTGATTGTCACCCCTTTATGAATCACTGATATCGTTTCCCGAGGCAATCGGGTTTAAATAGTTTTCGCTTTGAGCGACGACGCCTGCGCGCGCATCAGCAACGAGTTGGACACCACGCTCACGCTCGACAAGGCCATCGCCGCGCCCGCGATGATTGGATTCAGCAGCCAGCCGGTCCAGGGATAGAGCACGCCTGCCGCGACAGGAATCCCGATAGTGTTGTAGATGAACGCCCAGAACAGGTTCTGCTTGATCGTGCGCATCGTGTACGCGCTGATGCGCATCGCGGCGGCGACATCACGCAGGTCCTCCTTGATGAGCACCACGTCAGCGCTCTCGATGGCAACGTCTGTTCCTGAACCGATGGCGATGCCCACGTCTGCCTGCGTGAGCGCAGGAGCGTCATTGATCCCATCACCCACCATCCCGACCTTCGTTCCCTGCTGCTGCAATTCCTTGATCTTCGTCACCTTCTGGTCAGGCAGCACTTCGGCGATGACTTCAGTGATGCCCACCTGCTGCGCGATGCCCTGCGCGGTCCGCGCATTATCGCCGGTGAGCAGCACCACCCGTTTGCCGGTCGCCTGCAATTCCCGCACTGCTGCGGCACTATACTCCTTGAGCGTGTCTGCGACCGCGATGATGCCTGCGAGCTTCTTGTCGACCACGAGCAGCATTGCGGTCTTCCCTTGGTTCTCGAGCTTCTGCAGGACTGGTTCTATCCTGGTGGTGTCGAAATCGCGCATCAATGCACGGTTGCCGAACAGCACGTGCTTTCCTGCGACCACGCCCTGCACACCCTTGCCCGCAACTGCCTTGAAGCTGGTCACCGGCAAGATCCTGCCCTTGGCGGCCTTGAGGATTGCCTCAGCCAAGGGATGCTCAGACTTCTTTTCCAACGCGGCAGCGTAGTGCACGAGCTGGTCCTTCTTCATCGTGCCCAGTGGGACGACATCCGTGACTTCTGGCTCACCCTTGGTGAGCGTGCCAGTCTTGTCAAAAACAATGGTGTCGAGTTCGCGCGTGGCCTGCACTGCCGCAGCATTCTTGAACAGGATTCCGCGCTCGGCACCCAGACCCGTTCCGACCATGATCGCCGTGGGCGTGGCGAGGCCGATGGCGCACGGACAGGCGATGATGAGCACGGCGACGAATGTCATCATGCCGAAACTCGCGTCGTATCCGAGGAACGTCCACACGAAGAAACTCAGGATGCTGATTGCGAGAACCGCGGGCACGACATAGGCCGCTACCTTGTCCGCGACCTCTTGGATGGGCGCTTTTGATGCCTGTGCTTGCTCCACGAGCTTGATGATCTGCGCGAGCACCGTGTCCTTGCCGACCTTGGTCGCCTTGAACGTGAACGCGCCGGTCTTGTTGAGCGTCGCGCCGACCACCGCATCGCCTTTCTTCTTCTCGACCGGGATGCTCTCGCCCGTGATCATCGACTCATCGACGCTTGAATGGCCTTCCATAATCACGCCATCCACTGGAATCTTCTGGCCTGGCTTGACCACGACCAGGTCGCTGACCTTGACGTCCTCGATCAGGATCTCGACTTCCTTGCCCTTGCGAATGACCAGAGCGGTCTTGGCTTGCAAACCAAGCAATTTCTTGATGGCCTCACCGGTCTTGCCTTTCGTGATCGCCTCCAGATACTGGCCCAGGATGAGGAAGAACAAAAGGATGCCTGCGATCTCGAAATACAAGTCACCGATGTCCTTGCCAAGATACGCGAAAACACCCACGGCGATGCTGTACCCATACGCGGTCAGCGTGCCCACCGCGATGAGCGTGTCCATATTCGGCGCCCTGCGCACCAGCGCAGGCAAGCCGTTCTCAAAGAACGACCAGCTTGCGATCATGATCGGCGTGGCGAGCAAGAACTGCACGAGCGCCATCATCACGTGGCTGAGCTCAGGCGCAGGCAAGCCAAACCATTCTGCCATCGCGAGATAGATCAGCGGAATGCCGAAGAGGGCCGCGACGACCAATCGGTTGCGCCAGTACGCGATCTCATCGACCTTTCCGATGAACGTGTCGTGACAACGCTTGCTGCAGAAATAATACGTCGTGCCGTCCTTGACCGCGGTGAATGAAGCGCGAGCCACAGGCACCTGCATCTTGCAGACCGGATCAGTGGCAGTCCCCCCTACAGGCATCGTCTTGCCCACAAAGGCATCACGACAGTGCGTGCTACAGAAATGATGGGTCGTTCCCGCACGGACCACGGATGCAGCCGCGTGCTTCGGGTCGACCTCCATTCCGCAGATCGGGTCGCGCGCCATCAAGAAAGATCCTTATACTCCCCATACGGGTGGATGAGCTTCCATCCCGTATCCTTCAACCGGAGCGTGAGCGATTGATTCGTGTTCAGGAATGTTCCATCAAGAGTTTCCACTTCCAGTGCGACCGATATTGTTGCTTCATTGCCCGTATTTGATTGTTCAGAGGCAAACGTCAACCTGATGCCCTTGGCTTTCGTGTAAAAGCCGTCGACATACGCCGCAAAGTCTTTTTCCGTGTGCGCGGTCGGCTCGAGCACCTTCCAGCCATCAGAGACCAACGCGTACATCTGGCGGTAGTCCTGCTGCGCCCAGGCAGCATAATATCTCTGCACGATCTCCACCGGCGTGCCTTCCACGCGCGGCTGCGGAGCGCAGGCCACGAGCAGCGCAAGAACAGCGATGATCAAACCCACACGTTTCATTTTACAACCACTGTAACACTTATGGTATAAAAGCTTTGCTCCTGCCTGAAGCACAGTGAGAAAAGTATAAAAACCCATCTGTCCCCGAATCAGCAATGCCGCACATTTCTGAGCGTGAACGACAGATGCCTGAACAGGAGATCGGCAAGCTCTTGCGCATCGCCGTTGAAGACAAGAGCGTCATCTCGCTCGGGCCAGGCGAGCCGGATTTTCCTGCGCCTGCGCCCATTGTTCAACTCACCAAGAAGTACGCGAACCAGTGCAACCATTATTCTCCTCCTGGCGGTCTCAAGGAATTGCGTGAAGCCATCGCGAAAAAGCTCAAGAAAGATAACAAGATCGACACTGCCCCTGACAACATCGTGGTCACGTGCGGCTCGCAAGAAGCATTGCTCATCGCAGCAGCGTGCACACTCGATCCGAGTGAGCAGGTCATCATCCCTGACCCGAGCTATATGGGTTTCCTGCCGACATTCGAGCTCTTCACCGGAGGGGTCAAGCCTGTGCGCGTGAAGGAAGAGGACGGGTTCGCGATCGATCCTGATGCAGTGGAGAACGCGATCGACCCAAAAAAAACAAAAGTATTGATGATCAACACCCCTGCCAACCCGACGGGCACGGTGCTCAGCAAAAAAGTGCTCGAACAGCTCGCAGACATCGCGATCGAGCACGACCTGTACATCTTCAGCGACGAAGCATACGAGAAAATCATCTATGATGACACCAAACACGTGAGCATCGGCTCGCTCAACGGCATGGAAGACTACGCGGTCACGTTCCAATCATTCTCCAAGGCATACGCGATGTGCGGCTACCGCATCGGCTACGTGGCAGCGCCTCCTGCGTTGGCTGAAGCCATCAAGGAGACGCACGTGAACACTACCATCTGCGCGCCCACGATCTCGCAAAAGGTCGCGATCGAGGCATTGCGCTTGCCGAGCAAATACACCGACGCGATGGTCGCAGAATACGACCGCCGCAGGAAGATGATCGTGCAGCGCCTCAACGAGATGGGCTTGCGCACCCTGATGCCGAAAGGCGCATTCTACACGTTCTCGCGCATCGAACATTACGGCACTGGCAGCAGGAAGTTCGCGCTCGACCTCTTGCAGAAAGCAAAAGTCGCGGTCGTGCCCGGCACTGACTTCGGCAAGAGCGGCAACAACTACATCCGCTGCAGCTTCGCCACGGACTACACGCTCATCGAGAAAGCGATGGACAAGATGGAAGCGTTCCTGAAGAGATACAGGCCTTAGCGCTTGAATGCCTTCACGAGTTCTCCGAACACCAAGATGCTTGCACTCACTGCGGCCGCAACACCCCAGTCCTTGAGCGACAAGGAGACGGTGCCGAAGAGCTGCTGCAGGACCGGAAGGTGCACGACCAGGACTTGCAGCCCGACCGAGACCAGGATTGCGAGCCAAAGCCATTTGTTTGCAAATACGCCCACCTTGAACAACGAATGCTCTTCTGAACGCTGATTGAGCACGTTGAACATCTGGAACAACACCAAGGTCGTGAAAGCAGCCGTCTGCGCCTTTACGAGCTGCACATCAGGATCATACCAGTCAAAGACGAACAGCGTGCCCAGCGTCATGATCACGCCGATCAGCAAGATCATCACGCCGCGTGACGTGTTCACGATACGCTCATCGGTCCTGCGCGGCCGATGACGCATCACATCAGGCTCAGGAGGATCGACGCTGAGCGCAAGCGCAGGGGCGCCGTCAGTGACGAGATTGATCCATAAGATCATCAATGCAGTCATGGGCAATGGCCAACCGAGCAGGATGCCTGCGAAGAGCGTGAGCACCTCACCCATATTACTCGAGAGCAGGTATTCGACAAATTTCTTGATGTTGTCGAAGATGACGCGGCCTTCCTCAATCGCGCGCACGATGCTGGCGAAATTGTCATCCGCGAGCACCATCACGCTCGCCTCCTTCGCGACATCAGTGCCGGTGATGCCCATCGCGATGCCGATATCTGCCTTCTTGAGCGCAGGAGCGTCATTGACACCGTCACCGGTCATCGCGACCACGTGCTTGTGCTGCTGGAACGCATCTACGATCCTGATCTTGTGCGCAGGATTCACGCGCGCATACACGCCAATCTCCTCGACCTGCGCGGTCAAGTCAGTGACGTGATCAAGCTCGGTCCCGGTGATCGCCCGTCCGGTGATGCCGAGCTCGCGAGCGATCGCCTTGGCCGTGGCGAGATGGTCGCCGGTGATCATCACGACCTTGATGCCTGCGTTCTCGCACTTCTTGATGGCTTCCTTGACCTCGGGACGCGGCGGGTCGATCATCGCCTGCAGGCCTGCGAAGACCAGGTCCTGCTCAAGCTTCTCCTTGGAACCAGGAGAAATGCTCTTGTACGCGAAAGCGAGCACGCGCAATGCCTTGTTCGCATAGGCATCGCCCATCGCGAGCACCTGCTGGGCATCAGTGCGCGAGAACCGCACTTCCTTGCCGTGCACGAGCTGCTTGGTGCAAAGCTTCACGAGCGTTTCCGGCGCGCCTTTGGTGCACACCAAGAGGTTGCTGCCTGCACGATGCGCGGTGGTCATCAGCTTGCGCTCTGAAGAGAACTCGATCTCTTGGATGCGCGGGAATTTCTCTTGAACTTGTTCAGGATCAATCCCACCCTTGCGCGCGCTCACGAGCAGCGCAGCTTCGGTCGGGTCGCCGATGACTTTCCAGTCAGTATCTTCCTTCTCGAGCTTCGCGTTGTTGTTCAACGCACCGATTTTCAGCAACAACTGCCCTGGATCCTTCATGAACGCGCCTTCAGGGCCGTATCCTGCGCCTGAGACCGCGATGGATTCCTGATTCGCATACACGTACCGCACCGTCATCTGGTTGTGCGTGAGCGTGCCTGTCTTGTCTGAACAGATGACCGTGCACGCGCCCAAGGTTTCGGCGCTCGGCAGCTTCCGGATGAGCGCGTTGCGTTTCGCCATGCGTTGCACGCCGATCGCGAGCGCGACCGTCACCACTGCAGGAAGTCCCTCAGGGATCGCGGCCACGGCAAGCGCGACCGCGGCCAAAAACATCTCGAACGCAGGCATGCCGTGGACGACTCCGGCGATGAAGATGACGATCGCGATCAGGATGACCAGTACGCCCAAGAACTTGCTCAGGCTCGCGAGCTTCTTCTGCAAAGGCGTCGGCTCGTGCTCTGTTTCTTTGATGAGCTTTGCGATCTTGCCCATCTCGGTCTGCATTCCTGTGCTGACGACGACCGCCTTGCCTCTGCCGCCGGTCACGACTGTTCCTGCGAATGCGACGTTCAGCTGGTCTGCGACCGTGAGATGATCGTGCAAGGTCTCAGTGATCTTGCGTATCGGCGTCGATTCGCCGGTGAGCGCGGCTTCCTGGGTCTGCAGGTTGACCAGCTCGATGATGCGCGCGTCTGCCGGCACCTTGTCGCCGGTCTCGAGCAGCAGGATGTCGCCAGGCACGATGTCCGCGGCATCGATCTCGCGCACCTTGCCGTCACGAAGCACGCGCGCCTTCAAGCTCACAAGTTTTCTGAGCGCCTCGATCGCTTCCTCGGCGCGGTATTCCTGCACGCAGCCCAGCACGGCATTGAGTACGACAATCGCGGCGATGACCCAGAAATCAGTCCATTCCTTCACCAATCCGGTGATGACCAATGCGCCGAGCAGGATCCAGACGATCGGGCTCGCGAACTGCTCCAGGAAAATCTGGACGAGCGAGACGTGATGCGCTTCCTCAATGCGGTTCGGTCCATATTGTTGGAGGCGTTGCTTCGCGTCTTCCGCGCTCAGGCCAGCGACAGAAGTCTTGAGTTCCCGCAGCACCGCAGGCACAGATTGGTCATACCAGGCCATAGAATCACGACGACACTTGCGCATATAATAATGTTTATATAATCAACCGCTCCCCGCAATCAGCGTATGGCGCACGCGCACGAATTGATGCGAACCGATTACATCATCACCGATATCGATGAGACCGTCGCATCCTTGATCGGACAGATGAACCGTCACGGCCAATGCTATGCAGTGGTCTTTGACGGCACGACGTATAAGGGAATCGCGGCAAAGAAATGGCTGCTCTCCTCGCGCATCGATCCTGCGACGATGAAGCTCAAGAACCTCTTGACGCACCGTTCCAAGAGCAAGACTCCCTTTTTCGTTCCGAAGCTCACACCTGATACTGAGCTCAAGGAGATGGCGCGCTTGTTCGCGACCGCTGACGTGCACGCCTTGCCCGTCATCATCACCGAGAACAAGAAGGAGAAGGTCGTCGGCGTCGTCCATTCCATCGACCTCATCAAGGAACTCAAGACCTATTATGTCCGCGTCAGGGCCGACGAGCTCGCAAGCATGCGGCTGACCACGATCAACCAGGACGAAGAACTCGGCAAGGCGATGAACTTGATGAGCAAGCAAGGCATCGGCCGCATTGTCGTGGTCGACGATGCGAACAAGCTCATCGGCATCATCTCGCTCATGGACATCATCACCGATGTGCACGCGCTGCCGCGCAGCAATGTCCGGATTTCCAAGGCCGCGAGCCATCAGCAGGGCAAGCACACGGGCTTTGGCACAGGTGAGAAGACCAGCATCCTCAAACTGCCCGTGCACAACGTTCTCACGCACGTTCCCAACTGTTGTACGCTCACGCCGGAGAACTCAGTGGCCGACGTCATCGATGAGCTCGCAGAGAATGACGTCAGCAGCATCGTGCTCACCAAGAAGGATATTCCGGTGGGCATCATCACGATCAAGGATATTCTGGAAGATTTCAGCAAGGCATGAAACTGCAGAAAGCGTACACCATTGTCATCGGTTTCGCATTTCTCGTGCTTGTCGGCTTCACGCTGGTTACTGATGCGATCACGAACGGTGTTTCGCTCGAGACCGCACATAAGCTCACCCATATCGCGGTCGGCATCTGGGCAGCAGTCATCGTGTTCAAAAAGCTCGATCAGCACAGGGCTTTTGCGATGTTCAATGGCATCTTCTATGGAGCATTTGCCGTCATCGGCTGGCTGATGCCAGACTTTCTCGGCATCGACGCATTCAACCGCGCAGACACCATCCTGCACACGATCGTCGCAGGAACCGGCTTGCTCGTGGGATTTCTTGGTTTGAAAAAGTAAAAGTGAGAGGAATGAACGCGTGAGCTCTCGACGGACTGCACTTTTCTCCGCGCGATACACCAAGCTTCTTTGTAAAAAGGATTAGGTTTAAATATTAGTTAGGCAAAAGGTATACAAAAAGAGCTACTAGTAACGACGCCGATGCCTATCCCTGAAGACAGGAATCCCAAGCGGACATTCAAGGAACTCCGTCATCGTATTCTCACCGATCTCCTCAAAGGCAGGAAGACCGTTAACCAGCTCGCGAAAGACACCGGCATTAACTGGAAGACGGTCGACAATCATTTGATCTGGCTCAAGGGCCGCGGATTCATCCGTGATGTCTTCGTGAGTTCCTATGTAAAGATCTTTGAGCTGACCGAGGAAGGGCGCGCATTCCTCGGCGTGGGGGAATCACCGTGAAGCCGCGTGTGCTGATGTTCGGCTGGGAATTCCCGCCGTACAAGACCGGCGGCCTCGGCACGGCCTGCTACGGCCTCACCAAAGGGCTCGCGAGGAATGGCGTGCACGTCACGTTCGTGATGCCGGTCGCACCTGAAGGCGCAGCGGCAGAATTCGTTAAGCTCATCGGCGCGAATCAGCTAGCCAAGAAATTGAAACTCATCGAAGTTCCTGCAATGCTCGCACCCTATGGCACCGCAGAGGGGTATGCAGCAGACTATGCGCCCTTGAACGCCAAGGGTTTGTACGGCAAGAATATCTACACAGAGGCAAAGCGTTTCGCCAAAATCGCGAAGGCCATCGCGCACAAGGAAAAGCACGATGTTATCCACGTGCACGACTGGATGACGTACGAGGCCGGCATCGCGGCCAGGAACGTCTCAGGAAAACCCTTGGTCGCGCACATCCACGCGACAGAACACGACCGCACCGGCGGCAAGCCGAACCCGCACATCGCGCATTGGGAATATCGCGGCCTCAAGGCCGCGGACATCGTCATCGCGAACAGCGAATTCACCAAACGCAACGTGCTCCTGCAGTATAAGATTCCTGAAGAGAAGATCCGCGTCGTGCATTGGGGCATCGAGGAAGACCACCCCCATTACAAGCTCGATTACCAATCAATCTTGAACAAGAAACGCAAGATTGTCCTCTTCCTCGGCAGGGTCACGTTGCAAAAAGGCCCTGATTATTTTGTCGAGGTCGCGAAGAAAGTCCTGCGCTTCGAGCCGAACACGCTGTTCATCGTCGCCGGCGACGGCGATATGCTGCCCAAGGTCATCCATCGCGCGCACGAGCTTCGCATCTCAGATAAGGTCATCTTCACTGGCTTCCTGCAAGGCGCTGACGTGCACAAGGCGTTCCAGATGGCAGATCTCTACGTGATGCCTTCAGTGAGCGAACCGTTCGGCCTTGTCGCGCTTGAGAGCCTCAAGAACAACACGCCTACCATCATCAGCAAGCAATCAGGCGTCTCTGAAGTGCTGCATCATTGCCTCAAGGTCGACTTCTGGGACGTGGACCGGATGACTGACATGATTGTCAATATGCTCAAGCATACTGAACTGCACGAAGAACTCCGCGAGAACGGATACCACGAAGTCCAGAAATTCAATCTCGATGAACCTGCACGCAAAGTGCGAGATATCTACAACGAGGTGATCAGATGACCAACGTCTGCCTGTATTTCCAAGTACACCAGCCATTCCGTATGCGGAAGTACAATGTCTTTGATATCGGGCACAATAGCGCCTATTTCGATGACAAGAAGAATCGCGAAGTGATGCAAAAAGTCGCGAAGAAATGCTACCTGCCTGCGAATCGCGTGCTCAGGAACCTCATCGCGCGGCACGATGACTTCAAGGTCGCGTTCAGCATCACGGGCACTGCTTTTGAGCAGTTCGAGAAATTCGCGCCGGCTGTGCTTGATAGCTTTGAGGAGCTCGCGTCCACCGGCGCAGTGGAATTCCTGAACGAGACTTATCACCACTCGCTCTCATTCCTGCACCACAAGGAAGAATTCCTCGAGCAGGTGCGGATGCATCAGCGCCTCATCAAGGACCGCTTCAAGCAGAAACCTATCGTGTTCAGGAACACCGAGCTCGTGTATAACAATGAGCTCGCCAAGGTCGCGGAAGAGTTAGGCTACAAGGTCGTGCTGGCTGAGGGAGCAGACCACATCCTCCGCGGCAAATCACCGAACTATGTCTACACGCCCAAGACAACCAAGCGCATGCGGCTTTTGCTCAAGAATTACAAGCTCAGCGACGACATCGCGTTCAGGTTCAGCAACAAAAACTGGCCCGGCTATCCGGTCACGGCAAAGAAGTACGCTGACTGGATCGCGCCCATCCTCGGCGACACCACCAACCTCTTCATGGACTACGAGACGTTTGGCGAACACCAGTGGGAGGACACCGGCATCTTCGATTTCCTCGAGAACTTGCCGCGCGAGCTGAAGCGAAAAGGCATTTCATTCCACTGGCCGTCAGAGCTCGCCAAGGTCGAGCCCAAAGACGAGCTCGACGTCCACCACCCCATCAGCTGGGCAGACATCGAACGCGACGTCTCTGCGTGGCTGGGCAACCGGATGCAGAACGCCGCGGCAGAACGTCTCTATGCGTTACGCAAGGACGTGCTCGCGAGCAAGGATGCAGATCTCATCGATGCCTGGCGTAAGCTCAGCACGAGCGACCACTTCTACTACATGTGCACCAAGTGGTTCAATGACGGCGATGTACACAAATATTTCAATCCCTACGACAGCCCGTACGAGGCCTTCATCGCGTACATGAACATCCTCAACGACATCATCCTACGCGTCAAAGGCGACGAGCGTACCGGTGTCGGAGCGGCACTGAAGAGGTGGATGTCGACCTCGTGAGGAAATGTGTCGGAAATGCAACGCATTTCCGAGCACATGCGGATTTCAAGTCCGCAATGTTTAAAAACTCAAGAACAATAAGCAACAGCAGAGGTGGGTCATGAAAAAGAGGGCGAAGGCGAAACCAAGGAAGCGCTCAGCGCGCGTGGTCAAGGCACAGCCGCATTCGCGCATCGAGATCGTCTATCGCAAGAAGGAATTCGGCAAGGCGCCGGTCGAGAAGCACTTTGTCCTGCACGACGGCCGCAAGCTCGATAATCTGTTCCAGCTCGTGGACGAGCTCGAGACGATGAGCGAGGATGCCTTCCGCAATTACGTGACCGACTGGAAGAACGATTTTGCGAACTGGGTGCGCGACGTCTTCGAAGCGCCCGGACTCGCTGACGATATCCAGCGCGTCAGGAATCGCATCGAGACACAACGCGCCATCATGAAGCACCTGCTCCGCGGAGTGGCGCACCTCGCGACCAAGGAACACCGGCAGGACGTCAAGCGAGCAGTGCACAAGGGCAAGCCGGTGCGATGCGTGATCCCGTGAGCGACGTCCATCCCGACCACGTCTTCCGCACCAAGGACGGCAAGACCATCAAGAACCTCTCCGAGCTCGCGAGCGAACTCGCAGCGATGGACGAGGAAGTCTTCCAGCACCACGTCACTGACGACAAGAATGACTTCTCCGCCTGGGTCCTGCACATCGTCCGCGATGAACCATTGGCACGCGTCTTTTCCGAGATCAAGGACCGACGGCTGATGCTGCTCGCAGTCCAGAAACGCCTTCAGCAGCTCGAAACGCCAAACAAATCAACATCGCGCCAATCGCAGTTCCACTTCACTGCGCGCGATTATGTGCTCGGCATCGTCATCGGCGCGGTCGCGATGCTGATGATGAGCAGACTTCTCTGAAGGAACATTTATATACGTTTTATCACAAAAAGAGCGCCATGTACGACGTCATCACGCTCGGTTCTGCGACAGTCGATGTCTTTGTCAAGACCAAGAAGCCTGAGATCGTGAAACACAAGGAACACGACGACGTCTGCTATGCCATCGGACAGAAAGTCCTCGTTGAGGACCTGCACGTGGATACGGGCGGAGGCGGAACCAACACCGCGGTGGCTTTTTCCCGGCTCGGGCTCAAGACCGGCTGGGTGGGCAAGGTCGGCAATGATTTGCACGCCAAGACCGTGCTTGACGAGATGAAACGCGAGCGCGTTGATTTTCTCGGCGCACGCGGCAGTGGAATGACCGGCTACAGCGTCATCCTCGTCAACCTGGAGCACGACCGCACCATCCTCACGTTCAAAGGCATCAATGACCAGCTTGCCTCACCAGATGTCCCTTGGAAGAAGCTCAACACGAAATGGTTTTATCTCAGCGCGATGCTCAACACGAGCTTTGAGACGCTCAAGAAGGCAGCAGTGTTCGCGAAAAAGAACGGCATCAAGTATGCCTTCAACCCGAGCCTCTATCTCGCTCAGCACGGCATCAAGAAACTCAAGCCCATCATCGACGGCTGCGACCTACTCGTGCTCAATCGTGAGGAAGCACAGGCAGTGCTCGGCACCAAGCAAAAATGCGTTGAGATGCTGCCTGCATTGCAACAGTATGCGAAGATTGCAGTCATCACTGACGGCCCTCGTACTGCGCACGCGTACAATGGCATCACGCATTACCAGCTCGAACCGCCGAACATCAAGGTCGTCGAAACCACAGGAGCGGGCGATGCGTTCGCCGCAGGGATGCTCGCAGGATTGCTCATCAAGAAAGACATCGGTGCGGCACTGCAGCTCGCGATGGCAGAATCAGGCTCAGTCATCCAGCACGTCGGCGCAAAGCAGAAGCTCCTGACACGCGCTGAGGCAGAGCGCGTCAGACCGGCGAAGCTCACGATATCGAGGCTCTGATGCTCGCAACGCTCAAACAAGTTCTCGCAAAGGCAGACAAAGGCAGGTATGCGGTCGGCGCGTTCAACGTCAATAACCTTGAGATTCTCCAAGCGATTGTCCGGGCAGCGAACAAGCTCAAGTCGCCCGTCATCCTCCAGACGAGCGAAGGAGCCATCGCGTACGCAGGAATGCGGTATCTGCGCGCACTCGTGCAGGAAGCCGCAGACGAAAGCACCATCCCCATCGTCTTCCACGTCGACCACGGCCGTGACGTGAACATCATCAGGCAAGCGATCAAGAGCGGCTACACGAGCGTGATGATCGACGGCTCGCATCTGCCGTTCGAGGAGAACATCGCCTTGACCAAGAAAGTCGTCGGCTGGGCGCACGCCAAAGGAGTCTCGGTCGAAGGCGAGCTCGGCACGATCGGCGGAGCAGAAGAGAGGATTGTCGCGCGCAAAATCATCTACACCGAGCCTGACGCGGCAAAGGACTTTGTCGAACAAACCGGCGTCGATGCGCTTGCGGTCGCCATCGGCACCTCGCACGGCGCGTACAAGTTCGCCGGGTCGGCCAAACTCGATATCGAACGCTTGCGCGCGATCAAGCAATTGCTCAAGATGCCTTTGGTGCTGCACGGCGCGAGCGGAGTCCCTGACTGGCTACTCAGGACCGCAGAACACTACGGCGCCAGATTGGGCAAGGCAGAAGGAGTGCCTGACGACCAAATCACCGCCGCCATCAAGAACGGTATCAACAAGATCAACACGGACACTGACCTCAGGCTCGCGTTCGATGCAGGCGTCAGGGAATTCCTCGCGACGTCTCCTGAAGACTTTGACCCCCGGCACATCCTCGGAAGGGCACGCGATCTCATCCAGCAAGTCGTCGAACACCGCATCAAGCTCTTTGGAAGCGCAGGAAAGGCATGAAGAAACTTTGTTTCTTCAGGCTTTCGCCACCGGAGGTGGCTCAAGCATGAAGACTATTTATATTGGCGCAGACCACGCAGGATTCAAGCTCAAACACGAGCTCAAGAAGTTCTTGCAGCACCTCGGCTACAAGGTCATCGATGCGGGAGCGCATGAACTCGACCCGCACGATGATTATCCACCGTATGCGTATGCGGTCGCAAAGGCGGTCGCGCAAGGAAAAGGCCTCGGCATCCTCGCCTGCGGCAGCGCAGAAGGCATCTGCATCGCGGCAAACAAGGTCAAAGGCATCCGCGCGACACCGGTGTGGACGCTCCGCAATGCGCGCTTGAGCAAGGAGCATAATGACGCAAACATCCTCTGCTTGTCTGGATGGGAACTCTTGCTCACGCAAGCCAAGAAAATCGTCAAGACGTGGCTCGACACTACCTTTTCTGGCGAAGAACGCCACGTACGCAGGCTCAAACAGATTGAACGCATTGAACATGGCAAGGCCCCCTAACATCATCGCTCCTGCGCTCTTGTGCAAGACGCGCTCAGACGTGGAAAAGAAGCTCAAGCTCATTGCGCCGTACGTGCAACGCGCGCAGCTGGATGTGATGGACAATATCTTCGTGCCGAACAAGACCGTGCAGCCCAAGGACTTGCGCGGACTGAAGACCAAGGTCAAGATCGAAGCGCAACTGATGGTCAAGGATCCTGCTGCGCATATTTCTGATTGTTGCCGCATGAATGCATGGATGATCATTTTCCATTATGAATCGTATAAGAATAAGAGAAGAATCAGTTCCTTCATCAAACAGATACGCGCGCATAACCGCAAGGTCGGCATCGCCATCAATCCTACAACTCCTGCAGCAAAAATCAAGCCGTTCCTGACACTCGTCGATCTCGTACTGGTGATGACGGTCAAACCCGGCTTCGGCGGCCAGCCCTTGATTCCTGCGACCTTGAAGAAAGTCAAGCAGATCAGGCGCTGGAACAAGACCATTGACATCGAGGTCGATGGAGGCATCACTGCCCGCACTGCGCCGCTCGCCTTGAATGCAGGAGCGAACGTGCTTGTCGCGGGCAACGCGATTTTCAAGGCGAAAACCATCAGAGAAGGTATCGCTGCCCTGAAGGCAAGATTTAAATAATCATTCTCCTGATTTTTGCATAAAAAGAGGGGATTATGCCAGCCAAGAAAATAGACGATGAAAAACAATTGAAGCTCATCGCGAACCAGATCCGGCAGGACATCATCACGATGCTCACCGCCGCCGGCTCGGGTCACAGCGGCGGGCCGCTCGGCATGGCAGATGTCTTCACCGCGCTCTACTTCACGGCTCTCAAGCACGATCCTAAGAAGCCGAACTGGCCTGAGCGCGACGTGCTGATTCTCAGCAACGGACACATCTGCCCGGTACGGTATGCGGCGATGGCGAACGCAGGCTATTTCGACCGCAAGGAACTCCTGACCTTGCGCAAGCTCGGCTCACGATTGCAAGGCCACCCGCATCGCGCGGCATTGCCTGGCCTGGAGACCAGCTCAGGTCCCTTGGGCTCAGGGTTATCGCAAGCGTGCGGCGCCGCGCTCGCGCTCAGGATGGACCGCAAGCCTAATCGCGTGTATTGCGTCACGAGCGACGGCGAGCACGATGAAGGCAACACCTGGGAGGCCGTGCTGTTCGCGAACAAGATGCGGCTCACCAACCTCACCGTCATCATCGACCGCAACAACATCCAGATTGACGGGCACACCGAAGACGTGCTGCCCTTGGAACCGTTGCGCGAGAAATACGAGAGCTTCGGCTGGCACGTGATTGACGTGGACGGCCACGACATCCGCCACATCATCGATGCGCTCGGACAAAGAACCGAGAAGCCCACGTGCATCATCGCCCACACCACGCCCGGCAAGGGAGTCTCGTATATGGAGAACGATCCTGAATGGCACGGCAAGCCGCCGACACCAGAACAGGCACAGGTCGCGCTCACCGAACTGCAGCACTGGCGCGAACGCATCCAGGCAGGTGAGGACTAGATGGCGGTCAGGCTCGCCACTGACGTGTACGGCACGCTGCCGCAGGCGCCCACCAGGAACGGCTACGGCGAAGGCATCGTCAGCGCAGGAAAAAAGAATAAGGATATCGTCGTGCTCTGCGCAGACCTGACCGAGAGCACACGCGCGCTCGCGTTCAAGCAGGCATTCCCTGACCGCTTTGTCGAGATCGGCGTTGCGGAACAGAACATGGCCACGGTCGCGGCAGGGATGGCATTGATGGGTAAGATCCCGTTCATCACCTCGTATGCAGTCTTCAGTCCGGGCAGGAACTGGGAGCAGATCAGGACGACCATCTGCTACAATGACGTGCCGGTGAAGATCGCAGGACACCACGCAGGTATCTCGGTCGGCCCTGACGGGGCGACACACCAGGCTTTGGAGGATGTCGCGATGATGCGCGCATTGCCGAACATCACCGTGCTCGTACCTTGCGACGCGATCGAGGCGCGCAAGGCAACCCTTGCCGCAGCGGAAACAAAAGGCCCTGTGTATCTCAGGTTCTCCCGCGAGAAATCGCCGGTGTTCACGACCGAGGAGACGCCGTTCGCCATCGGCCAGGCAGAGATTTTCCGTGACGGCACTGACGTCACGATCGTCGCCTGCGGACCCTTGGTCCACCTGGCATTGGTCGCGGCAAAGATGCTTGAGAAAGAAGGCATCAACGCGCAAGTCATCAACAATCACTCCATCAAGCCCATCGATAAGAAGGCATTGATCAAAGCAGCGCGCAATACTGGCGCGTTCGTGACCGTGGAAGAGCACCAAGTCACCGGCGGACTGGGCAGCGCGGTCGCCGAAGCCATCGCAGACACGTGGCCGGTGCCGATCAGGCGCATCGGAGTCCAGGACCGGTTCGGCGAGAGCGGTTCATCTGCGGAATTATTCGAGAAATACGGCATCACGGCAAAGGCGGTCGTCAAGGCGGCGCGCGATGTCGTCAAGGTCAGGCAACTGTGCTCGGTGCTGCACGCTCCACCGGTCGAATCCGGCGGCGAACCCGGCAAGCTCCTGTCCGAGATCACTCCCGATCAAGACTTCCGCCTCTGGGGCGGCGAAACCATCCACACGGTCCCTGAGCTCAAGGAAGCGCTCAAGAACATGGACGACAAGACCTTCCATTATCACGTCAATGCGCGCAAGAACGACTTCAGCAGCTGGATCGACCACTGCTTCGGCGACCGGATGCTCGCAGAAGCGCTCCGCACACACCCCACCAAGGAAGCGATGATCGCGCTCATCGCGCTCCGATTGAAGGAAGTGAAGGATTGATGGCACACGCATTCCACGCTGCAGGAAAAACCACCAAGACGACACGTACCACGCGGAATCACAAGACGCGCATCAAGGAAATCTGCCCTGAATGCGGCTATGCCGCCGTGCACCTGCACACCGGCCCGACGTGCCCGATGTGCAAGCCCTGCCCGCGCTGCGGCAAGAAGGTCATGCACTGCGAATGCATCGAAGGCGAATGATTCTCAAATGGTTACGCCAAGAACGTGGCCAACGGCATAGCCGATCAATGCCGCAGCCATTCCGATGACGGCAAGCTCGATTCCCGACTTCCACCAGACGCCGATCGTGATGCGCGCCTTGATTGCGCCCACGATGAAGAGCGAGAGCAGGCAGACGAGAAGCGACCACCACACCGCGCTCCCGATCGGAAGGGTAAAGAACGGCAGCAGGGGGATCAGCGAGCCCACGATCGCCGCGACTCCGACGACAAAACCGCTGGCGAGCGGGTCCTCATAATCCTTCGGCGCCTTTTTTCCCACGCTCAGGTAATATTCCCTCGCGGCCTTGGCGCTCGTGTATGCGACCGCGCCCATCGAGATGCTCTCGGCGAACGTCGCCGCCAACCCTGAGATGAGGACGATGCGGGTGCTTGCGGTCGCCGCAGCCACTCCCAAGACGATGCCGAGCACGTTGACCAGCCCATCCTGCCCGCCCAGGATGATATCATGCAGCTTGGCAGCCCAGCCGCCGTACGCCTTCCTCAAGACCTGCTGGTGATTCCTCATTCCACATGAGCGTGGGAAAAGGTTATATAAACATTGCTCCACGGGTTCTGAATGACTTTCTAAACCGCAGGGTTTTTATACCCATTTTTCCCTCTTCCTGAAAAAGAGTGATATGATGAAGAAACTCGCAGTGCTCGCACTGATTATCCTTCTTGTGCCCACAGTCTCTGCCATCATCACGCATTCGCACACGGCGCTGATGCAGACCAACATCGTCAAGCAAGGGTACGAGTTCGCGCGCGTGCAAGGTGTCAACTATCGCGACACGCCGGTGAACATCATGCACTGGCACCTGAGCGGTGAGACTGCGCTCGTGCGCGCCTTGTGCGAACTGCAACCGACGATCGTCCCACCAGGACCATTCACCACAGACATCACCGTGCAATGCCAAACCAAGTCAGGAATGACCACCTTCTTCCCCATCGGGACAAAAGTGAAGATCGACTCCTACACGCCCGATGACACGCCTGCAGGCGCGTTCACGCTCGAGAAAATATGGATCGAAGCGCGCGTTGAGACAGCCACGCCCTTCCCGATATCCACGATCGGCCACGCGATCAGCGCTGAAGAAGCCACTGCCGCAGGTTCGCTCCTGTTCTTCGCAGGCATCGGCGCCATCGCGGTGCTCACGTTCCTCATCATATTCTTCTGCCTGAAACACGGGGAATGATGGCATTCGAGCAATTCGCGCAGTACGCAGACATTCCCTTGCGCCTGATGCTCGCCATCGTGTTCTTGTATCATGGCTATCCCAAGATGTTCACGGCAAAAGGATTCGCAGGCCACGTCCAGACCGTCAAGAGCATCGGCTTCCAGCCAGCAGTATTCTGGGCGTTCTGTTCGGCATTCGCAGAATTCTTCGGCGGCCTGGGCTTGCTGCTCGGCGCATTCACCCGCGTGTCCGCAGACTTGATTATCATCAATATGCTCGTAGCGTGGTATGCCAAGAAGTTCAAGTGGGGCAGTCCCTTCAACATCACCAACGGCGGCTATGAATACGACTTGGTGCTCATCGCTGCAGCATTGACGCTTGCCCTGATGGGCGCTGGCCAGTACTCGTTCGACGCGCTCTACGGACTGCCGTGGGCCTGATTCTGAGAGAAAAAGAAAGAAAAGAAAAAAAGGCGGCTTAATCAGCCTTCATCGCGATGCCGACGGAGACCGCACCGATGACGATGTGCAGCCAGTTGTCTGCGCCGTTCAACGCAAGCAAGTCCTGCAATGCGAAGAATCCCACAACACCGAGCAGGAGGTAAATCCAGCCCAGCCATTGGTTGGTCTTCTTCACCGGTGCTCCGCGGGAGAACCCTGCCCACGCGAAGATCGCGCCGGTCAGCAAGTGCACGACGTTGTGGAGCATATTCACGCTGAACATGCCTAACACCATGTCACCCATGAAGAAACCGAGGACGCCGACCAACAACAGGACGACGCCTATCACTTTAGCCCATGTCTGATTTGTTCCCAAATACTACCACCTCCAATTATTGAGAATAATGGCTGATTGGTATATAAGCTTAACGAAACAAATTCTGGCAAGATGGCAGAAAATCAGTCTGCGTAATACGAGTACCCGTACTGCGCGCGCTCGCCCAAGAGCGGCAAGGGCTCATAGAGCTTGCGGAACAGGATCTTGCCGATCAAGACCTCATCATTGGACGGCCGTGGGTCAGTGTCATCGCGCGGCTCGCGCGTGATGAGCACATAATCATACGCATCGAAATAATAGCTGCCGCGGAACTTCATCTCAGCGACGCCGCCACCGACGGCTTCGAACTTGCCCAAGTTCAATGTATACCCTGAGTCTGCATCATACAGCCAGGCCTGATAGTGGGTGTTATCATAATACGACGGCCGCAAGTCCTTCACTGAGACCGTGACTGCGCCGTGCGAGTTATACTGGCTGCGTACGCTCTGCACCCAGGCAGTGCCGCGCGGGTAGTAATGTGGATAGCCACGCGCGAATACTGGCGCCTCCACCGGCGTCAAATGGACATTCACGTCGAATTTCTTGTCCTGCACGCGCGGGTCATAGAAGTATTCATTGTAGCGCTGCGGGCCGCCCTCACGGAACTTGATGTCCTCAGGCTTCAGAGCAGCGATTGCCGCAGGTATCGTGAGCAGAAACAACAATGCGAGCGTCATGAGCTTCTTCATCTTAGTACGTCCTCACCATTTTTCCCTTCAAGTCGCCTACGATGATCACTTGCCCTGGTGAAGGATTATCGTCAGGGAACGGCTCAGCAGTCACGATGATGCTCTCGAACGCGTTCAAAGGCGTGCTGCTGGTGTAGTCCAGCGTCGCGACACGGCCGACCGGCGAGGGTTGGAACACGCCTAAACTCATCGACATGCCAGTGTCCTCGTCAACGAGCCACGCCTCATAGAGATACAAGGGAGCGAGCGGCGGAAGATCCTTGGTGCGCAGCAAGACTGTCCCTTGAGGCAGGAAGATCTGGTCAGGCTTCTTGCTGATGATGCGCGCGTGACCTTGCGGCGTTCCGTTAATCTGCGGCCGCGATAGCAATTGAAGCTCTGTCGGCTTCAACTCGACGTACATATTGATGATCGGATAACCGCGGGCGCTTGAATAATAATTACTGATGCGTCCAGGATTCCTGCCTTGCGTGATGAATGAGTTTGTCGCGAGATTCAGCGCGCCTCCCTCGGCGCCTTTGGCGCCCATGCTGCCACGGCTCGAGCCCTGCTGGCCGAAACCGCCATAGGGCTTAACGTATCCTATTCCGTAACGGTTCTGGGTGAAGAGGATGTCGCGCTGCTCAATGGTCGACTGCTCGACCGAGTAGCGCGTTTCAGGCGTGTGGATGGCAAAAACAGGTAGGCTCATCACGAGGAGAAGCACGATGCCTATGACACGTTTCCAAGCCACTGCGTAATCACCTTTTCGTTACAACCACGAGCCATTCGGCTTTATAAATTTTGTGATTGAGAAGATATATAAATCGCGGCAGGCGTGTTTTCCTCTCATGACGAAAGTGATGGTCTTCGGCACGTATGATTTCGTGCATCCTGGACACTTGCATTTCTTCGCCCAAGCAAAAGCGCACGGCGATGAGCTCATCGTGGTCATCGCGCGCGACAAGACCGCAGAGAAGACCAAGGGCGCGACGCCGGTCTTCAGCGAGCACGAACGACTGGTAATGGTGCAATCAGTGAGAATCGTTGACAAGGCAGTGCTCGGGTATCCTGATGACGTCTACAGGATCGTCAAGGAAGAACAGCCAGACATCATCTGCCTCGGCTATGACCAATCGCACTTCGTGGACAAACTCGAATCAAAGCTCGAGGAATTCGGCTTGAAGACCACCATTCTCCATCTAGAACCATACTTGCCCGAGCGCTACAAGAGCTCGAAGATCAGGGAAGCGCTTGCCAAGGCCGTGGCCCGCTGAACGTGTCAACGCCAGGCTGGAAATTCTCACCCGTGCACCGGCCGGCAATGCACGCGCAACGCCCGCCGCAATCAAGCGTGCCAGGCCTGCATTCCTCGGTGCAGAAGATTTTGCTGCAATCAGGACGTTTTTCCTTGATGATGCAATCTCCTGCGTGGCAGCACTGCGCAGGAACGCAATCGCTCGCCTCATCGCACTCTGGCGGCAAGAGTTCAGGAAGCACTGCGACACGCACCGGTGCAGATTTCAGGCCGCCGAGCGTGAAGGTCACCTCGTACGCGCCAAGCTTCTCATAACGATGGTCTGCTTCATACCGCACAGGAATGTCGACATCAGGAGTCCATGGAACGCAACTCGGAGTCGCTGCCTGTCCTTTGCCGTCGCCGAACTGCCAATGTGTTTCGGCGCAGAAGTATCGCTTGTCATTCGGCTCAGCACCGCGCAAGATCGCGGTGAAATGGACGAGCAACGGGCTTTCGCCTGCCGCAGGCTCGGCGATCAGCTCGATCGACGGCCCTACTACAGGTGGTTCGCCGCGGACGAGCGTGCACGCATTCTTCACGCACCGTGTTTGCAACCGGCCATCGATGCCGGTGCAGAAATCAGGGCAGTCTCGCTCCTTGTCCACAAAGAGATCGTAATACTTCTTGTTGCCGACAAAACAGTCGCTTGTCTGCGTGTCAATGCCACTGCAGACACAGTCGTCATCGGTCGCGCACCATTCCTTGCCGCGGTCAGGGCACGGAGCAAACTCGCAATCGGGCAGGACACGGCCGACCGCAGACCCGTCAGGACAGAGTTTCGCCTCTTCCGTGCACGCGACCATCGCCGGCGGCTGCGGGCGCAGGAATGGTTGCGGAATGACCGTGCATGCTGCTACGAAAAGGAAAAGAAAACAAAAAAGAACCTCACGCAATCTCGAACACCACCGTGACGCTCGCGCTCACATCCACTTCCTGCGGCGCGATCGGCGGAGCCTCTGCCTTGTCCATCATCGCCTCAGCAGCCATCACGCCACCGCGATAGAACGGCATCACGTTGTACTCGTTGATGCTCACGCTCGAGACCTTGCCCAGGCGAACGCTCAGGCCATCAGCCAATGCCTCAGCCTTCTGGCGGGCTTCTTGCACTGCGGAGCGCAAGGCGGCATCCTTCGCATCGCGTTCTGCGGTAGTGCTCAGGCTGAAGCTCACGCTGTCTACATTCGTGGCGCCTGCATCGACGCCGAGCTGGATGTACTCGCCCACGCGCATGAGCTCCTTGGTCTTCACCTTGAGCGTATGCGCTGCCTTGTAACCGGCATCGACCTGGCGCTGCCGCTCATAATCCCAATACGTGTTCGGATACAGATTGTAATTGGTCGTCTCCATATCCTTCTCAGCGACGCCTGCGCGCTTCAATTCCTTCTGGATCGCGGCCATCGCAGCGCTGTTCTTGTCCTGCGCTTCCTTGGCCGTCGTGCCATTGGTCTCGACGCGCAACAGCACCATCACTTCGTCAGGCACTGCCTTCAACTGCGAGCTTCCGCTCACGCTGATCGTGTTCGGTTGCTGTTGGGTTGGCTGCTGCACGGTGATCTGGCACGCGGTCAACAGCATCGCGAGCACCATCATTCCTGCAAACAATTGGAGTTTATTCATTGGACATCACCACGCTTCCTGAGGAGTTTGAAGCTTATATATTCTTTTTGTTGCTTCGGGACTTGCCTAACCACCCATACCGCTGCAAAAGCAGGACGAGGATGACGAGGAAGACGACCGTCGCCGTGCCGAAGACGATCAAAGCCCACGGCGAAGGCGCGTGAGGTGCGACTGCAGCGAGCGCTGGCGCTGCTTCTGCCATCGCACGGTCTGCAGCCATCTTTGCTTCGGCAGCCATCGGCACTCCGATGCTCGAAACCGGCGTGAAGTACTTCACCGCGCTGAAGATGGTCGCAGCAACGCTGAACAAGAATAATCCCAGGACAAACCAGATCGTGGTCGTGTTCGGATGCAGGAGCAAACGCGCTTTTTGCGTGAGACTGTAATACTTCCATTTGCGCGTCGTTTCTTCTCGTTCGACAAGATCAGCATCGAGAAGCGCGTTTATGTGCTCGGTCACGGTCGGCAGGCTGAGACGCAATTCATACGCGATCTCTGACTGCGTACGCTGCCGCGTATCGAGCAATTTCAAGATTTTGACGCGCGTCTCTCCTGCAAGCGCCTTGAGCGTCAGTTGATCGAGCGGAATCCGTTCCATACAACCCTGCAACAGACGGTTGCTTATAAGATTTTCTTAGAAGACTTCATTGCACAGTTCGATGAACATCGCTGCGCTCCACGCCTGGCTGGTGCAGCCGTGGCTTGACAAGGCGCGTGCCGAGCTGAGCTCTGCGTGATGGCCGATCGCGCCGAGTTCGAGGATCTCGTGGCTGCTCGCCTCGATGATGCGATTGATGTATTTCTCGTATTTCTTCGCGTTGGTGCGGTGGAGCACGAGCGCGGCGAGATTGTTGAGCCAGAACCAGCTGTCGCCGTGATGATAGCTCGCGTTGTCCTCGCCCGTGTAGTGGTCGACAAATGCAGGATTGCCCGTGTCGATGGTCGCGAGCCCGCCCCACGAGAGCCAGAGCTTGGGCAGCACGGCGTCAAAGCAGCGTGCCCATTCTTCGCGCGACAAGAGCTCTGGGTAGATGTATGCCGCGATGAACACGTTCGGACGGATGATCGGGTCGTTCAATCCGTCGTGCAAGTACTGACCGTTCCAGAATGTCTCGCGCACGCGCGCCTTGAGCGCGTGCTCAACGTCCTTCTCGCCCAGGATGTGCGCGAGCGCGAGTGTCAATGCCTGGATCTCGATGCGCGCGCCATCGCGCGCAGCCGTGTCCATCCACGTTTCCTGCGGTCCATTCGTGACCAGTCCGTTCTGCATCCGATGCTTCAACGCGTGGAAAACTCCGCGCAAGGCGGTCTCTGCAGCCGCGTGCTCTTTTTTTGAGAAGAGGTCGTGATGCTCTGCATATCTCAGTGCTACCAATCCGGGAGCGTCGATCGCAGGAAGCGCATGGCCTGCGAATGCAGGCGGCACTGGATTTCTCCGGAGCGTCGCGAGGTGCCGCTGCAGGATATTCTTCACGAGTTCGTCGCGACCGAGCGCGCGCAATGCCGTGCAGTTGACTGCCTCGTCGCGCATCCAGTATTGGTAAAACCAAGGGATGCCTGCGCTGAGCCCATTGTTTCCGACCGCGAGACTGTCGAGCGCATGACGCGCGCACTGATACGCAAGATCGACTTGTTTGGGCAGTGATTTCTTGTGGCGAACGACGTCATTGACCTCGCGCATCTGCTCGTGCAACAATCGCATCCGTGAACGCAAGACACGTTTCGCCTCGGCGATCGCCGCTTTCTTCGTCAGTCCTGCACTGATGACCAAACGCTGCGCGCTCACGGTCCCTGCATTGAACACCCAACGCGACCACGGCTTGCTCCTCCGGTGCGCGTCATACGAATAGCGCTGCTCAACCCATTGTTGGACAGGGAAGAACTCAAGCACATCACCCGCGATGGCGAGATGCAGGTCAAATTCCTTGTGACCGGCCTTGTTGTCATCGCGCTTGTCGTCGCGCTTGCGGAACCGGATGAGCACGCACCCTTGCTCGCGCGAAATCTCATACGTGCGGCCCCATTCACGATAATCATCGATGATCCTGCAATCGAGCAACAAGTCGCACGATGCAGGCGCTGAGAACTCGACGAGCAGTGCATCGCCCGACATCGTGAGCCGCTGGCTCACCGTGTCGTAATCGCGCTGCACGCTCCACAGATGGTTCGTGATGCTCTGGAGCGGTTGCTTGAGATCGAGATGCGCGACAGTCTTGAAGATCGTGTCGCCCAAGCGGAAAAACAATCCTTGATAGCGCGATTCTGCCTGTGCAGCAAGCCAGGCAAAACCGCCACGCTTGTTCGTGAGCACGATGCTCGCAGATTCTTCCATCAGTGCTCCTGACCGCGATAGAACTTCGCAGCCTCTTCTGGCAGGACTGCGTTGATGATCGCCCCTGAACCGCGCTCAAACCCACCCCAGATCGAGGCTTGCGGCATCACTTCGATATGGAAATGCAGGTCTTCGCCTTCAGGAGCATAGGTGAGCGCATAATTATAGGATATTTGGTGCGCACTCAATCGTGCGAGGACGCGTTGGAGGATGTCGGCGAGCGAGTCCAGGTTTGCCTGCGCAAGCGTGCGGATGTGCTTCTTGGGAAAAATCCAGACCTCGTCATTGTAGCGCGATGCATACGGGCAGAACGCGACCCATTCCTTGTTCTCAAAGCAACGCCGTTCGCTGTCCTTTTCCGCAGCGATGATGTCACAATACGGGCATTTCAGGAATCGACGTACTGCAGCAATCTTCTCGCGCACTGCAGGGGGGACGATCGCGGTCGCGAAGACCTGGCTGTGCGTGTGCACGATCGACGTGCCGCCTTGATAGCCGTGGTTCTTGATGACGCTCACGTACGCGATATTCTTCCGCTTGCCCAGGTCAGCGATCCTCTGCTGATAGACTCCCAGCACATCAGCGATCTCTGCGACTGATAGCTCTGCGAGCTGTGCAGGATGCTGAGGCGTCTCGACGATGACCTCATGATACCCATAATTATTTGCGAATGTGAAGAATTTGTTTTCCGTATGTGGTTCAGGATTGCCGGTCGGCTCGAGCGCTGCAAACTTGTTCGCAAACCAACGCACCCGCCAGGAGTCTTTCGTGCCGATCCTGCCGAGCTCAGGCGGCGTCAGATGCTCGTTGCCGGGACAGAAGAAGCATATGCCTTGCACTGCGGTCTGGATTTGCTGGAGCTCGTGCGGCCGTGTCCCGCGGCTCATCGAATAGAGCACCCAACGGTCAAGAATGTAGTCCTTGCGCAGTTCCCCCATAGGTCACCTGTTTTGTATGATGCCGGTGATAACTTGCTATATAAACATTATGCTGGTTTCCTCGTGAGAAGAACGAAAGATATTTATACTACCAGTATACATAAACCTATATTAATTCGAAGAACCAAAAAAGGTGATACCACATGGATGAAGGAGGCAAAGGTTTAGCATTGGTCATTCTTGGAATCGTTGCAGTCATCGCCGTTGTCGGCTTGGTCTTGTTATTCAGCAAGGCAGGCGCAACCGGCCAATACGTGATGGGCAGCGAGTTCGTGCAATTCAATCCCAAGGAAATCTGCGAGCAGCGTGTCGGCTGCCCGCTCGACCACGTCGAGGGCGGCATCTACTACTCATCGAAGGGCCCACTCGTCGCAGTCTGCGCGTGCCCGAACGGTGACGTGATGGCTCCACTCGTGCGACCATTCAACTGGCGCGAAGAGTTTTACCCGCAAGGATAATCCGATGCAAGGCACCCGAGTCGGCCTCGTGGTGTTGGCGATCGTCGGCATCATGGGATTGGTAGCGCTCGTGCTCCTCTCGAAGCACGCGAGCATCGTATAAGAGGTGAACATTCATGGAAAACAAAGGTATTGCATTGGCGATTCTCGGAATCGTCGCAGTGATCGCAGTCGTTGGACTGGTCCTGCTGTTCAAGGGAGCGACCGGCAATGTCGCATATCGCCCCTACCCGTTCATCACCCAGGATGGCCAACGCGCATGCGGCCTGATCCAGTGCCAGAACGGCCAAGGCGCAGTGTATGTCGGCGAGTCGAACACGCCAGGCGTTCCCTCGTACGCGTGCATCTGCCCGAACCAATTCCAAGAGCAGCGCATCGCTGACTGGTCCAATCAATGGCGCGGCGATGAAGGCCACGATGGTTTGTCTTCGTATGACGACGGCGTTCGCTACGTGAGCCAAATCCGCACGTACTGATTCCTATGGCAACCGAGGACACTGCAGGATTACGGCTCGTCACGCTCGGCTTCGTGGCAGTCATCGCCCTCGCAGGCTTGGTGCTGATGTTTACCCAGGCCGGACTGACCGGCGGCGTATCCGGTATGCAAAAGCTCGGAACTGAAGGCAACATCGAGCGCACGCCGTACGAGGCATGCAGGGTGATCCAGGAAGATGTCGAATACGTCTGGAACGGCATGATTGATCCCTGGAACCAACTCATTGCCTGTGTCGACCCCCGTGATCCTACGAATGAGAAGAAAGTATACTGGGCAGAACTCAAGCTCAAGTACGGGTGAATCATGGACGAACATCGACTCGGACTCAGTATTCTCGCAGTGGTGTCAGTGCTCGCGTTGACCTCCTTCGTGCTCATCCAACCCAGCCTCACCGGACTCCAATTCTCTGCCAATTATGAACAGCCAGCGAATAACAAGCCCGCAATCATCCAAAGCAGCACGTATCGCACTCCCTACAATCTCTGCCAGCAATTCCTCTGCGCATACCCTGGCGATATGTTCTATAGCGAGAATGTGCCGGCTTCGCCGGTCGGCGTGGACATCTTGACCGGCAACATCCGCTGCGGCTGCCCTGACGGTCATGAGTTTTTCATCCGCCCTGACCGCATCGAGGAGGCCACATACTGATGGGAGAACATCTCGGTTTTGCCCTTGTCCTGCTGGTCGCGATCGCTTCGGTCGCGAGCCTGCTGTTCCTTTCTGGCACGTCCCCCACGGCAAACGTGGTCGCGCCCACGCGCGGCATCACGAGCCAGGCCTGCGCAGACATCCGATGCCCAGGCCACGCAACAGCATACCCGCTGCTGGACAGCGACGGGTATGTCCTGCACGGCGATTATGGCGCTCCGTTGTGCATCTGCCCACCGAGGTGAACGATGCTCAAGATTGACGCAGAATTCGGACTCGCACTGCTCGGCATTTTCGCAGTGATCCTCATCGTCGGAATCATCCTGTTCGTCAGCCAGCAGCTCGGCATCCAGACGTACAGCGTGCTTGAAGTCTTCTATTCATAAACCGCCAAGATGCCTTGCCCGCCAAGTGATTCCTTCGGCAGCGGTATGTATCCTGCGATCTCGAGCGCATCCATGTCGATGACCGTGATCCACGTCACGAACTTGTTGCTCACGTACGCATACCAGCCGCCGCCCTGTTTGGGGCCGTAATAGACGCCGTGCGCGCCTGCACCACTAGGCAACGTCTTGATGAGCTTGAAGGTGTGCGCGTCAATGATCGCTGCAGCGCCATCCCCTGATAATGCCACGGTGATGTATTTGCCATCAGGGCTCGGGATGGACTGCACTGGGTTTTTTCCGACGATGAAATCAGCAATGACTTCCTGGGTTCCGACATCGTACGCCGTGAATCTGCCTGTTGCGAATGACGCAACCCACGCGAACATTCCATCGTCAGAAATGCCCGCCATGAGCGGCAGCGGGTCAATTGCTTGCTCCCAGAGCTTCTCCATCGCGACCGCATCCCAGATGCTGATGCCGCCGCCCTCAGTGTGGGCAACAGCCATCCGCATGCCATCCATGCTCAGCCAATTGCCGTGCGGCCCGCGGCCGAGCTCGCTGTGCTCATCGCCGTGCGCGTGCTCGCCTCCGACAGTCCTGAACGTCTTCGTCTTCTCAAACGTGGTGCCGTTCAGAATAACGATTCCATCATCACCCTGCACGGTCACGTACGCGAGGCCGTTCGCGGTCATCACGTGCGCAGGGCTCTCACCAACATAGACGTGCCTGACGATTTCCTTGGTTTTGGCATCGATAATGCTCACGTACTTGTCAAACCAGTTCGTTTGTATCACAAAAGCACCATCGTCACTCAGCCACATATTGTGCGGATTGTTGAGGCGCTGGTCATTGATGACCTGCGTCACTCCCCACATAGAAGCGTCAACAACAATAATGGCACCGGGCTTGGACTTGCCCAATACTTTTTGGAATTGAGCGTCAAGCCAGACTTCGCCAACGCCTGGCGTCGCAGGAACAGGCCCAGGCACTTGCTTCTCGGCAGCAGCAGGAGGCCAGCTCAGCCAATACGGAATCTTCGCAGGATCAACCTCTGCATCCACTGCGATAAACCCTTGCATATACGGATGAATCGGGCAGAAATAATGATAGACGCCTGGCTCGGTGAATGTGCGCTCCCAGGTCTTGGTGAAATGGCCGCTGCTAAACTTCTCTGGCCCATCGAGAATGTTGACCGGGTGTACGACCGCAGCCATCCCATTATCCCAGACGACCGTATCGCCCACGCTCACGTTGAGCACGGACGGACTGTACCACGGCGGGATGTCCGTGATGTGCACTTCTCGCGTGGCCGTGCAGCCGGCAAGCACCAGAAGAATCACGATCAGCAGGAGGCGCTTCATCTCTTTGCAAGAATTGTAAAAGATTTATAAAATAGCAGTATCCGGGAAGATACCATGGAACACTACCGCATCGACCATTGCCCGGTATCGGTCACCCAGATTGCGCACTCGCGCTGGACGTATCTGCTGCTTGTTGAGCTCGCGAAAGGCACAACGTCCTTTGGCAGGCTCAAGAAAGCGCTGCACCCGGTCACCAGCAAGACGCTTGCGTCCTGCATCCGCCGCGCGGTTGGGGCCAGTCTTATTCTGAAGCACGGCCCCCATTATGAACTGAATACGCGCGGAAAACAGGTGCTCAACACACTGCGCACGCTGAGCGCAGGGGCTCCTGAGTGTACTCGTTGTCCTGGCGCAGCAGTCTGCAAGGAATCTTTATAACCAGATTCCTGCTCGCACAAGCCATGCATCCTGCACTCCCTGAACAACTCAGCACAGTCTTCGCCAAGCACGGCATCAAGGAATTCCGTCCTGCGCAGAAGAAGGCGCTCGATGCAGGCCTGCTCGCAGGCAAGAACTTGTTGGTCTGCACGCCCACAGCGTCAGGAAAGACACTCATCGCAGAGATGGCGGCAGGAAAAACGATTCTCGGAGGAGGAAAGGCGATCTATATCGTGCCGCTGGTCGCGCTCGCGAACGAGAAAGCCAAGGATTTCAAGAAGAAATACGACGACGTGTTCAAGACCGCGCTGTCTGTGGGTGATTTTGATTCCTCAGACCCGCACCTCATCGATTATGACCTCATCATCTGTACCGCAGAAAAGCTCGACTCGCTCATCCGGCACCACGCGCCCTGGCTCAGCCGCGTGAGCGTGGTGATCGTCGACGAAGTGCATCTGCTGAACGACATCTCGCGCGGCCCGACGCTCGAGATCCTCATCACCCTGCTCAAGAAGATCCTGCCGAACGTCCAAATCATCGCGCTCTCCGCGACCATCGGCAATCCTGAGGAACTCGCGGCCTGGCTCGGCGCTACGCTTGTGAAAGACGACTGGCGGCCCGTGCCCCTGCACAAAGGCGTCTCGTTCGATAACAAGATCGAGTTTGAATAGAAACCTTTTTATGCTCGACAAACACTTGTGCGCACAGAGGTGATCATCAATGTTTAAGGCACTTGAAGACCAATACGAGTTTGCGCCAGTGCCATTGCGCATCGGCCTGGCAGCGATGTTCTTGACCGCAGGCATCATGAAGGCGATGAACCTGGAAATGACATCACAATTCATGGGCGGCCTAGGCTTCCCTGCGCCGATGGCGGTCGCTACGGTCGTGATGGTGGCAGAGATTTTGGGCGGAGCCGCGCTCCTGCTCGGATTCCTGACGCGCGCTGCAGCAGCAGTGCTCACCATCGTGCTCGTGGTCGCCACCGTATCTGCATACGTCGTGAAATACGACCCGAGCAAGCTGGGTGACATCATGAAGCACTTGGCCTGGATCGGCGCCACGCTCGCCCTGATGTTCTCAGGACCGGGCAAGCTGAGCCTGGACGAGAAATTCTTCTGGGAGTAAACTCCCCTTTTTTTCCTTTTCTTCTTATTCTCAAAGATAAAAAAATCAGCCCATCATGCCGAAATCGGCCCATGTGCCGAAGAACAGCATCATGATGACCAGCATCGCGACGATGGCCAGGGCGAAGTAGACGAGCCAGACCAGGACTGCCTTGCCCCAGTGCAGGCGGTATTTATCCTTGATGAGCCAGACACCCAAGACGATTGTCACGAGCCCGCCGACCATATTCACGAACGGGATCAAGCCAAGGATGTAGCCGACCACACCGACAATCGCTGCAATGGTCAATGGCGTCATGAAACTCTTGTCGTGGAGCTTGAAGATGCGCGCGCTCAACCACAAGAATACCGCACCGAGCACGATGCCGACAAGCGTCAGCACGACTGCCGCACCCATACCCAACTCACCCATCATTCCCACTGCCATACCATTCACCTCAGAGGTTGATCTTTTCACCGAACTGCCCGATCAGGGGAAGCTTCTTCTGCTTTCCCGTGAGCGCGTTGAAAACGCCCAGGATCCAGAGGACGAACATCGCCAGGTTGCCCAATGGCCAAATGATGAACCAGCCGATGAACGGGATGAATAATCCTGCCATGTATACCACAAACCAGGACAGACACAGGACCACGCTCTGCTTGGCGTGATAGAACGCGTACGCGTCTTTCTTTTTCAACAAGAGCACAATCACGAAACCGACGATGCCGAACAGATAGGCGATGAATGCCCAGAACCTGCTTTCACCTGAAACACTTTTCTTTGACAAATAAACCACCTCATGATGCGTGAAGACACTGTCGATTTAAAAGTATTTCTATAACCCAACGCCGGCAGAGCCGACGAGGTTCGTGATTGCCCTGCAATCACAAACCGATACTTGCAATCAACTTGTCCTTGTCGAACTGCTGCAAGTCCTTGTATTCCTGGCCGACGCCCAAATAGAAGATGGGCTTCTTCGTGATATAGCTGACCGAGATGGCCGCGCCACCCTTCTCGTCCACGTCTGCTTTCGCGAGGATGATGCCATCCACGTGCACTGCCTCGTCGAACTGCTTGGCCTGCTCGACGCAATCATTGCCCGTGATGCTCTCGCCCACGAACAGTTTCAGGTCAGGCTTTGCCACGCGGATGATCTTCCGCATCTCATCCATCAGGTTGGTGTTGGAATGCAGGCGGCCTGCGGTGTCGATCAGGACCACATCCTTGTTCGTCGCCTGCGCGTGCTTGATCGCGTCAAACGCGACCGCAGCCGGGTCAGAGCCATAATCGTGCCGGATGAGCTTGACACCGAGCTTGTCTGCGTGCAATTGCAATTGATCGATGGCTGCGGCCCGGAACGTGTCCGCGGCCGCGAGCACGACTGAGAGATTGTGCGACTTCAGCAAGTGCGCGACCTTGGCGATGCTCGTTGTTTTTCCTGAGCCGTTCACGCCGACAAAACAAATCACGTACGGCTTCTTCTGCTTCACGATCCGCAGCAGGTCAGGCGGCTCGACCGGGAACAAGTCAGTGATGCTCTTACGCAAGGAGGTCACGATGGTCTCCTGCACCTTGGCGCGCGGAATCGGCCGCTCGACCAGCTCGCCCTTCAGGTCGGTCTTGATCTTCTCGATGACCTCGACTGCGGCGTTGTTCTCGAGCAGGGCGAGCTCGAGATCCCAGAACATCTCATCGAACTGCTGCGCAGAGATCTTCTTGGTCGTGATGGCTTCCTTGACCTTGGCGAAGAACCCCTTTTCCTCAGGCTTGACTTCCATAATCTTCGGCCTTTCGACCTCAACTTTTGGCTCTTCCTTGACAAAGACTTCCTTGACGCGAGCGAAAAAGCCTTTCTTCTCCTCTTCGACCAGGGGTTGCTTGATTGTTACTTTTGGAGTTTCAGGAATAACTTTCTTTTCTTCGAGGACTGGTTGTTTCTTCTCAACCGGCTTTTCTTTCTCTATCTTGGGCTTCTTGGCTTCCTTCTTCGGTTTTTCTACTTTCTTCTCAGGCGTTGGCTTCTTCTCTTCTTTCTTTGCCGGCTTCTTGACTTCGACCTCGACGACTTCTTCCTTGGCTTCGGTCTCGACTTTCTTCGTGAACTTGCTGATTATGCTCTTGAGCTTGTCCTTGAGAAATCCGAACATCAGGCACCTACGAGTTCTTGCAGTTCCTGCTGCATCGCGGCTGCTTTTTCCGCCATCTTCTCGAACTGTCCCACGATCTCAGCCTGGAAATTGCGCATCTCCACGGCTTGCTGCGCGAGCATCGCCTTGGTCGTCGGGATGTCCTTGCGCACGACCGTGTTACCGCCGACATTCACGGCGAGCGATTCATTGTCATCGAGGCGTGCCTTGAGGAAGATGCCTGAGCTGACCGGCACCCACATCTCCGCGCCTTGCTTGGACTTGCCGAGCGCATCTAGGCTCTGCTGCACTTCCTCGATCTCGCCCACCTGCCGTTCGATGGCCTCGACCTGCTTCTGCACCTGCTTCATCTGCTGGTCGAGCATCTGGAGCTCGAAATACTTCTGCTGTACGCGCTTCGCTTGCGCTTCCTTTTTGGGATCGGTTTTTTCTTCCATCTCACAGCTTCTTGAGGAGTTCCTCAAGGAAATGCTTGTAATCGTGCTCGCCCTTTAAGAAGCTGACGGGCAAGTCCAGGATGAGCGTCTTCTTGTCACGCTCGAAATGCTTCAGCTCGTTCTCCACGAGCAGCTTGAGATATTTCTTGTCTTGCGCGGTCAGCATTCATTTCACCTCTGGCTGTGAGATCTCGATCTCGCCGAAATGTTCTTTCTGCCCGAGTTCCACCTTCTGTTCATTCGCGAGGTGGAGCAAGGGGATGAACGTGTAGATCTTGTCTTCCCTGTTCTTGGTGGGAACCAAGGATGAGAACGTGAGCTTCTTCATGCCTTTCGCAAACAATCCAACGAGCTTGCCGTACAAGGACTGCATCGCGGCACCGATGTCCATCTTCTTCTCCGGCACCTTGACATCGACCACGTGCAAGGAATTGAAAATCCTGCGCTTCTTAACTTCCAATGCCTGTTCCAAGGCGCGCACCAGGTCATACACCGAGACCTTGCGCTTCCTCGGCTGCGGAACGCGCGGGATGAGCTCCAATGATGGGTCGTGCATCCCTGCGACTTCTCCTTGCGCGAGCTGCTGCTCGAGCTCATCATAGAATTGCTCTTCAGACAGCTCGCTCGAGGCCAACAGCCGGTCGAACTCGTTCATGTCCTCGCCGACAAGCCGCTTGCTCTTGATCTTCAAGAGGATCGCTGCTGCGAGCAAGACCTTGCCCGAGACCTTCAGATTCGTCACCTTGAGCTGCTTGATGCGGTCGATGTACCGCTGCGTGAGCACACCGATATCGATGTCCCACGCGTCCATCTGCTCGCTGTTGACCAGGTCAAGCAGGATAGCCTTCCAGCTGATGTCATCATTCTCGACAATGAGCTGGTACAGCTTGTCGTGCATAGCAATAATCAGAAGATATCGCTATATAAATGTATTCAGCCCAGTTGTTGCTCCACGTATTTTTCGAAGAAATAATCAAGCTCGGCTTTCTTGAACGGCTGCTTTGCGATTGTGCGGACAAACGACGGCGGAAGCGCAGCAACGCGCCGAAACACGCCATCAATCCCGCTCTTCTCATAATACTGTTGGATTGCGGCACGCGCGAGCCTGATGCCATCCCCAGGCTTGTGCTGTTCATACGCCGCAAAGACCGGCTTCGCGCGTTCGGGAAACTCAAGCAGCACGGTGATAGTTGCCTTATCCATCCCTGCTTGCTGGTGCGCGAGCTGTTCTGCGCTCAGCGGGATGCGTGCAGTCAGATGTTCCAATCGCTTCGTCAACCCTTCATCCATGCACGAGCAACGCGCGCGGTTTTCTTAAAGCTGCTGACTCACAAACATTTAAAACAAAAGATGAACTGAACAGGAGAATCGGGCCCATAGTCTAACCCGGTCATGACATCTCCCTTACACGGAGAAGGTTCTCGGTTCAAATCCGAGTGGGCCCATCACGTCCGTCTCATCAGCGCGACATCGTCTGACTGGATGCCCATGCAGCCAGGATCGTTGTTCGAGACTGTTCCTTTGAGAAGATTCGTGGTGAGCATCAAATCCCAGGTGTTGCCGCCCACGTCCTGAAAGGTGAATCTTGACGAGCTTACTGTTCCGCCAAAGACCTGTGTTTGCTGCACTCCGCCTGCCTCGCGGAAAGTCGGACAGGGCATGCCCACGAGTTCATCAATCTCGAACTGGTTGAAATCAACCGTGATGGCACCAGCGACCTGGTTGCCGTTCTGGACGAGGTTTAGCGTGAGCGAAGGCGGAACCAAACGGCCTTGGTACCTGCACGCAGGGTTCGGGCAGTTATTGGTGAACGTGAACGAGCCAGCCCATTGCCCGGTGAGGTCGCGCGCAGGCGTGATGGTCGTGGTAAGCTGCTGCTGGACAGGCGGCACTGCAGGTTGTTGCGGCGGCGCTGGCTCAGCAGGAACAGGCGCTTGCTGAGGAGCTACTGGCTCTGGCACAGGAATTTTATGACGACAGGCGACAAGAATGACAAGAAAGATCAGCAACAATGCAAGAACATGCTTGTTCATCCAGGAAGGATAAATAAACCCCCTTAATAATAGTTTCCTCGCCATACAGAAAACTTTTAAAGCGGCTGTGAATCATGACGATTATCCGCGCCCATGGTTTAGTGGTAGAATGCGGCCTTGCCAAGGCTGAGATGCGGGTTCGATTCCCGCTGGGCGCATTCGAGCGATGGCGAGAAGCAGACTGCCGCGCCTACCGCTTCCTGATCCTTCTCGCGAGCTGTTGCAACTCGTAATACGTTCTCTGTTCCGGCATCATCGCGAGCGCGATGGCCATCGCGAGAAGGCCGATGTCCCTGACTGTAAACTCATTGAGGCCGAAGTTCAGCACGATGCCGAGCAGGAATGCGGCGCACGCGAGCGATGCGAGACGGACGTATCTTCCCCAGAGCAACACAAGAGCAACGACGACCTCGAGCGCGCCGATGACGTACAAGAAAGGATCCTGTGGGACGAATGAGAGCCAGGCAGGAATCCAGCCATACCACGCGCTCACGTTCAAGAACTTGTCCACGCCAAACCAGCCGAAGACGAACGCGAGGCCGAGGCGCAATACGATCGGCGCGTAGGTTCCATTCATGCCGTGCACGCGGGTTTCCAACTATAAATACTTTTATATACGGTGAAACAGTCGGACAATCGATGGCCCCGTAGCTCAGCCCGGCTAGAGCAACGGTCTTATATGACCACCAACGGAACACCTAAGAACACCGTCGGTCCCAGGTTCAAATCCTGGCGGGGCCATTTCTTTTCCAGATAGTTATTTAAAACGTCTGCATTCTTGTCCGTCTATTGCCCCTGTCGTCTAGCCCGGCCAAGGATAAGGGCCTTTCGAGCCTTTGACGCGGGTTCAAATCCCGCCGGGGGCGTCTTAGGAGTTCAATCGCATACGCCCCCTCATACCGAGGGGCGTTGCACTTGAACTCAGGCACGTCCGGCGGGGGCGTAAAGAAGAAAGATTTAAAAGAAGCTCAGAGAAAACGCATCAACAGATGAAACGCAGTTCGCGCCGATGGAAGAAGAAAGGGCAGATGCGCTGGAAATGGCAGCGCAAGCGCATGAAGAAAGAGAAGCGCAAGCGTAAGCAGCGCGCGACCGCATAAGACTTCTGGGAAAGATTAAAATAGCCATTCTTAAACACGTACTGTTCGTTTTCAGCCAGAAAAAGAGGAAGAGATGAAGCACGGAGTCTTCTGGAAAAACCCAGGCTATCGGAAAAGACCGCCATTGAAAAAAGATATCGCGTGCGACTACTTGATCGTCGGTGGCGGCGTCACGGGGGTATCACTGGCGTATTTCTTGGCCACCGGCGGCGCGAAAAACATCGCGCTCATCGAGAAACAGCTCATCGGGAACGGAGCGACAGGAAGGTCTGCCGGAATCCTGACCTTGAAAGGCGAGCTTGATTTTTGCGAAGCCATAGACTATTTTGGGAAGAAGAAAGGGCTACAGTACTGGAAAGCAAATCACGAGACTCTCGAAACAATCAAGCGCATTGTGCGCAAGGAAAAGATGCGCTGCGATTTTGAACAACAGCACACCATTTTGGGAGGCCAGCACGAAGGAGACAAGGAGCACGTCCTCAGGGAATTTCGAACAGAAAAGAAGGTAGAACCTACATCCCGCTTCCTGACCGGCGCATCTCTCAAGAATGAGGTCAACACATCCATATTTGCCTGCGCGTTACTATCCCGCAATCACGCGATTTCTGTCAACCCCTTAAAGCACGTCCAAGCATTGTCCCACGTCATTCAACGTTATGGAGTCTCGGTCTATGAGCAGACGCCGCTGCTGGCTCTCAAAAAGGACACCGCAGTCACGCCGCACGGACGCATACGCTTCAAGAAAGTGATACTCGCGCTGGATAGCGCGTTACGGTACGCGAATATACGGAAGAATGAATCAACAATCATCGTCACAGAACCCCTGACCAAACGGCAACTCAAAGAAACGCACTTAACAGGGAAGGTCGTGAAGGTCGTCTGGGACGCAGAGGACGAGTATCATTACCTGAAAATCACCAGAGATAACCGCATTCTTTTGGGCTTCGGGGATCAACCCATCAAAAGGCATCCTACAAAATCGTTGCGCTTGCATAAACACCACTTCTCAAACATACAACGATTTTTGCGGGAGTTGTTCCCGTATGTGCGCGTCAAAACAGCATATGCATGGTCTGGTTATTACGGAATCACCAAGCACCGGCTTCCCTTCGTAACCCAACAGGGAAACAAGATCATCGTCGGCGGTGCAGGTTCACAAGTGGTGTGCGTCATGGCCTCCCAATACATCGCGGACAAACTTTTGCGCAAACCATCGCGTTTGGACGGCATCTTGAAACCGATTACGCGAGGTTGATTCATTCGCCTCAAAAAGTCCTTGACAACCTTTTTGCCTTGGGCCTGCGCATGAAGTGCCCGATCAAGAAGCTCTCGTTCTCGAGTATAGTATTCTCCAGACTCTCACCGTAAGCTTTATAAGCAACCTGCCTGATTTCACGTCCATCAACACCAATGCCGGTACTTCTCCGGCACTTTCTGTCCTCGGGACAACTGAGGATGTCTACCGTATCTGGTAGAAATGAGTGTCTCAGCCTCGCTGAAGACATGATGGAGAGCAGCATAGCATACCAAGCCAAATTCTTTAGTTCGATAGTAATTGCGACCACATATGTGGAAGGGTTTATCGACGATGGCTCCAACGCATCGTCGTTGGTCTTCGTCTATGTTCAATCTAACCTTCCTCAGGAATCAGGTTATGCCGAAATCGTTCGGCAAACTTGTCTCTGACAAGAGTCCCTGTTTATCCTGCAGGAGGTTGCTGCTATCAGAATCCGGCTAAGACATGCAAGTCAATGTCGCAAGACATGGCAAACTGCTCAGTAACACGTCGATAACGTCACCTGGAGCCTGGGATAACCTTGGGAAACTGAGGATAATACCGGATATGGAACGGGGTGTGGAATCCTCCCATTCTTGAAAGCTTCGGCACTCCAGGATCGGTCGGCGGCCCATCAGGTAGTTGGTGAGGTAATGGCTCACCAAGCCTATGACGGGTAAGGGCCATGAGAGTGGTTGCCCTGAGAGGGACACTGAGATACTGGTCCCAGCCCTACGGGGTGCAGCAGTCGCGAAAACTCCGCAATGCGCGCAAGCGTGACGGGGGGATTCTGAGTGCTTCGGTTTCACCGAGGCTTTTCGTAAGGGTAAAGACCTTGCGGAATAAGTGGTGGGCAAGACCGGTGCCAGCCGCCGCGGTAACCCCGGCGCCACAAGTGGGAACCACGTTTATTGGGTCTAAAGCATCCGTAGCCGGCTTGCTAAATGCCCTGTGAAATCGTTCTGCTCAACAGGACGGCGTGCAGGGTAGACTGGCAAGCTTGGAACCAGGAAAGGTAGGCGGTATTCTGTGGGGAGCGGTAAAATGCTATAATCCACAGAGGACCACCGATGGCGAAGGCAGTCTACTTGAATGGATTCGACGGTGAGGGATGAAAGCTAGGGGAGCGATCCGGATTAGATACCCGAGTAGTCCTAGCCGTAAACGCTGCGTGCAAGATGTTGCACAATCTTCGCGATTGTGCAGTGTCGTAACGAAGGTGTTAAGCACGCCACCTGGGAAGTACGGTCGCAAGGCTGAAACTTAAAGGAATTGGCGGGGGAGCACCACAAGGGGTGCGGCGTGCGGTTTAATTGAATTCAACGCCCGAAATCTCACCAGGGTTGTCGGCAGGATGAAGGACAGTCTAATGGGCTTTC
>Ga0247727_10001371_pt1 | contig 58253 bp, 45 predicted proteins | sample WisWelCaveWW1625_FD_202498 | JGI IMG/M metagenome (GOLD analysis project Ga0247727, IMG submission 202498) | Biofilm microbial communities from Wishing Well Cave, Virginia, United States - WW16-25 | ecosystem: Environmental > Aquatic > Deep subsurface > Groundwater > Cave microbial mat | place... | reverse complement strand
TGCCGCGCACCATCGCCCCGTCGGTCAGGCTGAATTCATCCGCCCGCGATTCGCCCGCGACCGTCAGTGAGATGCACGAAAGCCATACCGGAAGACGTCGCCTTTGAGGTCGCATTCCGTGCCGCAGAAGCGGTTTGCCGGACCAGCAGCTCGCCGTCATGGTTCCCTCGAATCGTTCCGTTGCGCCCGCCGTCGCCGCAGGCCGAGCATAGCGAGCGCAAGGCCCGCCGTGGGTGAGGCGAGGCAGGTTTTGCCAACCTCCTCCCGAAGAGCGCCGCCGTAAATTGTCGCCCGCCGACGGCCTCCTCTCGGAAGATCGGCGTTCGATTGGTTTGAACCGGAATCGCGGTCCATGAACGACGCACCCTGCCCCCGTGACTCTTCCCGTCTCTGTCTTCTGGCATCGCTGGTCACGCTGGCGATCGTCGTCGCCCGCCCTTCGTCCCCCGCGATGTCCGCCGGCGCGCAGTCTTCCGGGAGCGAGGAGTCGCAACCGGCCAAGGACCTGCACCTTCGCTACGGGTTCTCGGGGCTGATCATCTCCAAGCTCAACGACGGGTTCCACGGCGTCACCAGCGGCGACCTGAACGGCGACGGCCTGAACGACCTGGTCCTCGTCAACAATCCCAAGTCCAAGATCGAGTTCCTGATGCAGCGCGGCAAGGACGCACCGCCGAAGAAGAGCGAGGACGACGTCAACGAGCGGCGCGTCAACGACCTCGAGGACGAGACCTACTTCGCTCGTGAGTCGCATCCGACCGAGGAACGGGTCTACGCCGTCGTCGTGCGCGACCTTGACCGTGACTCTCGCAGCGACCTCGCGTTCGTCGGCGATTCCGGCAAGCTCAGCATCGTGCTTCGCGAGCAGAGTGGCCGGTTCTCGGACCCGGTGCGGTTCCCGGTGGAGGATCCCGTCGTCAGCTCACGGGCGATTCACTCCGGTGACCTCAACGGCGACGACCAGCTCGACCTCATCGTCCTCTGCAAGGAGAAGACCTGCCTTTTCACCCAGGATTCTCCAGGACACTTCGTTCCTGGCTCGATCCTCCCCAACGCCCGCAAGGAGACCAACGCACTGGAGATCGCCGACCTCAACGGCGACGGAAGACTGGACCTGGTGTTCATCGAGCTCGACTCCGAGAGACCGTTCTCTTATCGACTCGGACTCAAGGAGGGCGGATTCTCCGCCGCTCGCAGCGAGACCTTCGCGGCGATCCGCTCCTACGCCATCGAGGACGTCGACGGGGACGGCGCGGCAGAGATCGCCGCCGTGCGCCGCAAGAGCGGACGGCTCAGCCTGCTCAAGCTCCGGGCGACACAGAAGAGGAGCGCCGAGCCGCTCTCCTTCGCGCCGCTGGAGATGGTCACCTACCGAAACATCAAGGAGCCGGGAAAACGCACCGAGCTGCTCGCCGATCTCGACGGGGACCACATGCTCGAATGGATCGTCACCGAGCCGGCCGCCGCCTCGGTCCTTGTGTATCGCAGCGCGAGCGCCGTCGGCTTCGGCGAGGCCGAGGCGGAGCCGTCGTTCCTGGGCGTCAGCCAGCCGCGCCTGGGCGACGTCGACGGCGACGGGAAAAAGGAGCTCCTGGTCGTGTCCAGCGAAGAGGGTGCACTGGGCCTGTGCACGATCGGCGCGGAAAGGCACCTGAGCTTTCCCAAGCTCGTCAAGGTCGCGGGCGGCGAGATCCTGGCGCTCGACCTGGACGATCCTGTCCGTTCTCCCCAGAGCGCCTGGGTCCTGCTCGCGTCCGGCAAAGGCCGGGTACGCGCCCACGAGGTCCGCAGGTTCACCGTGGGCGGCGAGCCGCAGCTCTCGTGGAAGCTCGAGAACCTCGGCACGGATCCGACCGACCTGTTGCGCATCGACTTCAACCGTGACGGAAACGATGACGTCGTCCTGTTCATGCCCAAGGAGCCGCCGCGCATCCTGATCGCACGCCCAGACAACAAGGAAGGCTTTGAGATGGTTGCGGCCAAGGATGTTCCGGGCCTCGGTGTCCTCGGCGAGCTCAGCCCGCAGTCGTCGTTCGTCGGTGACCTCGACGGCGACCAGCAACCGGAGATGCTCGTTCCCGGAACCACGTTTGCCCGAGCGTTCTATCTCGGAGCCGACTTGACGCCCGTCGTCGTCGGCCAGTTCAACCTCGACGATCCCAATGCCCTGGTCTGCGCCGCCGCCGCGGCCGATCTCGACGGCGACGGCTCGCCGGAGATCGCGCTGGCCGACAAGAACAAGAAGCTGCTCCACCTTCTGCGGCGCGACGGCGCAGATTTCCGCGCGGCCGCCAGCATCGAGCTGGGTGATTTCGTGCCTTGGAGCATCCGGCCGGGCGACGTCGATGGCAACGGATCGGTCGACCTGTTGCTCGCCGCCGCCGAGAAGTTCGCAGTGCTGAGGACGGGAGATCCCGAGAACGCCCTCGAGGTGATCAGCGAGTTCGAGTCGCCGCTCAAGGACGCGTTCCTGAACGGGATCGCCCTGGGCGACGTCAACGGCGACTCGATCGTCGAAGTCGTCGTCGTCGAAGTGAAGGAGCATCTGCTCGAGATCGCCCAGGTCAAGGAGGGCCGGATCAGCCACGTGCTCAAGTTTCCGGTGTTCGAGACTCGAATCTTCGAAGGCGAGGGTCGCGGCGGCAACGAGCCGCGCGAGGTGCTGATCTGCGACGCGACCGGGGACCAGAAAGAAGACATCGTCATCCTCGTCCACGATCGCGTGATCGTTTACCCACAGGAGTGACCGTCGGATGGAGCTCACCGCCTTTTCCCCGCGCCGTCTTTTCACCCGCCTGATCGTCGTGGTCACGATGTGCGCGTCGGCGCTCGCACAGGACCGGGAGCAAACTTTCGCCGACGTGTTCCCCAAGGGCTGTATCGCCTACGCGTCGGTTCGGGATTTCCCGGCGCTCAAGAGCTCCTTCGATGGATCGCCCTTCGGACGTTTTTTCGCGGACCCGGGCTTCAAGGCGACGTTCGAGGCACTGACCAGGAAGTGGGAGGAACAAGCCGATTCGGAAGCCGAGAAGGTCCTGTCGAAGCTGCGCGACTCCCTGGACCTGATCCAGGGAGAGATTGCGGTGGCCTTGCTCGAGGTCGACAAGGACTCGGAGACTCCGGACTTCGCGGCGGCTCTGCTGATCAACGTCGGCGACAAGACCGACGAATTCGCGCGCATCGTCGAGGAGCTGTTCGACGAGATCGTCAAGGAGGGCAAGGCGATCCTCAAGCACGACGATCTCGACGGCGTTCCGATGATCCGCATGCTCGAGAAGCCCGAAGAGGGCGAAGAGGTGGACGACCAGGAAGTTCAGTTCGCCGCGAGCAACGGAGTCGCCTGCCTGGTGGTCGCGGCGGGGTCAGCGGCACAGGACAATCACCTGGGACGTCTGCTCAGGCAGGCCGCGGACCAGGAGGGCGAGTCGTTGCGCCAGGATCCTGCTTTCACGGAGACCGCGCTCGCGACCTGCGTTGCCCAGGTGGAGATGTATCTTCACGTCGGAACCCTGGCGCAGCTTGGCAGGGATCAGATGGAAGCGGAGCCGGAGGATGGCGAGGTTCTCGAACCGGGAAGCGAGGATCCGGGCCCGGAGGGATTCAACCCGGAGGAGGCGTTCAACCCCGAGGCGATGGGCCTCCTGTCGTTCGGTGCCGTAACCTTCCAGGGCGGGCTCGACCTGAGCGGCGGGTCCGTTTCCGCGGAGCTCAAGTGGAGTGAGGTGAAGCCCCTTCAACAGATTCTGAGTGCCCTGTTCTCCGGCTCGGACACCGTGAGCTTCGCCTCCTGGGTTCCCGCGGACGCCAAATCCTTCACCTCCATCGCCGCCGATCTCAAGGCACTGCTCGATCTTTCGCTGAGCTTCTCCAAGACCGAGGAGAGCGGAATCCCTCCCCCGGTCTCCGAGGCATTCAAGATCCTCAACGGCCAGCTCGCGTTCTTCGTCTCTTCAGTACCTCCGGAGGAAGGTCTTCCGATCCCACAGATGCCCGAACCGCTCAACTTTGCCCTGTTCCTGGGGGTCCACGATTCCAAGGCGGCGGACGCGTTCGTGACCGAGATGCTCCGGCCGATGGGTCTGCACGCGGCGCGCCGCCGCGAGGAGTTCTTGGGGTTCCAGGTGTACCACCTGCCGGTGGGCGGCTTCATCAACGTCCATTACGCGGTGCTCGAGGAGTGCGTGCTCGCCTCGCTGTCCGACACACTGATCAAGGACGTCCTGCGAAGAAAGTCCAACCCCGAGCTCGAGAGCCTGCTGGGTTCCGGGAACGTGAAGACTGCGATCGAGCGGCTGCAGTCCGGCTCGACCTCGTTCACCTACAGCGAGTCGCGGATGGCGATGCTGCAGTTCGTCCTGCAGCTCGCTCAGGGAATCAAGGAGATCCCGGGCTTGGAGGAGGGACAGATCGAGCTTCCACCGCTCGAAACCTTGAAGGAGATCGTCAACAAGTACTTCAACGGAGCCATCGTCGGGGTCCAGAGGGTCGACGAGAAGGGTCTCCGACTCCGCGGTCAGTGGCAGGAGCCGGTTGCTGTGACCCAAGACGACGAGTGACTCGAAAAACAGCCCCCGTCATTCCCGCGAAAGCGGGAATCCAGGCCATTGACGCTCCCGACACGCCCCTGCCGTCATTCCCGCGACCCCCACCCCGTCATTCCCGCGAAAGCGGGAATCCAGGCCATTGACGCTCCCGGCACGCGCTTGCCGTCATTCCCGCGAAAGCGGGAATCCAGTGTGGGGCGAATCCTCGTCCCTATCCCTGCGTTCTCTACACCTCTCCGGTGGATTGTGTTCTTTCTCTGCGCCCTCCGCGCCTCTGCGGTGAATCCTGCTCCTCGTTCTCCGCGCCCTCCTTCTCCTTCATGTCCTCGCAGTCGCGGTAGCCGGTGAACGCATCCCAGTCGTCGATCACTCCTGGTCTCTGTTTCTCTGCGCCCTCTGCGCCTCTGCGGTGAATCCTGTTTCTCGTCTTCTGCGTCCTCTGCTCGTTCATGGTCGCCCCATCGCGTTCGTCCTCCGGACGCGCGCCCCGCTCGTGGTAGTAGCGGTCGATCGACTGGTGCGCGCGCTCGCGCCGTGCTTCCAGCGCCTCCTTCGGCGCGCGGCTCGGGATCAACGCATCCTGGTGCTCGCCGACCAGGTCGGTGCGACCGGCCAGCTCGAGAGCCTTGCGCACTTCGAAGTAGTTCTCGGGCTTGAAGAACTGCATCAGCGCGCGCTGCATCCGCCGGTCGCGCAGATGCTTCGCAACCTTCACGGGCTCGAGGGTCTGGGGATCAAGGCCGGTGTGGTACATCGCGGTGGCGAGATCGAGCGGTGAAGGGATGAAGTCCTGCACCTGGCGAGGGCGAAAGCCGTTCTTCTTCAAGTAGACCGCAAGCTCGATCATCGCGTCGAGGTCCGAGCCCGGATGGCTCGCGATGAAGTAGGGAACGAGGTATTGCTCCTTGCCGGCGCGACGGCTCGCCGCCTGGAACTCGCCGGCGAACTCCTGGAAGTCGCTCATCGGCGGCTTCTTCATCCGCCGCAGCACCTCGTCCGAGACGTGCTCGGGCGCGACCTTGAGGTGTCCGCCGACGTGGTGGGCGACCAGCTCGTCGAGGTACTCGGGAGAGCGGCGCGCGAGGTCCATGCGCACGCCGCTCGCGACGTTGACCTGCCGGACGCCGGGCTGTGCTCGTGCCTCCTTCATCAGCTCGATCAGCGGCCCGTGTTCTGTGCCCAGGAGCTTGCAGATCGTCGGGAACACGCACGAGAGGCGCCGGCACTTCGCCTCGACCTCGGGACGGGTGCAGCGCATCTGGTACATGTTGGCCGTGGGCCCGCCGATGTCGGACACCACGCCCTTGTAGCCCTTGGTGCCTTCGAGGCCGCGGATCTCCTTGAGGACCGACTCCTTGGAGCGCGACTGGATGATGCGTCCCTGGTGGGTCGTGATCGAGCAGAAGGTGCAGCCGCCGAAGCAGCCGCGCATCAGCGTGACGCTGGTGCGCATCATCTCCTCGGCGGGAATCTTCTCGCCGTAGCTCGGGTGCGCGCGCCGCTGATACGGGAGGTCGTAGATCGCGTCCATCTGCCGAGTCGAGATCGGCAGCGACGGCGGGTTCTGCACCAGCAGTCGATCGCCGTGCGACTGGACGATGCGCCGGCCGTTGAAGGGATTGGACTCGTGGTGGACCTGCCAGTTGGCGCGCGCGAACTCGACCTTGTCGGCCTTGACACTTTCGAAGGGAGCGATGACGCGCGTGTCGTCCTCGGGCGTGCCGGCGTGACGCAGTGCCGGTGCGAACGGCGGGAGGATCTCGTTCTTGCCGAGGAGGAAGGCGGTGCCACGCAGGTCGCGAAGCTGGCGGACGTCCTCGCCCGCGCGCAGGCGGCGCGCGACGTCGACGATCAGGTCCTCCCCCATCCCGTACACAAGAAGGTCCGCCTTGCTGGAGACCAGCATCGACGGCCTCACCGTGTCGCTCCAGTAGTCGTAGTGGGCAAAACGGCGGAGCGACGCTTCGACTCCGCCGATGATGATCGGCACGCCCGGGAACGCTTCGCGGCAGCGCTGCGCATAAACCGCCGTCGCGCGGTCGGGCCTCGTTCCCGCCCTGCCGCCGGGCGAGTAGGCGTCGTCGGAGCGCGGCCTACGATTGGCCGTGTAGTGGTTGATCATCGAATCCATGTTCCCCGCCGACACGGCGAACAACAGCCGCGGACGCCCAAAGCGCGCGAACTCGCGCGCACTCTGCCAGTCGGGCTGGGAGAGGATCGCGACCCTGAACCCATGCGCTTCGAGAACGCGCCCGAGGATCGCCATCGCGAACGAGGGATGATCGACGTAGGCGTCGCCGGTGACGAACACCACGTCCACCTCGTCAAAGCCGTGCTGATGGACCTCCTCCACCGTCATCGGCAGGAACGCCGACTCGGCCGAGGAATGCGAGCGAGGAGGGGACCTCTTCATGAACGAAACGTCCTCTGCTGGAGGGAACGCAGATCAAGTTAGCCCCCCGGCGGGAGGAGGAGGCGCAACAAAGCAGCCTCGCCCCACGTCCCGGCGAGCGAGGACGTCGTAGCGCAACACCCTGAAAGGATCGACACACGCGTCACAGTCCTTTTGGAGTGCGGTGCGAAGCACCGCTTTGGTTCGCGAACGCACCACGCGATCGCCCGCCCCTACCCCGTCTCGCGCCAAGAAACTCTTCCGATGATTCGAAAAGCGCGAAGCACCAAAACGTGAGGAGACTCAACCCAGAGCGCGCTTCAATCGCGGAGTGAGAGCTCCTCCGCTGCTTCGTGCTCGAACCAAAGCGGCGCTGCCGCGCCGCACTCCAAAACGCTTCGACTTCTCGAACGCTCACGACGACGGGCGCCCGCCCTCCTGGACTGCGGTGCGTCAGTCGATGTGGGCGTCACAGTCCTTTTGGAGTGCGGTGCGAAGCACCGCTTTGGTTCGCGAACGCACCACGCGAACGCCCCATCGCGCTCGCTGCGCAGTTTTTGGAGTGCGGTGCGAAGCACCGCTTTGGTTCGCGAACGCACCATGCGAACGCCCGCCCCTACCCCTTCTCGCGCCAAGAAACTCTTCAGATGATTCGAAAAGCGCGAAGCACCAAAACGTGAGGAGACTCAACCCAGAGCGCGCTTCAATCGCGGAGTGAGAGCTCCTCCGCTGCTTCGTGCTCGAACCAAAGCGGCGCTGCCGCGCCGCACTCCAAAACGCTTCGACTTCTCGAACGCTCACGACGACGGGCGTCCGCCCTCTTGGAGTGTGGAGCGTCAGTCAATGTAGGCGTCACAGTCCTTTTGGAGTGCGGTGCGAAGCACCGCTTTGGTTCGCGAACGCACCATGCGAACACCTGCCCGTCAACATCCCGCTCGCTGCTTCGTGCGCGAACGAAAGCGGCGCTATCGCGCCGCACTCCAAAACTGCGATGACGGTCAGCGTTCGCAGAAGTATCGGAACTCTCGGGTTGAGGTGTTTCATTTCTTCGAAGCCGGTTCGGCGGCTTTGAGGAGGCTTTGGACTTTCGATTCGAGGGCCGCAAGACGATTCTCGAAGCGCTCCTCGATCGAATTCATGGCCTGTCCGTGGCGTTCGTCGACGTCCTTGGCGAGGCGCGTCATTCGCGCAACGTCGCACGCCTTCCCGGTCATCACCACGAAGTTCGTTCCCTCGATGTTGCGGATGTTCTCGGCAGCCCCATCCTAAAAGTACGGCGCCAGAGTCGCCACGATGTCCCGCGCCAATACACGCTGAAGCTCGACCGAGCAGGTGACCAGCAGGGTCCGCGACTCCATCTGCAGAAGCTCTTCCTCGGTCAAAAGCCTGGCCTTGGTTTTCAGGAAGGCCCCGCGCCCCGCTTGCGGGCCCAACCGGTGCAACTGGTAGCCCACGTCGGCAACTTCGGTGACGCACATGTCCACGCTGTCGAGAAGCTGCTCGAAGGTGCCGAGGAGGTTTCTCCTCGCGATCTTCAGATCGCCGGCGACGTGGATCACCACGCCGTTGACGTCCTTTCGGTCGTACAGGATGGGAAAGCCCAGGATCTGATGGACCTTGTCGATCAGACCCTGGACTTCGATTCCGTCCGTTTCGGCGGGGATGGAGACGAGCTCCTGCTCCTGCGAGGCGCTCTGCGAGCTCACGGTCATCGTCGATGCGCCCGGAAGCAGAGTTGCTGCAAGGGGGAAGAGAATCGATACGCGGCTCATGGCGGTTCTCCTGCGGTTGAGCTGTGGCGGAATGGTCGCCCACTCGGACGCGGAACATGCGGCTGGAATTCCCAGCCCGCTCCGACGGATGGAGGTTTACCGCGTCCCGGCCGAACCCCCCGTCAGAATCCGTGGGCCTGTCGTCATTCCCGCGAAAGCGGGAATCCAGGCCGATGAACCAGTCAGCTGACGAAGGTGCCATCGGGATCCGGCAATGGCGGACAGGTACCACAACTTCATGGTCCGCGCCGGCGCCGGTGCGGCAGTCGTCGAGCCGGCGTCATCGGGGATGAGTCCCCGTCGAGCTGGTCGAAACCTCCCATCGTCCGGGAGAGTCGGGCCGTCGTCGCCACGGAACCATCCCTGGCCCGTGGGTTGCGCTCGGACGTAGCTCACCGTCATTCGCTTTTCGCTGCAGCGAGGAGGACCGCGGTGAGGATCCGATCCTGGGTGATGACCGCATCCGCGGCGCCGCTCTCCCCCGTCGAGCGGGACGAGGGGCCCGTAGCAGGCAATCAGGTCATGATCGAGGTGGCAGGGTGCGGCGTCTGCCACACCGATCTCGGTTTCCTCGACGATGGAGTGCCGGTTCGCGGATCTCTGCCGTTGACTCTCGGACACGAGATCAGCGGTCGCGTCGTCGAGGCCGGACCGCTGGCGATGAAGTGGCTCTCGAGAACCGTCGTCGTACCGGCGGTCATTCCGTGCGGGGGCTGTGACCTCTGCTTGCTGGGACGAGGCTCGATCTGCCGATCGCAGATCTTCCCGGGCAATGACATTCACGGTGGTTTCGCCAGCCACGTGATGGTTCCTGCACCTGGCCTCTGCGCGGTCCCGCCTCTCGAAGAGCATCCGGCAAGTCTGGCAGAGCTTGCCGTGCTCGCCGACGCCGTCACGACGCCTTACCAGGCGATCCGCCGCAGCCGCCTGCAGCAGGGCGACGTCGCCATCTTCGTCGGCGCCGGCGGCGTCGGCGGATTCGGCGTGCAGATCGCGCGGGCCCTCGGCGCGACCGTGATCGCGATCGACGTCGACGAGGACCGCCTGAAACTGATCTCGAAGCACGGCGCGAGCTTCGTCCTCGACGGTCGCGGCATCTCGTCGAAGGATCTGCGCCGGCAGGTGCGCGACTACGTGCGCAGGAACTCGTTGCCCGACGTGCGCTGGAAGATCTTCGAAACCTCCGGAACGACGGCCGGACAGGAGACTGCCTTCGCCTTGCTGACCTACGGCGCATACCTGGGCGTCGTGGGTTACACGCCGCGGGACGTGACTGTTCGGCTGTCGAACCTGATGGCATTCGATGCCTGCGCCGAAGGCAACTGGGGCTGCCTGCCCGAGCTGTACCCCGAGGCGCTGGCGCTCGTCCTGGAAGGAAAGGTCGAGCTGCGGCCGTTCGTCGAGATCCATCCGATGTCCCGGATCAACGATGTCCTGGACGCGATTCGAAACCGGGAGATCAAGAAGCGCGTCGTGCTCGTCCCGGACTTCAAATGGGAGTCAGTCGCATGCAGACCCGCATCGCCGATGAGCTGAAGAACCACGACCTCGTCGCCGCGTTCGACCATCCGAAGGTCGGGCTGGAGATGAAACCCTGCCGGGACCGCCAGGGCGCGCCGGTCGAGGGCCTGTACACGGAGTGGATCACCCTCGACAACGAACGCCAGCTCAACAGCTACACGACGGAGATGGTCAAGCAGGTGATCCTGTCGCTGCGCCAGGCATCGAATGACCGTCGCGTCGTCGCGGTCGTGCTGACGGGCGCGGGAACCCGCGCCTTCTCTACCGGCGGCAATACCGAGGAGTACGCCACCTACTACGCCGGCCGGCCCGAGGAGTACCGCCAGTACATGCGGCTCTTCAACGACATGGTGAGCTCGATCCTCACCTGCGACAAACCGGTCATCTGCCGCGTGAACGGTGTCCGCATCGCCGGCGGTCAGGAGATCGGAATGGCCTGCGACTACTCGATCGCCTCGGACCTCGCCACGTTCGGCCAGGCCGGGCCCCGACATGGCTCCGCGCCCGACGGCGGCGCCACCGACTTCCTGCCGCTGTTCGTCGGCATCGAGCACGCAATGGCGAGCTGCACTCTGTGCGAAGCATGGAGCGCGCACAAGGCGCTGCGCCTGGGCCTGATCCATGAAGTCGTGCCGGTGCTCAAGGTCGGCGGCAGGTTCATTCCCAATCCCGCCGTCATCACCGATCGCTGGACGGACGAGCTCGGACGGATCGTGTTCGGCGAGCCGAAGGCGGGTGCGGAGAGGGAGGCCGCGAGCAAGCTCCGGGCGCAGGCGGAGGTCGACCTCAGCCGTCTGGACGAAGCCGTCGACAAGGTCGTGACCCAGCTCCTCTACACGATGCCCGGCTGCACGACCAAGACGATTGAGTCCGTGCGCAAGCACAAGCTCGAGCACTGGGACCGGAACAAGGAGACCAATCGCGCCTGGCTCGGGCTGAACATGATGACGGAGGCGCGCGCCGGCTTTCGCGCCTTCCATTTCGGCGACAAGGGCGAGCGCGAGATCGACTTCATCGGCCTGAGGCGCGCCCTCGCGGGCGGCGAGCCGTGGTCGGACGAGCTGATCGATCGAGTCTCGCCGCCGTCCGCTCGCGGCAACGGGACCCAGGGCTCTCGCTCATGAGACAGGACGACCATCGATTCACCGCTCCCGTCCCGGGCAGGGTGAGCTGCCGATTCGAGGACGACGGCACCCTCCTCTCCATCGCGTTCGACAACGGCCTGGGAAACATCCTGGACCGGGCTCTTGTCAGGGATCTCTCGAAAGTGATGAGCCGGGCGAGTCAGACTCCGGCCAAGGTGATCGTTCTCGAGGGTCTGGGTGCGGACTTCTCGTACGGGACAGGCATCGCGAGTCTTCGCCCGCAGGACTTGTCCGAGCTGGTGCAATCCTTCCACAATCTGATTCGTTCGATCGTCCAGCTCTCCCGCCCGCTGCTTGCCGTCGTCCGCGGCCGCTGTCTTGGAGGCGGACTGGATGTCGTGGCATTCGCGCATCGCGTGTTCGTTTCACCGGACGCCAGACTCGGCCATCCGGGGATCAGGGTCGGGACATGCCCGCCGGTCGCGTCCCTGGCACTGCCCCATCGCATCGGCGAGGTGGCGGCTGAAAACCTGATCCGGACCGGGCGGATCCTCTGCGCGAGCGAGGCACACGATCTGCACCTGGCCGACGAGGTCGCCGAGGATCCCGCGGCGGCGGCTCGGAGCTATGCGCGCGCCTGTCTGTTGCCTCTCAGCTCCTGCGCACTTTCATTCGCGGTGTTCGCGGCGCGCCATCGCAGGCATCACCGGCTGCTCGATGACCTCGACGCCCTGGAACGGACAGACCTCGATGAGCTGAGGCGGGCTCGCGGCGCGTTCGCAGGCACCTTTGCCCCGTTCGCACAACCTGGGCAGCCCTTCGACTGGGAGTCCAAGACCGCGAGGGCGGGCCCATGGTTGAACTGAAGAAAGACCTCTCGTCGATCGTCGAGCGCGCCGAGGAGCTCTACCTCGACGTCGATCTCCGCGCGGTTCGCGAGTGGAAGGACCGCCATCCGGGCAGCAAGGCGATCGGGTTCCTTCCGGTGTACGTGCCGCGCGAGATCGTGGCCGCGTGCGGGGCGCTCCCGGTCGGCGTGTTCGGAGCGGGCGATCAGCTCGAGATCATCAAGGGCGACGCCTGCTTCCAGTCCTACCTCTGCCATCTCCCTCGCAGCGTGATCGAGCTCGCGCTCAGCCGGCGGCTCGACTGCCTCGACGGCATGCTCTTTCCCAGCATCTGCGACGTGATCCGCAACCTGTCCGGCATCTGGAAGATGATGTTCCCGGACAAGCTCTCGCGGTACGTCGACCTTCCGCAGAACTTCGATCCCGAGATCGGCGGCCGGTTCTTTTCCCACGAGCTCGAGGAGCTGACTCACGACGTCGCATCCCTGACGGGGCACATCCCGTCGGCCGCGGAGATGCGTGCGACGATCGAGCTCTACAACCAGAACCGCCGCCTGCACGAAGCTCTGTACGAGAGCAGGAGGAAGGAACCCTGGAGAGTCCCCACTTCCGAGCTGTACCTCCTGACACGCGCAGGCAACGTCCTGCCCGTCGGCGAGCACAATTCGATGCTGCGCGATTATCTCGAGGCTGCGCGGCGGGTCTCCCGGCGCCCGATGGACATGGCGCGCGTGGTGGTGACCGGCGCGTTCTGCGAGCAGCCTCCGCTCGACCTCCTCCGGACCCTCGAGCGCGCCGGCTGCTACATCGTGGAGGACGATTTCGTTCTCGGCGCCCGCTGGCTGCGGGCGGACGTGTCGACCCGCGGCGACCCGATCGAGGCTCTGGCAGACGCCTATCTCTGCCACAGCGTGGCTCATTCCTCGGTCTTCATCGGTCAGGCCAAGAAGGGCGAGCAGCTCGTCGATGACGTGAGACGCTCTGCAGCCGAAGGAGTGCTGTTCGCCGCACCCAGCTTTTGCCATCCCTCGCTGCTCGACCAGCCGATGCTCCAGGCCGCGCTCGACGAGGCGAAGATCCCTTACACGAGCTTCAAGTACTCCGAGAACACCGGCCAGTTCCAGGTCATCCGCGAGCAGGCGGGGACGTTTGCCGATTCCATCAAGCTGTGGAGCGAGGCATGACGGCCGTCCAGAAAGAGCCGAGCATGGAACGGCAGAAGCAGATGATCGCCGCCCATTACCACAAGCTCGCCCACGCCGGGGAATCGGGACACAAGACCGTCTACACGTTCGTTCCGGGCAACCTGACGGAGCTGCTCCTGTCGTTCGACGTCCTTCCGGTGCTTCCGGAGATCAACGCCTTGCAGTCGGCGATGCGCGGCAAGTCCGCGGACTACATCGCCCGGGCCGAGAAGCTCGGCCATTCGGAGGACGTCTGCACCTACGTCAAGTGCGACGTCGGAATGATGAAGTCCGGCAACGTCGGACCCACGGGAGAGAGGCTGCCGGATCCCGATCTCCTGCTCTTGTCGTACACGGGCTGCTTCACGTTCATGAAGTGGTTCGAGATCCTGCGCCAGGAGTACCGCTCCCCGGTCGTGATGCTCCACGTTCCGTACCAGGGCGAGGGACGCATCACCTCGTCGATGCGGGAATACGTCGTCCGGCAGCTCAAGAGCTCGGTGATCCCGGCGCTCGAGAGGATCACGGGCCGCACGTACGACGAGAACCGCCTCAAGGAGCTCCTGCGCGACTCGGCCCGGGCGGAAGAGGATTTCGTGTGGGTCCTTCAGGCGGCGAAGCATCGGCCCTCCCCGATCGATGCCTACTTCGGCGGCGTGTACTACATCGGCCCGATCTTCACGGCCTTTCGCGGGACGAAGGACGCCGTCGAGTACTACCGGCTGCTGCGCTCCGAGGTCGAGATGCGCATGCGCGAACGACGCGGGCCGATCACTCCCGACGGCGAGATGCGCGAGGAGAAGCATCGCCTCGTGGTCGAGGGTCCGCCCAACTGGACGAGCTTCCGCGAATTCTGGCGCATGTTCGCCGAGGAGGGCGCGGTCGTCGTCGCTTCGACGTACACGAAGGTGGGTGGCGTCTACGACGACGGCTTCCGCCATGACCCGGACCACCCGCTCGAGAGCCTCGCGGACTACTGCCTCGGTTGCTACACGAATCTCAATCTTCCGCAGAGGACGTTGAAAATCGTGAAATACGTGAAGGACTATGCCGCGGACGGCTTCGTCATCCACTCGGTCAAGAGCTGCTCGAGCTTCAGCGCCGGCCAGCTCGTCATCCTGCGCGAGGTGGAGAAGCAGACCGGGAAGCCGGGTGCGTTCCTCGAGTCCGACCTCGTCGATCCGCGCTACTTCTCCCTTTCCAACCTCAAGAACCGGCTCGAGTCCTACCTGCAGATGATCGCCGAGCAGCGCCGCGAGGCCACCGGATGAGATACGTCATCGGCATCGACCTCGGGTCCACGACGACCAAGGCAGTGGTGTTCGCCGAGGACGGCAGGGTGCTCGGCCGCGGCATCACCAACACGCGCAGCAACTATGACGTCGCCTGCGGCGTGGCGCGCACGGAGGCGTTGATCACCGGAAGGTTCGCGGTGTTCCAGGATCTCCTCCGCTCACGCCTGGAATCGAACGCGGCGGCTGCGGCCGGCGAATCGCCGGACTCGCTCCTCCCGGGCATCCGGGACACCTTCCGGCTGGTTCAATACCTGAGCCAGCTCGAGGTCCTGCGCGAGGAGATCGCGAAAGCCGCCGGCACCGGGCACTGGCACGCCCACGGCGAAAAGCTTTCGGAGCGGGCGCTCGCGATCCTGGCGAAGATCGAGGAGGAGGCTCCGTCCCAGTTCGACGGAGCGCGGCAGAGGTCCGAGTTCTTTCGCGACCGTGCCGGCGGGCGCTACCGGGTGCTTGCTCAGGACAAGGAGCTTGCGCGCAGCATCGGCTTCGACGATCTGCTGGCGGCCTTCGACAAGGCGATCGTGCAGGTCGAGAACCGTGCCCACGATCTTTCGTTCGAGGGCAACGTCATTCCCGCAGTGGAGTCGTTCCTCGAGCGCAGGTCCTTGTCGCAAAGGCTCGCCCGGGCGGTGCGCGGCGCGGCCCGCGAAGCCGCGAGGACGCGGTTCGACGAGGTGGCGAGAGTCGGCACCGGCTACGGCCGCCAGAAGCTTCCGTTCGCGAAGGCGGAGATCCGCTCGGAGATCCTCTGCCATGGCCTGGGCGCCCACTGGATGTTTCCCCGCACGCGCACGGTGCTCGACATCGGCGGACAGGACACCAAGGCGATCCAGGTCAATGAATCCGGCGTCGTCACCAGCTTTCAGATGAACGATCGCTGCGCCGCCGGCTGCGGCCGTTATCTCGGATACATCGCCGACGAGATGAATCTCCCGGTCCAGGACCTGGGACCCCTTGCCAGCGAGTCGCGCCGCAGGGTGAAGATCAATTCGACGTGCACCGTGTTCGCGGGCGCGGAGCTGCGCGACCGTCTGTCGGCGGGTCAGCGGCGCGAGGACGTGGTCGCGGGGCTCCACCGGGCGATCGTGCTGCGCGCGATGTCGCTCCTGGCGCGCTCGGGCGGCGTCTTCAACGAATTCACGTTCACGGGCGGAGTGGCGAGCAATTGCGCCGCCGTCGCCGCTCTTCGTGACCTGGTGCGCGAGAACTACGGCGAGATCACGCTCAACATCTCCCCGGACTCGATCTACACCGGAGCCTGCGGTGCCGGACTGTTCGCGCTGCGCGCGGCAGGGAGCGGAGCGCTGCTGCCGGCATCGGAGGTCGCCGCATGATCACTGCCGGGCTCGACATCGGATCCAGTGCCGTCAAGATCGCCCTGGTGCGCGGTCCCGAGAACGGTCCCGAGCGAGTGCGTTCTCTCGACGAGTTGATCGTCCATCGAGTCGTGCGCCTGTGTCGTCGCGACCCGAAGGAGCTCGCCGAGCAGGAGTACTCGTCCCTTCTTGCGGAGATGAAGCTCCGTCCCGGGGAGGTGAGCTACGTCGCGACGACCGGCGAAGGCGAGCTGATCTCGTTTCGCACCGGCCACTTCTACAGCATGACGGCGCATGCACGCGGCGCCTTGTTTCTCGAGCCCGAGGCACGCGCGGCCCTCGACGTCGGGGCGCTGCACGCGCGCGCGATAGTGATGGACGGGCGCTCCCGGGTGAGCGGCTACCGGATGACCAGTCAGTGCGCCTCGGGCTCGGGCCAGTTCCTGGAGAACATCTCGCGGTACCTGGGCGTGACCCTGCACGAGGTCGGCGAGCTCTCCCAAGAGGCCGACAAGCCGGAGAAGTGTTCGAGCATCTGTGCCGTGCTGGCGGAGACCGACGTCATCAACATGGTGTCGCGCGGCATGAAGATCCCCAACATCCTGCGCGGCATCCACGAATCGATGGCCGGGCGATTCGTGCGTCTGCTGACGGCCGCCGGGGCCTGCGGAATCGTGCTGGTGAGCGGCGGCCTTGCCGCCGACACCGGGCTGCTCGCGGCGCTGCGCGACGAGATTCTCCGGCAGGACGTGTCCCTCGAGCTTCGAACCCACCCGCACTCGGCGCTGGCGGGAGCGATCGGTGCCGCGCTCTGGGGCGCGTTCCGGTTCCGGACCCTGCAACGCCGCGGCCTCCCTCTTCATTCCGGGAGATCGGTATGAGTGACCTCGATCTGCCTCCGGACACGCTTGAAACGGACATGGTCAAGGTTCGCACGCTGACGCCGGCCGATCTCGACTGGGTGGTGCGGATCGACGCCGAGCACAGCGGGCTTCGCCGCCGCAAGTACTACGAGCTCAAGCTGCGCGAGGCGGAGAGGGACACCGGCATCCGAGTGTCGCTCGCGGCCAGCCTCGAGGGCGAAGAGGCCGGATTCCTGATGGCGCGCCTCTACTACGGCGAGTTCGGACAGCCCGAGCCGGTCGCGATCCTCGACTCGATCGCCGTGTCCAGACGTCATCAAAAGAGACACGTGGGGGGAGCGTTGATGCGGCAGCTCCTGATGAACCTGCGCGCACTGGGCATCGACCAGATCCACACGGAGGTCGATTGGAACCAGTTCGCCATGCTGCGCTTCTTCGAGAAAACAGGGTTTCGCCCGGCTCCGCGCCTCTGTCTCGAATGCCACGTTCACGAGCCGACATGAAGACGATCATCGAACCGTTCAAGATCAAGAGCGTCGAGCCGATCCCGTTCACGACCCGGGAGGAACGCGAGCGCCACCTGGCGGCCGCGGACTACAACCCTTTCCTGCTGCCGGCGTCCGCGGTGACTTTCGATTTCCTGACGGACTCCGGCACCTCCGCGATGAGTGCGGCGCAGTGGGCCGCGATGATGATCGCGGACGAGAGCTACGCGGGCTCCTCGTCCTTCCATCGATTCGAGCAGACCGTCCGCGACCTGACCTCTTTCCGCCACGTCATCCCGACTCACCAGGGTCGCGCGGCCGAGCACATCCTGTTCGCGTGCGCGGTTCGAAAGGACGAGCGCGTCGTTTCCAACAACCACTTCGACACGACCCGCGCCAACATCGAGTACCAGGGTGGAATCGCCGACGACCTCGTCGTCGAGGAGAGCAGCAACCTCGCCTCCCGGGAGCCGTTCAAGGGCAACATCGATCTTGCGCGCCTGGAACGCTACCTCGCGCAGCATCACGGAAATCTCGCGCTCGGGATGCTCACGGTGACCAACAACACCGGCGGCGGCCAGCCAGTCTCGCTCGCCAACATCAAGGCCGCGTCGGCGCTGCTCAAGAGCCACGGCATCCCGTTCTTCCTCGACGCCTGCCGGTTCGCGGAGAACGCCTATCTGATCAAGCTGCGCGAGCCCGGACAGGGACATCGAAGCGTCCGCGAGATCGCGCGCGAGATGTTCGCTCTCGCCGACGGCTGCACCATGAGCGGGAAGAAGGACGGCCTCTCCAACATCGGCGGGTTCCTCGCGCTCAACGACGAGCGGCTCGCAAAGGAGGCGAAGAATCTCCTGATCCTCACCGAGGGATTCCCGACCTACGGCGGCTGCGCAGCCCGCGATCTCGAAGCGTTCCGGGTGGGGCTCGAGGAGGTTCTCGACGAGCAGTACCTGGAATACCGCCTTGCGACGGTTCGCTATCTCGCACGCGGTCTGAACGAGATCGGCATTCCCACCGTGCAGCCTCCGGGCGGGCATGCGGTGTACATCGACGCCCGCTCCTTCCTGCCGCAGATCCCTCCGAACGAGTTCCCGGGCCAGGCGCTGGTGGCGGCCTTGTACCTCGAGGGAGGGATCCGTTGCTGTGAGATCGGCAGCGTGATGTTCGGACGGATGGCCGGCGATGGCTCATTCCTGCCCGCCGCGATGGAGCTCGTGCGCCTCGCCCTCCCCCGCCGTTCCTACACGCAGAGCCATATCGACGGCGTGCTGGAGATCGCGCAGGCCGTCGCTCACAGGAAGGAGTCGCTGCACGGTTTTCGCCTGATCGAGCGCCCTCTCTACCTGCCCCACTTCACCGCCCGTTTCGAGCCGTGCGTCCCCGGCGAAGTCTCTCGTTTCCATCCCGGAAGCTGCCTGCGGTCGGTTTGACGGACAGCACCGGTCCGCATCGTCAATCCTGGCAGCGGACTTCACCTCGATCGCCACGGTGCGTCTGCCCGCTTAACCACCTGATGGCGGCAAAATGACGGCACCCCTGGCGAATCCCTCAGCTCGGTCCCCTGCTCGCGGCGAGCGCCTGGATCGGAGGAGGGGTCGCTTCGACCATGGAGCGTGGCGATGAACCGGTGCTTCGGCGTGCTGACTCTGGGATTGGCTCTTCCCTGCTGCATCGGTGAGCTGCCGCAGGTCGCTGGAGAAACGGAGAAAACCGCACAGGAGGCGGAGAGAAAGCCCGGTCCAGAGGCCGAACCGCCGATCGATCTCGAAGGGCTGCTTGCGGTCCTCGAGGCGAGCGCCGGCGAGGCGCAGTGGACGACGATGCAGAAGTTCGCGGCGCAGACTGACGCGCCCGCCGCGATCTCCCGGCTGTTCGAGGAGATGCGCAAGAGTGCTCCGCAGCTCGACAACAACGTCGGGCTGATGATCGAGTTGATCCTCCATCGCCATCCGGATGCGCCCTGTCCGATGGAACCCTTGCTCGAGGGCATTCATCGCAAGATCTGGAACTCGCAGCAGAAATGCGCGCAGGCGCTGTGCCTTCTGCTCGAGCGCGGTGACGGCAAGGGTCGGGAGAAGGAGCTGTGCGCGAGCTTGATTCCGTTGCTCGCGAGCCAGAGGCCACGGGTGTTCAATGCCGCCGAGCGCTGCCTCGAGGCGTTGACCGGACAGGACCTCGGCAACGTGCCCGATCGCTGGCTCAAGTGGTTTGAAATGCAGTTCGGCACGGCGGTCGACATGACCGATGCCATCTACGAAGATCTCGTCGTGATCGAGTCCCAGCTCGATGGAGACGGCGAAGACTCAACACCGGTGTATCACGTTGAGGGCGAGGAGATCCCCTACCCCGACGCTCTCGAGGATGTTCTCGAATACCGGGTCCAGGAGGCAGAGAGCAACGGTCTGCGCGTCGGCGTGTCGATCCAGATCAGCAACGAGCGCATGGACTCGCTCGCCTTCGAGCCCGACAAGCTGTTCGGCTCCAAGGACATCCAGGCGGCGATGGCCGCGGCACGATCCCAGGGCATCACCGACATCGTCGTAAGTCCCAAGTCCGACGCCTTCCGCGCCCCGTGGCGCGCCAAGTACTGATTCACTCCTGCCGGGCGGGAGCACCCGCCTTCGGAGACCGACGGAGGAAACTCCGACAGCATCACGGCAGCGGGTCGAGGCGACGCAGGGGCTTCAGTTTCTTGGCGCTCTTCCAGAGAGTGCGCAGCTCAGGCTGATGCAGTGACGCCCACTCCGCCACCAGTCCCATGGCACGGGGCGGTAGCCGTCCCGAAATGACCGCAAGTGATTGGATGTCGATTCGTACTTCGTGTTCTGCGTACTCGGCATGAAAGTGCGGAGGAGCGTGATCATCGAAGTACATCTTGATGACGATGCCGTAAAAGCGACAGATCTCAGGCATTCCGCTTTGTCTTTTTCAGTCTCGGGAAGACTTGTTCCGGACTCTTGCCCGTGAGCCTCATGTACATGGCATCCGGGCAAAGGTCGATCTGTTGACCCCATGCGATCTCTCCATGGGATCCCAGACTGACCGTTCTGAAAAAGCCCCGCTTCAGCCACGCCTTGAACACGCCTCGCCCTGCGAGATCAGCAAGGTTGACTTCGCCTGCAGCTCCGTCGTCGTAACGAAGCCAGATTCGGAATCTGGGGCGCGCTTTGACTTCAACCGGTCTTGCCATCGTTCGTACGCCCTTCTCGTCGAGAGGTCTCAACAACGGGAGTCTACTCCAACGCGCCGTGACCCTAAGGGTCCGCGCAAGTTCAAGCGAGTACTAGCCTCGCCCGAGCTGCGCAAGCGAATCGCCCAGGTACTGCCCGATAGTTCTGCGCGTGGAGGCGGAGACTCCGACCGAACAGATTCCACTGCCCGCGGTCAAAGGCGAACAGCCGACGATTCTGCAACCATCGAAAGTGTCCACGCGTTGACCCAAGCGTGCCCAGCGGCTCGCCGATCGGCCGCCTCCTCGGCTCCCGCACGTGGGACGAGATGCCGGTGACCTCCTTTGGGTGACCGTTTCAAACCTGTTCCCACGTGGTCCAATCAGCGAATCCGTAATCCCTCATGGGCGGTCACGGGGATCCGAGTCGGCGCCGTCGAGCGCAGGGTCTTCCTCGGAGGGTCGTTCGTAGATGACCTGTCCATCACGGAACACGACCACGTAGCCGCCCTTTGCGCGCGCTTCCTCGCGTACCTTTCGTGCGGCGCGACGCAATGCGATCCCAGCATTCTCCATGTCAGGGTCGCGGGGTGTCGGAACATTGGGATGCTGTTCGGTCATGGTCGTCGTCCCTCATCCAGCAGAACCGGCACGGATCCAGAATTCTCGTAGACGGCCCACTCGTCGACAAGGCCCCGGTAGAGCCCTGCTCGGTCTTCTCCCACGACTGCCTCTGAACGAAGTCCACTGGGTGATCCGGTGCTGCGGCTTCCCTGGGGCGGCGGCGTCTGGAACGTGGAGTGGAATGGGCGGACAATGTTCGGGTGAAGAAGGCGCGCGACAAGCTGATCGAGCACGTGGTGGAGGTCCAGAAGAAAATCCGGACCTGCGAGGGATGCGGTCTGTGCTGCACGGCGGCCTACAACTCGGTCGCGATCCTGCCGCTCGAGGCGCACAGGATCCGCGCCTGGATCGAGCGGCTTCCGTTCGAGCGCCGTGCGGAGCTTCTGCGCCGGATCGAGACGACGATCCGGCGGTTCGGGCTGGACGGATCGGGGAGGGATCGCAACTACACCTGCGCGTTCCTGGAGAAGGATTTCACCTGCGCCCTGCCGTTCGAGGTCAAGCCGATCGCCTGTCTGTCGTTCAATCCCGTGCACCGCGAGCGTTGCGAGATGGAAGTGGTGCAGTTCCTGCGGGCGCATCGGCTGGAGGAAAAGGACAACGAGGCTCGCGGCTTCTCGCCAAAGCGGCTGGCGATTCCCGTCGCAGTGAAGCTCGCCGTTCTGGAGAGGTCGACCGGGAAGCGCCGGCTCACGAAACGAGAGGCAAAAAGGACTGGAGCAGGCAGTCCGCAAGAGTCTGGCGAATCTCTGCGGTCAGCGGCGCCCGCTTCAGGAACGCGCGGAGCCGTGACCTTCGCCGGTACGTCTCCTCGTCCGATCCAACCCGGGCTGCTCGACGGCGCGACTCCGGCAACCGCCTCCGCTGACGCACTCACCGCCGACCCCGCAGGAGCCTTGAAGACGACCGAACGTCGGACGAAGAGGCAACGAAAGTCGAACCGCCTCTCCAAGGAGACCCGATGATCAGAATGCCTCCGGCGGCGTGCGCGGTGCTCTGCCTTCTCGGATCGATCGTCCAAGCCGCCGCAGCCCAGGGCTCGAAGTACCTCGAGGACTTCGAGCTCATCGCGAAGACCGCCGCCCAGAGCAGCGCCTCGCTCAAGATCAAGAAGATCGACTGGAAGAAGGAGTGCGAGCGGCTGAAGCCGCGGTTCGCCGCCTGCAAGGACGACGTCGAGCACGTGAAGAACGTGATGGAGCTGCTCGCGGTCATTCAGGACAGCCACACGGACGTATGGGAGACCAAGGTCGACCGCGGTTCCCTGCCTTCCAAGGGGAACGGCGTCTACGGCGGCGGCCTGTGGATCGGTTGGGATCGCGGCCTGTTGTACGTGCAAGGGGTGATGAACGACCACGCGCTCGGGAGCCAGTTGCCCTTGGGCTCGTGCGTCGTCTCGATCGGCGACGAGCCCTCGTGGCTGTCGCTGGCACGGCAGCGCCATCGCATCGCCCGGTACCTCGGAATCTCCAGCGACCACTCGATGTACGGCTCGCTCTGCAATCGGATGTTTCCGTTCGGGGACGCTCAGCAGATCGAGGTCGAATTCCTGAAGCCGGACAGGAAGGTCGAGAACCTGCGGCTCCCCCGCTGGGGCCCGCAGGGCCGCTCGTTCAACTGGGTCGAGACGACGACTCCCAAGGAAGCCCCTTTCAAGGAAGGAGCAACCTCCGCTGTCCTCAAGACCGACTGGTGCGACAAGCTCGGCTACCTGCGCATCACGGGAGGGATGGAAGAGGAGACCGTGCGCGCGTTCCATGCAGCATTCGACTCGCTGAAAGGAATGGAGGCGCTGCTGCTCGACTGTCGCAGCATGGGCGGAGGCTCCGACGACTGTGGGTGGGAGATGGCGGGACGGCTGTTCGTCAAAGCGGTCAGCAACGGCAGCCATCGTCTCGAGCCCTCCGGCACGTGGCAGTTCGAAGGGCCGGTGGTGATGCTGCAGGACGAAATGATGGTCTCGTCGGCAGAGACGTTCGCCTGGGCCGTGACCGAGACCAACCGGGTGATCTCGGTGGGACGCAACACCGGCGGCTGGGGCATCATCCCCAAGGTGTTCGAGTGTCCCTCCGGGCTCATCAAGTTCCGTCTCGGAGTCAACGACCGGGCAACTCCGATCCGCGGGATCCACACGGAGGGTGTCGGCTGGCCTGCGGACGTCACGGTTCCGTACGGTCCGTTGTTCTGCGCGGAGAACGACCCCGTGCGCGAAGTCGGACTCGAGATCCTTCAGGTGCTCCAAGCGGGCGTCGCGATCGACGAGGCGCGCGCAATGTTCCAGAAGCTGTTCCTGGGAGAGGTCAAGGCGTTCGAGACCAAGGCCACCGCGATCGCGAAGAAAGCCAGGAACTGGAAGCCCGACGCTCTGGTCAGGCAGTTCAGGAATGACCTCCAAGCGAGGATCGAGATCGAGGTGAAGCTCCTCTCGGGCTCAAAAGTCCCGGATGTCCTGGGATCGAAGCAGCGCCTCGAGTCTCTCGAGCCGGTCGCCGACAACGCGGAATTCAGCAAAGAGTGGCGGGATGCGAAGACGGAGCTCGACAAGCTAAAGGACGAAGGAGAAGCACAACACGATCTTCTGGACCTGCTCGGTCGCTCCGAGGGCTTCAAGCTCTCGGAAGAGGATCGCAGAGCCTTCCTGAAAGCGCACAGCAAGACCCAGCTCGCCGCCTGGCTCAAGGACCGCAAGACTCTCGAATGAACAGACGAGCGCGACCTTCCGATCAAAACACTTTGAATGAGGCTCTGCGGACCACGCAGCAGAGTATTCTCGCGCGTCGCGAATTCTGACCTGCGCTACTGCAACTTTCTGCGGCGTTTGTGTTCCGGCGCCCTCTCGATCGCTCGCATCGCCTCCGGATCGTAAAAACGCTCACCGCATCGCACACAGACCTCGGCCGGGATATCTGAGACTTTCCTGCCGTCTTGCAAATGAACGGATACCCTGTTCTTGGCGATTTGCTTGGATCCGCACATCGGACATCTGGTGAGAGTTGGCATTTCAGTCGTCATGAGTTGCGACCTTGGACGAGACCAGGATGTAAAAGACTTGCCTCCTGTCCTCGTGATGGATCTTCCCTTTCGTATAGATGAGCGTACCGTCGAAGGTGAATCCCTTGATGACATAGAGTTTCTCACCAGCGAATCGCCTTCGAGGAGACCTGGATCGAAGCACTTTGGAAATCATCGATGCACTCAGAATCGATTCTGAGACATCGACCGCAGTGATCCCGCCGGCCTCTCTTGACCAGCGGCGATCTCGCTGGTCGGACCCAACTTCCTGAATTCGTATCATCCGCGGCCGACCGCCTGGCTCAAGGACCGCAAGACTCTCGAATGACTCGAAGGCCACGACCATCGAACGCTGCCTCGATGCAACGACTCGACGCCTCCGTCTCCGGGCCCGATACCGAGCCGTTGCGGCGCAACGTGCCGTTGCGCGGCATCCTGACCCAGCGCTCCCTCGAACCGCCCGCCAACATCGCCGAGGTCCAGCTTCGGGCGATGAAATTCCACCCGCTGGTGTTCAAGAAGATGGTGCGCGTGGTCGGCGGCGACCCGCAGCCAGGCGATCTCGTTCGCGTTCGTGACAAGCGCAACACCGTCTACGGGTACGGCCTGTACAACCCGCGCTCGACGATCGCCCTCAGGATGCTGTCGCTGGGTGAGAAGCCGCCGGCAGAGGAGTGGTGGAAGGAATGCCTTCGGCGCGCCCATGGGCTGCGCCGCTCGATCCTCAAGCTGGACGAAGTGACCAGCGCGTGTCGGCTGGTTCATTCCGAGGCCGACGGGCTGCCCGGGCTGGTCGTCGACTGGTTCTCAGACACGCTGTCGATCGAGGTGTTCAGCCTTTCGATGTTCCAGAGGATCGAGTCCATCCTGAAGCTGCTTTGCGACCTGTGCGGCGCGTCCCACTGGCGAGTGGCCGCCGACCCTTCCGTGCAATCCCTGGAAGGCTTTCGTTCCTCGACGCTGATGTCGCCGAGGATGCCCGGCCGCGTCCAGGTCGAGGAGCATCAACTCAAGTTCGAGGTCGACCTCGAGGAAGGCCACAAGACCGGCTTCTTCTGCGACCAGCGCGACAACCGGCTGCGGTTCGCACAGATGTGCCGCGGCGAGGTCCTCGACCTGTGCTGCTACAGCGGAGGATTCGCGATCCATGCAAGCCGGCTCGGCAAGGCCCAAAAGGTCACGGCCGTCGACCTCGACGAGGACGCGCTCGCGGTCGCCCGGCGCAACGCCGGAATCAACAAGGCCCGCATCGACTTCGTGCATGCCGACGCCTTCGAGATTCTGCGCGACTTGATCCGCCAGAAAAGATCCTTCGACAGCGTGGTCCTCGACCCGCCCAAGCTCATCCGTTCCAGGGAAGAGGTTGCAAGGGGCAGGACCAAGTACTTCGACCTGAATCGGCTGGCGATGCAGGTGGTCCGGCCGGGCGGGCTCCTACTCACCTGCTCCTGCTCGGGGCTGCTGCAGGAGGAGGAGTTCGTGAGGATCGTGCACGCGGCTTCGTGGCAGCCTCCACTGGCGGAAGGACCGGGAACGAGCACCGTGCCGCTCCATCGTCCCGACGGACCGGGGAGCCCGAGGCCCGAAGGCGCAACCTCCGCCGGAGCGCCCCGACGCACGCTGCAGATCCTTGCGCGCACCGGGGCCGCTCCCGATCACCCGATCTCGCCCGACTGCCCCGAGACTCAGTACCTCAAGGCCCTGTGGCTCCGAGTGAGCTGAGCGCATCTGGCGTCGGGATTCGGCCGCCCGTACCATCCCTCCTCTGCCTCACGAAGTCCGGGAGGAAGGCTCGACGGGAGCTCGGATGGACGACCGCATGCGGATTGAAAAGCATTCCTCCCGACGCACGGCCATTCTCGTCACGAGCTTCCTCGGTGCCTGCTCCATCGATCAAAGCGGGATCGGGTCGCAAACCGGCACTCCCTGTTTTCACGCGGCCCGGCAGCGCATCACTCATGGGCACCTCGCGAAACCCGACGTGGACCTGTACTTCGAGTTTCACGGTCAGGGTCCGCCACTGATCGCGCTTCACGGCGACGTCGATCATCGACTGTTCCATCCCGTGTTCGATCGTCTCGCGGAGTTCGCGACGGTCCTCTACTACGACCGGCGCGGCTTCGGAGCAACTCGCCTTCGCGGGAAATCAGCGCAGGATCCGCGATCACCTTCGATCGACATCGCCGATCTCGAGGCGATCGCCGATCACTTCCACTGGGCATCCGTCACGTTGCTCGCCTACTCGGGCGGCGGTCCGCTGGGCCTCGAGTTCGCCCTGCGGCGTCCAGAGCGCGTTCGTGCGCTCGTGCTGCTCAGCACCTACGGGGACGAAGGCCGCCGCGTCGAGATCGCTCAGCTTCGCGTGGGCGACATCTTGAAGGACAAGGTGCGCGAGGCGGCGCTTGCAAAGCTCGAGCTCGAGCCTCCCGCCTCGGCGGTGGCTCGTGCGATCGCCGAGTTCGAAGTCCTCCCCCATGTCCATCACCGCCTGCCGATCCCGGCCTCGACCGTCCGCGGATGGCTGGAGCACGACTGCCTTCGGCCACCCGGCGAAGCGGGCGCAGCCCATCGAAGCCAATGGCAGCGAATCGCCTGTTTCGGCGATCGCTTGCGCGAGCTTCAATGCCCGACCTTGATCCTGTGCGGCGCTTGCGACGCCATCACTCCGATCGAGCTGAGCCGGGAGATGGCCGCGTCGATCACCGGCTCGACCCTGGTCGAGATGCAGGAAAGCGGTCACCTGGCATTCGCCGAGGAAGCCGATCGATTCATCGAAGAGGTGCGAAGGTTCATCGCGTCGGATCCGCCGAGGCCGGGCTCATGATGACTCCCCTCGCGAGCGTGATCCTCTTCAGCGCAGCGTTCGAGCCGCAGGAACCCGCTGGCGGCATCCGGTTCACCGAGGTGAGCGCTGGCGCAGGAGTCCGGCACGTCAGTCAGTCGTGCGGGCTCTCCGTGGGAGACATCGATCAGGACGGCTGGCCGGATCTGTGGGTGGGCGGTCACACCATGCTTCCGCGGCTGTTCCGCAATCAGCAGGACGGAACTTTCGTCGAAGCCCCGATTCCAGCCTGGGTCCATGCGACCCTGGATCTGCACGGCGCCGGCTTCGCAGACTTCGACCGTGACGGAGATCAGGACCTGATCGTGCTTGCCGGGGCCAGGAGAGGAACGGGAGCCGTTCCCAACTGGCTGCTGATCCGGGAAGCAACGGCCTTCGTCGACCGGGCGCGAGACTTTGCCCTCGACTGCCCGGAGGCGCGGGGACGGACGCCGCTGTGGCTCGACTGGAACGGGGATGGACGTCTGGATCTGCTCTCCGTGAACAAGGTCCGGTCGGATGGAAACGCGCCGACGCAGGTCTTTCTTCGGCAAAGCGACCGGTTCGAACCAGGACCCACGTTCGGCTTTCATTCGCCAGCGCAGGATGAAGCCTTCGCCGCACTTGCCGACGTCGCAGGCGACGCACGGCTGGAGCTCCTCTTCGGAGGCTATCACCGTGAGCTCAAGGCGTTCCAAGTCGGAGGAGACACCGCGCAGGAGTGTCGGCTGGCAGGCTTGCCGCGGGACATCGATTGCCAGGACCTCGTCGCCGCCGACTTCAACGGCGATTTGAAGTCCGATCTCTTTCTGGCGCGCACTCCATGGACATTCCTGGAGACGGACCTGGCCGATCGAAACATCCGCCTGAATTGGCATTCCACCGGGAAGCGGCTGTCTCTGCAGTTTCTGGGCGCCGGCGGGCTCAAGCTCCGCTATTCCACACCCGACCGGATCCCGCTGATCATCGGCCAGCGAAAGCCGCAGCGCCGGCTCGGGGTCCTGCACGAGATCGATTCCGATCGACCCGAGCACCGTGGGCTGACGCCGCAGGAACAGCGGCGATTCGAGTCCGGCTTCTTCGTCGGCTTTCGACCTGAAAGCCAGACCTGGGAGCTGGCGCTGGTCGCGCCTCCGGGCCTGATGGCGGAGGCGCTCGTGGAATGCGAGCACGCGCCGGAGGCGGTCGGCGTGGTTCCGACGGCCACTCTCAACCCCGAGCGGGCCAGCCTGCTGCTGCTCCGAGGTGAGAACGGATGGATTCCGTGCGCCTCGCAGTGCTTTCGATCACCGCTGCAATCGGTCTCCGCGGTCGCGGGAGACTTCGACAACGACATGGACCTGGATCTGTACGTGGTTTGCACCAATGCGGTCAGCAACCGCAGGAATCGCCTGCTGGAAAACCTCGGTGCGGGATCCTGGGAGGACGTGGAGGGGGCGGGCGGCGCCGAGGGCACGATGGAGGGCGTCGGCGACGCGGTCGTGACCCTCGACTACGACCGCGACGGGTTTCTGGATCTCGCCGTGACGAACGGTCAGGGCGCCGGCGTGCTGGCGCTCGGACCCCTGGAGCTGTTCAGGAACGAAGGCGGCGACCATCATTGGATCGAGATCGATCTTGTTGGAACCAGCTCCAACGTGGAGGGGATCGGCGCCAAGGTCGTGCTGCATGCAGGCGGCATCCGGCAGCTTCGCGAGCAGGGAGGGGGTACGCACAGCTTCTCGCAGAATCACTCACGGCTGCACTTCGGCCTTGGCGGCAACGAACGCATCGACGACCTTGAAATCCTCTGGCCGGGCGGACGGCGGCAGCGGCTCTCGGATCTTCCGGCGGATCAGGTCCTGAGGGTGACGGAGCCCAGGGACTGAATGGTCTGGACATCACGATCCAGTGATGCGCCACGTCGTGATCACGACCGGATCGTCCGCGGTTCCGGAGACTTCCTATCGGCGATCCGCGGACTGACCTGATCGCCGTGTCCCGGCCTGGAAGACTCTCACATCCTCGAATTCACAGTTCGTCGAGACGGGTGCCGATGACCCATGAAAGTTCCCGAGAAACCATTCCGTCACGAGCCAGTCATCGTTCCACGTGGTTCTGGCCTCCGCCGGTGACATGTCGCGCTCGGCGGCGACCTTGTCCAGAAGTGGCCGAAGCTCGAGGTCGATGTACTTCCAGTCGCCGTCGTTGAGATGATCGCCTCGCCACAGAACTGGATCGTTCGGAAGGGGCGGGCCCACAAGCACGATCTGGACGTCGCCCAGGCCGGCCACCCACAGGCGCAGCGCGACCGGGGCCTGATTCGTCGTGCGAAAACGGAAGGCAAGCCGGGTTCCCCTCTCGATCAGCGCGCTTTCGCGCAGATGGAGCGACGCGTTGGAATTCAGGGTCACGAGAGCGGTCCTGCCGCCGGGGCCCTGGCGTTCGACGGAGGCACCGCCGCCCGGATAGGCAAAGCGCGTCAGCTCGCGATCCCGGGCGTAGCCGCTTTCGCGTCCCTTCGAATCCACTGCCGTGACCATGAAGCACGTCACATCCGTGACGCCCGCGTAGCCGGGAGGCGGCTGCACTTCGACGTGCGTGGTCTTGCCGTCCACCGTCGCGACCTTCTCGTATCGCGCCTGAAAGCTGACGCTGTGATATTGCGGCGCGAGCACCCGATACACGTTGCAGGACGCGACGTCCGCGTCCGGCGGAACGTCCCAATGGAGCTCGACCTGTCCGCCGGGTCCGCCCCGCCAGATCCGGTAGTGAAGATTCTGAACGGGAGGAGGAGCGCCGTCGGGCGGGATTCCGGTGCGAAACGTGGCGATGAACTCCTTCTTCCCCTGCCAGCGTGCGATGTTGAACTGCGTGATGTCCAGGAATCGATGCTCCCGGTGGCCGCGGGCCTCGATCACGAAGAACAGGATCCCGTTCAATCCAATGGTGTTGACGTCGCCGAAGGGACGATCACCTAGTGGTCTGATGCAGAGATAAGGTGCCTTTTCCGCCGAGAGATTCGGACCGCAGAACGAGCTTGAGCCGAGCTGATTTCGGGTCTTCCGAAATGCATCGTACAGCTCGTGCGTGACGCGCATCTGAAGGGCGAGGGCGTCCGTGCGGTCGTTGAGATCGTTGTTGCGTTCGCACGCCTCCTCGATCGTGCGTTCCGAGTCGACGACGAAGCGAACGGTGTGCGGTGCGCGACTCGCAGTTTTGGAGTGCGGCGCGACAGCGCCTCTTTGGTTCGCGCGGGATACTCCGACGCCGGTCAGCGCGGCTCGCCGAAGTACTGCTTCATCAACGCGCGCAGGAAGGCGGCGCTGCGGTGCAACTGGTCCATCCCTTCCACGCCGTCCTCGATGCTGATCCAGCCGCGGAATCCGACGCTCTTGAGCTCGGTGAAGATGGCATTGAAGTCGTTCAGCCCCTTGCCGATCTCTCCGTGACGCAGGCGCTTCGCGTACCCCGCGCCGACCTCCTCCTTCCGGAGGTCCTCGAGCGTCCCTTCGGCGAGATAGCGGTCGGAGGCGTGCATCGTGACCACCCGGTGCTTGACCCGGCGCAGCAGCTCGAGCGGGTCCTCGCCGGCGATCGTCGCGTTGCTCGGGTCGAAGTTCACTCCGAACCAGGGCGAGTCGATCCGCGCGATCAGCTCGCAGAACACGTCCATGTGCTGCGCGAACTCGGGCCAGGTCCAGTAGTTGTCCTTGTAGTGATTCTCGATGTTGAGCACGATGCCACAGGAGCGCGCGTGGGGAATGCACGCTTCGATGCATTCGGCCGCGTAACCGAGGCCGTCCGCGCGCGAGACCTCCGGCCGGCGCTGGCCCGACAGCACCCGGCAGAAGCTCGCACCGAGAACCGCGGCCATGTCGATCCAGCGCTTCTCCTCGTCGATCTGGTGTCTGCGGAACAACGGGTCGGGATGAGTGAAATCGGGCGAGCAGCACAGCATCGGCATCGACAGCGAACGGTCCTCGAGGATGCGGCGGTACACCGGCCAGTGACCCGGATCCTTGAGGTCGAGAAACCCCGGATAGAACTCGAGTCCGTCGATCGGCAGCGTGGAGGCGAGCTCGATCCACTGGCGCAGGCTCATCGTCCCGTCGACGCAGAGCGCGTCCATGAACGCCTTGGGAAACGCGGCGAGCCTTGGCCCCCGAGCAGAGCTCATCGAATCACCTTGGGAGGATTGCGCCCAAGGACCGGGAACTGGGCGAGGTCGACCACGCTGCCGCTGATCGGCTGGCTTTCGTCACCGATCCAGTACACCGCCGCCGCTGCGATCTCCTCGGGAAGGATCAGCCGGCCCGCGGGCGCGAACTCCTTCGGCACCTTGCGATACCAGTCGGGCGGGTTGCCCTGCTCCTTCTGCATCCGGATCTCGTTCTCGGTCAGCACCCAGTCGGGGTTGATCTGGTTGACGCGCACGCCGTGCTCCCGGTGCAGCGTGTCGCCCAGATTGCGGGTCAGCGTCATCAGGGCGCCCTTGCTCGCGCTGTAGGCGACGAAGGTCGGCTCGCCGCTCCAGGCGTTGATGCTGCCGATGTTGAGCACCGCGCCCCTGGACTCCTTCAGATGAGGAAGGGCGGCGCGGATCAGGAGCAGCGGCGCGCGGGCGTTGATCGCGATCGCGCGGTCGAACAGGGCGGCGTCGGTGGTCTCGATCGTGCCGCGGCAGACCCAGGCGGCGTTGTTGACCAGCGCGTCGATCCTCTGGAAGCGCTCGACGGTGACGCGCACCAGCACTTCCGCGGCCCCCGCATCCGCAAGGTCGCAGACGTGCATCGCCGCCGCGGCGCCCAGGTCGGCGGCCACCTTTTCGGCAAGATCGCGCTCCAGGCCATGGATCATCACCCGCGCGCCCTCGGCCACGGCCCTGCGCGCGATCGCCTCGCCGATCCCCGTCGTGCTCCCCGTGACCAGAACCACCTTGTCCTTCAGTCGCATGGCCGTCCTTCGTTAACTCGTCGTCATTCCCGCGAAAGCGGGAATCCAGGCCTTTGCGGCAGGCGGGCGCACAACCCTGGATTCCCGCTTTCGCGGGAATGACGGCCAAACATCACCCATGGATCGAAACTTTCGGGTAGAGGAACTAACTCGGCACGAGCACGGCCTTGAGGATCTCTCCCCGGTGCATCGTCTCGAACGCGGCGCGCCACTGCTCGAGCGGCCACGTTCCTCCGAGGAGCGGGTCGACGTCGAGCTGGCGGCTCGACAACAGGCGGATCACTCTCTCCCACACCGGCCAGTAGTGGCTGAAGCTCCCTTGCAGGCGGACGTTCTTCTGCACCAGCGCGTCCATCGAGAATTGCAAAGGCTCCTTGCCCCAGCCGACCTTGGTGATCCAGCCGCCGGGACGCACGATCGCGAGCGCGGTCTTCAGAGTGGAGGACGTGCCTGACGCATCGATGACGCCTTCGGCACCCAGGCCGTCACTCTGTCTCGCCCACTCCATCGGATCCCCGATACCGATCTCCATCCCGCAGCGCGCTGCGACTTCAAGTCGCTTCCGGTCCTGCTCGAGACCACACATCAGAACCATCGCGCCGCGCAATCGCGCGACCAGCCCGCACAGAATGCCGATCGGCCCGGGTCCCAGGACGACGACCCGATCGCCCGGGTGGATCGAGGAGTTGTGCACGACGGCGTTGTAGGCGACGCAGCACGGCTCGGTGAGGGCTGCATGCAAAAAGTCGAGCGAATCCGGAATCCGATGCAGGCATCGGGCGGGAACCTTCACTAGGCGCGTCATCGCGCCGTCGACTCCGTAGCCGAATCCCTTGCGGGAGGGGTCGAGGTTGTACAGCGCGCAGCGGGTCATCGGCGAGTCGGGGTCGATCTGTGCCGCAGTCTCGCTCACCACGCGCATTCCGTCCCGAAAACCGCGGACACGCGCCCCCGTCTGCGCGATGGTGCCGCAGAACTCGTGTCCGAGGACCACCGGATAGTCCACCTTCCAGCTATGTTGCCCGGTCCACTGGTGCAGGTCGCTGCCGCAGACGCTGACGGCTCCCACCTCGAGCAGCACGTCGTCCTCGCCGATCGCCGGCGCCTTGATCTCGCGAAGCTCGACGCTGAACGGCTCGGCGGCGAAGTTGACGACAGCCGGCATCGTGGTCATCGCCCACCTCCCACCGGGACGTCTCCGTAGGCGTGGACTCGATCGCAAACGGTCTTGAGAGTCGCGAACACGTCGCCTCCCGCGGTCTTGAACGCGGCGTCGTCGATGGCGAGCGGCGCACCGATCACGACCAGCGGCGCCCCGAATTCCGGGGTCCGCACCGCCTGCTCGATCGACAGGCCGCCGACCGCCTGGACCGGCACTCGAACGGCCATCACCACCTCCCGCAGTCGGTCGAGCGGGCTAGGCATGCGCATGCCGCGAGCACGGATGCCGCGACGCTCATCGTAGCCGACATGGTGGATCACGTAGTCGCAGCCCAGCGCCTCGATCCGCATCGCCGCCGCCACCACGTCCTCGCACGCAAGGTTGTCGCCCATCACCTTCAATCCACAGTCGCGCCCGGCCTCCACCACGCAGCGAAGGGTCTCCTCGTGCGCGCGCGCCATCACGACGACGTGGGTCGCGCCCGCCTTCGCCATCAGCTCCGCCTCCAGGTACCCGCCGTCCATCGTCTTCAAGTCGGCCACGATCGGCGTACCCGGAAACCTTCGATGCAGCTCCCTCACTCCCAGCATCCCGTGCGAAATGATCAGGGGCGTTCCCGCCTCCAGCCAGTCGACGCCGGCCTCGAGCGCCATCTCAGCCATCGCCAGCGCCTCGTCGACGTCCGTCACATCCAGGGAGATCTGCACGAAAGGTCGCATGGCAGCCACGATAAACCGCTACCCGCTCCTCGAGAAGAAGACGACCGCCCCTAACCCCAATGCCATTCACTTTGGGCCTAGCCGTCATTCCCGCGAAAGGTACCCGTCATTCCCGCGAAAGGTACCCGTCATTCCCGCGAAAGCGGGAATCCAGTTTTATGGACGGCGGGCGCGCGCAAAGTGAACGGCATTGCCCCTAACCCTGCGACCATAACGGCGTCATCCGGTCCTTCGACTTTTTCGACCCCTCACTCCCGGAGTCCTGAATCCTCTGCAGATGGACGATGTGACGAAAGCAAGGCAAGCATCCACGTCAGCCGGCCTCCTTCGTTGGTTCGTTGGCGGCCTGTACCGCAGTCCCGAAGCGTGTCCGGATGTACTCCTTGGCGTCGCGCGGATTGAGGCGGATGCTTCCGGGGCCGCTCCGCACGTAGAAGTCGCCCTCGGGAATCGCCTCGATTCCCTTCCACTTCAGGAACGCTGGTTCCGGACTCCGCTGACAGGTCACGACGCACACGCTCTTGCCCTGAACGATCTGCATCTTCGGGTCGATGCAGGTGCTTGCCCGGTCGCCGAGGCCGTTGCGAACCACCTGGGCGAAGTGGCGCATGAACTTGTCGTCGCTCTCGAGGCGGTCCCCCTCGATGCCGACGATGGTGCCGTCATCGGAGACGCCGACCAGGAGGTCACCGCCCTCCGTGTTGAGGAATGCCGCGACGGTCTTCAGCGCCGCGTGCGTCACGTTCTTGTCGTCCTGACGGTCTTCCTTGAGGTTCCAGCGCAGCGTGGACTTGAACTCCAGGGTCTTGGACTCGCCACGCTTGATCAGTTCCTCGGCGTTGCGGTGCGCGCGCAGATACTGGTCGAAAAGGAAGTTCTTGATCGCCTCGCCGAACGCGCGGTCGTCGGTGATGCGCTTGTAGAGCTCGAAGTTGCTGTCGACGATCTCCTGGATCACCTGCTCGACTTTCTGGTCGAAGGTGAGCCGCACGTTTTCCCGAGTGTTCACGCGCGCGGCGGCGTCGAGTGCGTCGTCGTCGTCGAGCTTGTCCATCATCTGCCCGAGGGTCAGTCGATGCTCGGGGCCGAGGTTGAGCCCGAATCGTTCGTTCAGCTCGGCGATGATCCGAGAGAGCGTCTCCAGTTCCTCGGGCGCGGTCGAGTAGCTGCCCTTCGTGCCCACCGGGGTGAGAACCCCCGGCTTGCGCTCCAGGGCGATCTTGCCGCTCCCGGTCTGCTGGATGCGATACGACTCCATGTCGATGTTCTGCTGCACCTCGCGCGGCAGCTCCTCCCGGCCTGCGGGGAGCAGCCGCCGCAGGTGGCGCGAGAAGACGTAGAGCTTCTCGAGGTCGGCGTCGGCGAAGGTCAGTACCTGCGCGAGGAAGGCGTAGAGCCGCACGTAGTCGGTGATCTGGCCGCGGAAGTCGTGCTGTTCGTCTGCGGAGAGCGCACGGAAGCGTTCCACCACCGGAGCGAGCGCGGCGTACAACCTGTCCTGCATCGCCTTGGGGTCGAAGTAGATCTTGGCGAAGCCTTCCACATCGGCCTGGGTGTAGACCGGAAACGCGGCGAGTCGGGTCTGGACCTCGTAAAGCAAGTTCGGGTCAGTAGCCTCGGAGAGCAGCGTGGTCTCGTAGAACGGCTCGAAGGCGGCCTTGATTTCGTCCGCCTCATTGGCGAAGTCGAGCACCATCGTGCCCTTCTTCTCCGTCCCGTAGGTCCGATTCAGGCGTGACAGCGTTTGCACCGCGTTCACGCCGCCGAGCTTCTTGTCCACGTACATCGTGTGGAGCAGCGGCTGGTCGAAGCCGGTCTGGAACTTGTTGGCGACGACGAGGAAGCGGTACTCGAGGCGCTCGAAGGTCCTTGCGGTCTGCGCCTCGGGGAAGCTGTTCATGCCCGACTCGGTGTACGACTGCCCGCCGTCCTGGACCGTCCCCGAGAAGGCCACGAGCGCCTTGAAGGCAAGCCCGCGCTCCGCGAGGTACCTGTCCAGCGCCAGCCTGTAGCGCACCGCGTGCAGGCGTGAGCGCGTCACGATCATCGCCTTCGCCTTGCCGCCGATCTCGCCCTGCGCCTGCGCGGCAAAGTGCTCGACCATGATCCGCACCTTCTCATGAATCGCGTGCGGGTGAAGCTCGACGAAGGACTTGAGCAGATACTCGGCTTTCTTCTTGTCGTAGCGCGGGTCGTCCTGGACCTTCTTCAAGAGCCGCCAGTAGGCCTTGTACGTTGTGTAGTTCGACAGCACGTCGAGGATGAAACCCTCCTCGATCGCCTGGCGCATGCTGTAGAGGTGGGAGGGCGCGAACTTCCCGTCTGGGCGTTTCGTGCCGAAGAGCTCGAGCGTCTTGGGCTTGGGTGTGGCAGTGAAGGCGAAGGTCGAGAGGTTGGGAAGCCGCCCGCGCTTCTCCGTCTCGGCGAGGATCGTGCTCTCCAGCTCCTCCTCGGGCGTCTCGGCACCGGCCTCCTCGGCCTCGGCCTCTTCGAGCGACCCCGATGCGAGCACGGACTTGAGGCTCTTCGTGCTCTCGCCCGATTGCGACGAGTGCGCCTCGTCCACGATGAGGGCGAAGCGCTTGCCCGGCAGCTCGCCGATCTCCTTGGCGATCACGGGAAACTTCTGGAGCGTCGTGACGATGATCGTCTTGCCCGACTCGAGCGCGTCTTTGAGCTGGCGCGAAGTGGTGTCGATGTTCTCCACAAGCCCAAGCGTCTGCTCGAACTGGCGCATGGTGCTCTGGAGCTGGCGGTCGAGCACGCGCCGGTCGGTGATGACCACGATCGAGTCGAAGACGCGCCGGTCGCTTGCGTCGTGAAGCGTCGCGAGCTGATGGGCGAGCCAGGCGATGGTGAAGCTCTTGCCGCTCCCGGCCGAGTGCTGGATCAGGTAGTGCTGTCCCGCGCCGCGCGCGCGGGCGTCAGCCACCAGGTGGCGCACGCAGTCGAGCTGCTGGTAGCGCGGGAAGATGAGGAAGCGCTTCCCGGTCTTGCGCCCGTTCTCGTCCTCCTCCTCGACCTCTTGGATGAACTGGCGCACAAGGTCGAGCACGCTGTCCCGCGACCACGTTTCCTCCCACAGGTACCCCGTGGCGTAGCCCTTGCGCGTGGGCGGTACGGGCGGGTTCCCAGCGCCGCCGAACTTGCCCTGGTTGAAGGGCAGGAAGCGGGTCTTGGGACCTGCGAGCTGGGTGCTGACGTAGACCATGTCCGGGTCCACCGCGAAGTGTGCGAGACAGCGGCCGTAGGCGAAGAGCGGCTCGCGCGGGTCGCGGTCGGTCTTGTACTGGCGGATCGCGTCCTCGATGTCCTGGCCGGTGAGCGGGTTCTTGAGCTCTGCGGTGAAGATCGGGATCCCGTTCAGGAACAGCACCAGGTCGAGGCTCTTCTCGGTCTTGGTGCTGAAGTGCACCTGGCGCACGACAGCGAAGAGATTTGCCGAGTGCAGCCGCCGCGTTTCCTCGTTGAGCCCGCTCGCGGGGCGGAAGTAGGCGAGCCGGAACTTGCAGCCCGAGTCCTTGATACCGCTGCGCAGCACGTCGAGCGCGCCGCGCCGCTCGATCTCGGAGGCGAGCCGCTTCAGGAACTGCTCCTTCACCGCCCCGCCGTGGTGCTGGGCAAGCTTCTGCCATTCCTTCGGCTGCGTGGCGAGCACGAAGTCCGCCACGTCGCGCGGCAGCAGGCAGAGCGCCCGGTCGTAGTCCTCCGGCTTGCGCTTGCGGTAGCCGCCGGGCGGCGTGTCGCCGTAGGGCGGCGCGGTCTCGCGGACGGCGTTCGCATCGCCCGCGCACGCGTCCGGGCCGTGCTGGAGCAGCGCGCACTCGATCGCTTCCTCGAAGGAGCGCTCGGAGATCTCGGGGCTCATGGCGCGGGTCCCGTCGTGAGTGTGTCGCAAGTCGTGTCGCGAGTCTGTCGCAAGTTACGCAACTCCTTTCCCCGCAACGTACTCCATCCGGTTGGTCTGGCCCCGGACAACGAGCAGGCCCTTCTCGACCAAGTCCCGCAGGTCCCGCTGCAGGGTTCGCCGGTTCGCCTCGGGGCAGAGGGCCTGAAGCTCCTGGATGGTCAGCCGTCCCACCTCGAGCACCCGGTCAAGGGCGAGCGCCTGCCGGTCTGAGAGCCGGTGTTCGCGCACGAGGACGTCCCGACGAATCGCGTGCTCTCCCCGAGCCTTCACCTCGTCGAGCTGGGTCGCGAGCCCTTCCGCAAAGAACTCGAGCCATCCAGTCAGGTCCATGCCCAGCGCGCGCACGCTCTGGATCGCGCGGTAGAAGGCGGGCCGGTCGCGGTCGTAGTACTCGCTGATCGTGAACAGCCGCTTGAAGTCGTAGCCCGCACGGTAGAGACAGAGCGTCGAGAGCAATCGCGACGTGCGTCCGTTCCCGTCAACGAAGGGATGAATATGGACGAGCTGGAATTGCGCCACGCCGCTCGCCAGCACGGGGTGCACGTCTCGCGGTGCGTTCAGCCAGGCGACCAGCTCCTGCATCAGGATGGGCACGTCGTGAGCGGGGGGCGGCGTGTACACGACCTCGCGAGTGGCCGGGTTCATGACGTAGTTCTGTACATGCCGGTACTCTCCTGGCGCTGCGAAACCGCCGCGCACGCCCTCGACAAGACGCTTGTGGATCTCGCGGATCAGGCCCTCCGTGATCGGTCCGCCGTGGCCTAGGTAGGTCGAGACGAACTCGAACGCGCCGCGATAGTTGAGGAGCTCCCGCGCGTCGTCGGGATCGGCCTCGGGATCCGTCTCGCCGGCGAGCAGCCGCTCGGACTGCTCGAGGGTGAGCCGCGTGCCCTCGATGTGAGTCGTGTAGTGCGCCTCCAGTACCAGCGCCCGCTCGCCCATGCGCCGGAGCCAGTCCTCCGAGAGCTTCGCCGCCTCGAGGAACCCTCGCGCCCGCTCGATGCGCGTGAGCCCCGCGGTGATCAGGTTCGTGACCGAGAAGCGCGGCTCGAAGCTCACGCGACCTCCTGCCGCACGTCGATCTTGCCCGTCACCGCGGCGGAGATGAGGGCGGTGCGGAGCTCCTTGAGGCGGGCGATGGCGTCGCGGACCTTGGAGACGAGGGCGTCGATGCGCGCCGTCTCCCGGTCGAGATAGTCAGCAATGCTGTCCTGCTCTCGTAGCGGCGGAAGGGCGATGACGAAGTTGCGGGCGTGGCTCACGTTGAACTGTTCTTGAGCCGCACCGTATTGCACAACCTCTATCTGTGACCGCACGTATCGGCTATTGAGGGCGTAGCAAAGCCACGATGATGCCAACCCGTGGCTACGCCGAATCACGAGAAGAGAAGCACAGTTGGCTCCGTCGAGGTCGGGAGGCACCACCGCCGTCACGCCCGGCGCGCCTACTCGGACCATGACGAGATCACCCGGCCGAAGCTCCGACTTGGGGAGACGCCGGCTGTCCTGTCGTGAGATGCGACGGGCCTCGGCCGCGTGTATCTGACCCTCGCCGATGTCGCTTCCATAGAGGAACGGCAATCCCTCGTCGGCGACGTAATTCGAGGGGTTCACGACTACCCCAACGCCCAAACTTGGCGAGATGTGACGGAGCCGCTTCACCTCCCAATGCGCCGGGATCTCCCCCAGCCACTCGACGCCGGAGTCCTTCATGGGGACGTTCGGGTCGAGGCCCTTGGTGACGGCGCGGGTGATGAGGGCGGTGCGCTTCGCCTGGAGCAGTTCGATCAGCCGCTCCTTCTTCGCCACCAGCGCATCGATCCTCGCCGTCTCGCGGTCGAGATAGGCGGCGATGGAGCTTTGCTCAGCGAGCGGCGGTCTCTGCACCCGAATCGCTCCGAGCATCGATCGGCTTACTCGGTCCCGTGTTCCACCTCGACAGATCCCTGCCAGCCATGCCAGGTACTCGGAGCCGGTAAGCGCGTGAACCACAAATGCGGCGTGATCGTCGCTCGCGGGCTTCAAGATGCACACGTCAACCGACGTGATCATGCGACACGCCAAATCCGGTGCAAGGCAAGCACGGCCCACTGGGTCAGCGAGCCTGCAGATAAGGACGTCGCCAGGAAGAACCTCGCTGCACCGGAAGGCGCGGAAGGTCTCTTCATCGATGTAGCGGAATCCCTGCTCCCTGTACCCGCCAACTCCGACGTTTCCCGTCTGAATTAGCCTGATGCCTTCGTCGCGAATGAACGGCGATTCGATCCAGTCACCGTCAGTGAAGGTCTTGTACCCCGGCCTCGCCAGTGCTCGGATCGGCTTCACCTCCCAATGCGCCGGAATCTCCCCCAGCCACTCGACGCCGGAGTCCTTGTAGGCGGGGTACGGCCTGAACCGCCCCGTCGCCCCTGCGCGCCCGGCCTGGTTCGCGCCGCTCACGACTGCGTCTCCGCGTCGCACCGTCTCACGCATGGGCTCCCGCCAGCCACCCTCGCTCCGCGAGCACCCGCCTCGCGAGCCGGATCTGGTGCTCGGAGAACTGCCGCTTGCGCTCGGCCCACGCGTAAGTGCGCGCGATCAGATCCTCCTCGGAGTCGGGATGCTCGCGCGTGGCGATCCAGTGCACGGTGGCCAGCAGTTCGAGGCCGAACGGCGACTCGAAGCCCTCGACGAGCCGTGCCGCCTTGTCGAAGCGCGCCTGCGATTCCGGGTGGGCGTCGAGCGACGTCCGGGCGTCGGCGAGCGCGCCCGGCACGAGTTGCAAGACTTTCTCCGGCGCGTTGCCGCCGGTTCCGTAGCCCGACACGTAGTAGCCCTCGATCGCGTGCAGCACGTGGCGGAGGTTCTCCGCGTACGGACCATAGGGCCCGGTGACGTAGCGCAGCCGCAACGGCTCGCCGGCCTCCTGTGTGAAGTACATGAGCTTGTGCACTTCGAGCAGCGTCACGAACGGATCCAGGAGACCGGCCAGGTAGCGGTCCATCAGGGCGACAAGCGCCGCCCGCCCCGGCGTCATGGCCGGCACCTTGCGAGCCTTCGAGACTGGCGCCGCTGCGGCCGTCGGCGCGGGTTCGAACACCACCGCGCGCACCTCGGGCAGCGCGAGGAACCCTCGCTCGATGCGTGCGCGCACGTCCGCCCACACGAGCCCTCCGAGCCCGGCGCCGAGGGGAGGGATGGCGACCGAACGGATTCCGCGCCGCTGGATCTCCGCGACCAGCGCATCGAGGCCCTTCTCGATGTCCTCGATCCTCGACCTGCCGCGCCAGTGCCGCTTGGTGGGGAAGTTGACGATGTAGCGCGGGGGGGTGAGCTGCCCGGTGTCGAACACGAACATCCGGCCGGGCTCGACCTCTCCCAGCTTGCAGGCGCGCTCGTACGCCCTGAAGTTCTCGGGGAACGCTTGCTTGAACTGGAGTGCGACGCCGCGCCCCATGATGCCCACGCAGTTCACCGTGTTGACCAGGGCCTCCGCGTCCTCCGCGAGGATGTCGCCCGTCTTGAACTCGATCATCGCCGCGCCTCCTGTCTCAGAAGTACCATTCCGAAAGCACCTCGATCGGCGGTTGGTGAGTTGTGCCCGCGAGGGCTTCGTCCGCCCGCGCCCGGACGGCGGCCGAGCGGACGCCGACGCGCTCGATCAGGCCGAACGGCAGGCGGCCATGTACCAGAAACTCGGCCTGCTTGCGCTCCTTCACCTCGGCCGGCCGGAAGTCGGTTGCCGCGATCGCCGGCCAGTCGAGCTGGTCGAGCTCCTGCACCCGCGAGCGGAACTCGGTGTAGTACGCCCCTGCGTTCGAAATGGAAAAAGCCCATTGGGTACCGGTTCGCTTCGCCCACTGGATCACCGCGTGCAGATCCGCTTCGAGGTGCACGATCGGTTCCTGGCCGCCGTGATAGGTCAGCTCCGGGTGATTCGCGCAGTGGATCACGTAGAGCATGACCGATCGCGGGCAGAAGTAGAACGGGACGTAGTCGCCTACCTTCGTGCCCGGATGGCAGTCAACCTCCAGTTCCTCGACCCTCCGCCGCTTGATTTCGGACATCCCGACGGCCTGCACCGGTCCGCCCCGCGTGATGATCGCCGCATCGGACAGGAGGTCGCCGTCAGCCACGATCTTGCGCAGATTGTTCACGTGCGTGATGTGGTAGAGCTTCGGGCGGGCCGGCGGTGTCGTCAAGATCGGGGCCTCCGGGATTCTCGTTCCTGGTCGGAGGAAGTCATGCCGACAACGCCTCCAGGTACGGGCCGATGACCGTCCGGATCCGGCAAGTCTCGGCTGCTCGTACGATCTCGCTCACGGTCGTAATCCGGGAGCTGACCGCGTCGCGCAGGGCCTCCATCGCCACGTCGATCCCCACCTTGTTCCGGTAGCGGAAACAGTCGACGACGGTGCGCGCCGGCGAGGTGATCCTCACAGGCACGCCGAGGATGAGGCGCGTCACCACTCCGTAGGTCAGCATCGCCCCCGAGAAGCGAACCAGTCGCACGCGGGCCGGAAGACGAGTCGGCCTGCGCGCCTTGCGATGGATGGCGATCCAAACCTCGTGAGGCGACTGAGTTCCGATCTCGTGGACCCGCAGAGCCGTCAGGAGGCAGACGATTCCGGTCGGAATCGCCGCGCCGACCATCGCGACCGTCTCGAGCTCGGTCGGCTCGACCGCTGCGAGGCGGTAGTGTCCGTCCGCAACCTTTTCGACTTCGCCCGCTGCCACGAGTACCTGGAGAGCCCGGAAGGTCACCCCAAGGGGCCTTAGGTCCCGCGGTCGGAAGAAGGCCCCGATTCCTGCGGACTTGAGTCGTGATTGGGTGAGAGTTCGTGGCACGGCGGACATCGTAGTGAACGTCGGCACTTACGTTCAAGTGCCGACGTTTAGTGCTGTCCCGCTTCAAAAGCTCGGTGGCCCCCGGGGCGCAGACTCCCCGATGGGCCGGGACCCATCATCCTTCCCCGGACGCGCTCCCCGTCACCTCCGCCAGCATCCGGACGATGTCCTTCTCGATCGCGCGGATGTCCGCCTCGATCTCCTCGAGCGGCCGCGGTGGCGTGTAACGGTAGAAGTAGCGGTTGAAGTTGATCTCGTAGCCGACGATGCCGACGCCGCCCTTCTCGTCGCGCTTGTCCATGTCGATCCACGCGTCGGGGACGTGCGGCTTCACCTCGCGCTCGAAGAAGGTCTCGATGCGTTCGGACAGCGGCACGCTCTCGGTGTCGCGAAGGTCCGGGTCCGGCTCGGGGTTGCCGTCCTTGTCGCGGCAGATCGCGGCGGTCTCGTCCCGCTCGGAGAGGGTGGAGAAGATCGCTTTCCTCACGGGCGCGGACAGCTTGAGGCCGGCCTTATTCGCCGCAGTGTCGAGCACTTGCTCGAACTCCCCGCGGTCCTTGTAGAGATGAGTGGGGAGCGCGCGAACGACCTTGCGGATCGCCTTCTGTTCGGCCTGTCCTGCGGCTCGCTCCTTGTCGCCGGCGGCGCCCTTCTTCTTCGACTGCGCGAGTGTCAGGAAGGACTTCTCCTCTTCGATTCGTGCGACGCGCTCCGGGCTCGCCTGGAAGTTGAGACGCAGCGGCCGTTCCACCGTGATCTTGCGGAAGCCGAAATGGTGACTTGGGAAGATCCTGCTGACCACGACCTCTTCTTCCTTGCCGTCCTTGGTCACGACGCGCCTGTCGCCGTCTTTGAAGTCGGCAAGAATCTTCAGGATGTCCTGCGCCCGTTCGAGCGGGATCTCCCGGCGCTTGTCGCCCAGGCTCTTGCGCATCGGCACCCAGAATGAAGATGCATCGATGAGCTGCACACGGGCGCCGCGCGCACTCGTCTTGCGATTCGTGAGCACCCATACGTAGGTGGCAATCCCGGTGTTGTAGAAGAGCTGCTCGGGGAGTGCGATCAACGCTTCGAGCAGGTCATACTCGAGGATGAAGCGACGAATCTCGCTCTCCCCGCTGCCGGCATCGCCGGTGAAGAGCGGCGAGCCGTTCATGATGATGGCGATGCGCGAGCCGCCCTCTTTGCGGTCTTTCGCATGCGCGAGCATGTGGAGCAGGAAAAGAAGCTGGCCGTCGCTGATTCGCGGCAGCCCCGGAGCGAAGCGGCCTGACGCGCCCCGTTCGTGCTCGGCACGGACCGCGTCCTCGTCGCGCTTCCAGTCCTTGCCGTAGGGCGGATTGGCAATCAGGTAGTCGAAGGTGATGCCGGCATGGCGGTCGTTCGACAACGTGCTTCCGAAGGCGATGTGGTCGGCGTCGCGGCCCGTCGGATCCTTCATGAAGAGGTCCGACTTCGAGACCGCCCACGTCTCGGGGTTCACCTCCTGGCCGAAGAGGTGGATCTCCGCTTCGGGGTTGATCGGTGGACGGACGATCTCGCCGTTCTTGCGCAGGCCGACCGTGATGTGCTCCTTGGTGATCATCAGCATTCCGCCCGAACCGCAGCAAGGGTCGTAGACCGTGCGAATCGCCTTCTTGGTCCGGAGCTCGGACTCGTCTCCGGCCAACATGAGATCGACCATGAGATGAACGACGTCCCGCGGCGTGAAGTGCTCGCCGGGGTTCTCATCGAGCGCCTCGTTGAACCTGCGGATCAGCTCTTCGAAGATCGTCCCCATCGTCGGGTTGTCGATCTTGTCCGGGTGGAGGTCCACGTTCTTGAAGCGCTCGAGCACCTGGAACAGCAGTCCGGCCTCTTCGAGCTTGGAGATCGTGTTGTCGAAGTCAAACTTCTCCAGCACTTCGCGCATGTTCGGGCTGAAGCCCGCGATGTAGTTGCGCAGGTTCGCCGCGAGATGAGGAGCGTCGGCCAGGAGCTTCTCGAAGTCGTAGCGGGACGTGTTGTAGAAGGCGAAGCCGGAGGCCTTGCGAAGCTGCGCATCGAGGTCTTGCAGCCCCTTGCCGCGGAGTTCCGCTTGTTTCGCGAGCACCTTCTGCTTCGTTCGAGCGAGCACGCAATCCAGCCGGCGCAGAACCGTCAGCGGGAGGATGACGTCCGGGTACTTGCCGCGCTTGAAGGTGTCGCGGATCAGGTCCGCCACACCCAAGATGAAGCTCACGATCTCGCTGTGGTTCACGACGCTCTCTTGACCCCTTGCAACGCCTGCCCATAGACTGCGAAGGTGCTTGATCCTAATCTTGGCCCGTCATTCCCGCGAAAGCGGGAATCCAGGGTCTTGCACCGACCCGCCGCAAAGGATCTGGATTCCCGCCTTCGCGGGAATGACGACCACTGATGTCTGCTCCGGCGACGTCGTGATCATCAACAGGTCCAGGTGAGCCGGATCGCGCCTCTCATTCGACGATGGCGCAGGCGCGGACGGGAGAGCCGTCGCCGCGCTGAATCTTGAGAGGAAGGGCGGAGAACACGAAGCGCTCGGGTAGGAGGTGAAGGTTGGTGAGGCCTTCGACGAGGATCATTTCGACGCCCTTCCCGAGCAGCGTGTGATGTACCGTGAGCCACTCGGTGCTCGGCGTCGGTGTGTCGAACCCAAGGAGCCCGATCTTGCGTTCCGCGATCCAGCGCGCGGCCTCCACGGTCAGAGTCGGAAAGCCGCGGAAGTAGCTCTCGCCGCCGAAGTTCCGGTACCAGCCCGTGCGCAAGAGGACCCTCGCGCCCGGCTCGAACAGGTCGCCGCGGCGCTCCACCATTCCGACCGTGATCGCGGTCCCGTCCGGAACGTTCCCGCCCGGCGCGAGGTCGAGCAGGGAGGCCGGGCCGAAGAACCTCTCGAGCGGCATCTCCTCGATCGTCCTGCCGTCGTCGAAGAAGTGGTACGGGACGTCGAGATGAGTTCCCTGGTGGCTGCCCATCGTCAGACGCTTCAAGTTGTACTTGTTCGCCGGCACGGTGCCCACGACCTCGACCTTAAGCTGTGGGTCTCCCGGGAAGCTCGGCTGCCCGTCGATCAGCGGATGAGAGAGATCGATCATCCTCGTCATCGGAAAGTCCACGTTTCAGTCGCTCTCGTCCCGGGCTCGGGCACAGCAGAATGCGAATCGCGCGGACTTTAGCGAACGGCCTTCACGAGGTCCCGGTGCCCGCAGGCGGGCGGATCGCCGGGGGGACTGGGCGGCCCGCCGGAAGGGCGATCGAAGCGTCGACGGTTTTGAGGTGCAGGTCGCGCTGGGGGAAGGGGATCTCGATCCCGGCGCGGCGGAAGGCGGCGTCGGTGGCGAAGCGCACGTCGCTCGCGATCCGCTGGCGGTCGCTCGGATCCTCCACCCAGAACAGGACCTCGAAGTCGAGGCTGCTCTCGCCGAAGTCGACGAACCACACCTCGGGCTTGGGGTGGCGCAGCACCTTGCCGTGGCGAGCCACCACCTCGAGGAGCGTCTCGCGCACGAGCGCGGTGTCGGTTCCGTACTTGACTCCCAGCTTGAGGTGCACGCGCACGGTGGGGTCGGTGTAGACGAAGTTGCGCACCGTCTGGGTGATGAAGTCCTTGTTCGGCACCAGGATGTACAGGTTGTCCCGGGTCTGCACCGTGGTCGAGCGGATGTTGATCTTCTGCACGACGCCCTCGTCCCCGCCGACCTCGATCAAGTCGCCCACCTTGAGCGGCCGCTCGAACAGCAGGATCAGCCCGCTGATGAAGTTCAAGATCACCTCCTGAAGTCCGAAGCCGATGCCGATCGACAACGCCGCGACGATGTAGCCGAGGTTGCTGAGCGCCGTAACCTGCGAGATCGCGACGGTCACGCCGAGAGCCAGGATCGAGTAGCCCGTGAGCGTCACGATCGTGTACTGGACGCCCGAGTCGAGCCGGGTCCGCGGCAGCAAGATCCTGGAGAGAAGGCCCTTGCCGTGTCTCATCACTCCGAGCGTGACGGCGAAGATGAATACGGCCGAGCACAGGCCCCACCAGGTGACCGGTCCACCGAGCCCACGCTCAGGTCCGAATGTCCGCGCACGAACAGGCTCGCTCGCTGAATCTGCAGGAAGGCCAGGCGCTGCCTCTCGTACAGCCCGCATTCCAGCGCGTCGAGCTCGCCGAGCCTGATCTCCTTCCCACCAAGGAGGTCGAGGCGGTCCCTCAACCGGGCGAGCCGGTCGGAGAGCAGCCCGTTCCATTGCTCCTGCATCTCGAGCACCTTCTGCCCGACCTCTTCCCTGGACCACTCTGGATGACTCGATCCGATTCGCTGCCCGAGCAAATCGATCCATCGGGCAAAGCTGATCTCGACGTCCTCGAGCTCCCGCTCCAGCTCCTCGATCTCGTGGGAGTTCTTGTCGATGAGACCTTCGACCTCGGCGGCCGTCGCGCGCCGGTCCGTCCAGCGCGTCGCCCGCTCGAGCCGCTTACTGAGTCTCGCACAATAGAGTGGCAAGATTGCGCCCAGATTTGGGCCAGATTCGTTCTCGACGACCGAGCGAGATCCGGCAGCGAGCGCAGCGAGCGGTGTATTCGTGGATACGTTGAGGATCTCGCGACCGAGGAGAGGACGAAGGTGGCCTGAAGATGGGATGCAAGGTTGTCACTCTGTTGGGCGAGACTCAGTAAGCTCCGTCCTCACCTTCGCGACCCAGCGGCGATCGCGGGTGCGGTCCGTGAGCAGCTCCACTCTCCGGACCTCGACCAGGGCCGTCGCGGAGCGCAGGCGATCACCGCGTTCCGCGAGCCTCGAAAGCTCGATTCGCGTTGCGGCGTTGTCGGCCTCGAGCTTTCGCGACACCGCGAGCTCGACCTCGTACCACGGATCGATCGAGTCTCCCGCATCTTTCCCGTTCTTCCGCCGTTCGATCTCATCCTCCGCCGCGCGGCGTTCGTTCTCGACCAGTTGCTCGACCGACCGGGCAGCGGCTTGCTCGAGCTTCTCGAGGCGCTCGACCTCGAGCCCGAGCGTTTCGAAGTCGACCTCGAGCCTGCGAAGGAGCTGCTCGAGATGGCGTGGATGGTCCTCGAGCTCGGCAGCCCATGTCGCGAGGATCGCCTCGAGGTCGAGCCGCGCCTCGAGGCCGCGCCGCAGATTGGATTCGCGGTCGGGTGCCACTGAACCACGCACTCTCGCTTCCAGATTCCGCGTCGCCTCGAGATTGGTTTCCCGCTCGCGCCGGATCTCCGTGAGCGTCGCCGGAACGCTTTGCAGCTCGTTGCCGCGATTGCGGATCTCCACTTCGACGCTCGTCTGCCGGGTTCGAAGCTCCCGCAGCGGCTCCGCGAGCTGGTCGCGGATCCAGAGCGACGCGAGCTCGATCGAGGTCGTGCTCGTGAGCGGCTCGAGCTCCTGTGGCACGCTCAATCGATCGAGACTCTCGCGCGCACGACTCTTGTGCTCGGCCGCCTGTTCGATGCCCTCGGAGGAGACCAGCGGCTCCGTGACTGTACGCCGCCTGCGAAGATCCTGGACCTCTCGAGCGCAATCGATGACGCGAACTTCGACGTTCAGCAGACTCTCCCGGCCGACCTTGTCGGGATCGTCGGCGGGGATGGCGGCGATCTCGTCCGCGATCTTCCGCGCACGCCGGTCGAGCTCGGCGGAATCGAGGGAGAGCAGCTTCTGCGCCCGCGAGCCGTCTTCGGATGCCGCGCTTTGCAGCGCTTCCTTGAACGATCGGCGCAGGAATCCCGGAGCGGCGAGGCTCGTCGACCCGACCCACAACGCCGATCCAACCCAAAGGACCGTCCACCGGCAGACTCGGAAGCGGCCAAGGTCCGGGTGAGTGTCGCTCGACGTCATCGAATCCGTCCTCCGCGGCCAAGGCCTTCAGAGCGCGTGATCTGCGGTCTTCAGCGAGCCATTATCAGAATGGTAGAACCAATGGCGCATGCCGTGGACGGATGGCTGGCGACCGCCCGGATCCAAGTCAGGCCCCTTCAGGCGATGCGCGCCACGGCTTCCGGGTTTCTGGAAGAGGATCGCAGATGTTTCGAAAACGGCACCCGCCCCGGGGCGCTCGCCCGGGAACTCTGGTCCTGCCCAAGGACTCGCCGCCGCCGCGCATTCATGCGATCCACTACGCGCAGGCCGATCTCAAGGAGTTCGACGTCGGCAAGGTCGCATCGTTGCGGCCGCCCGAGAAGGGAGTCCTGTGGGTGGACGTCCAGGGACTCGGAGACGAGGCGGTGCTGCGCGAGCTCGGAGATGCCTTCGGCCTGCATCCTCTGGTGCTCGAGGACATCGTGCACTGTCCGCAGCGACCCAAGGTCGAGGAGCACGACACCTACCATTTCATGATCACGCGGGCACTGACGCGAAAGCACGGCGTGCTGAAGGCCGAGCAGATCAGCATCCTGTACGGCATGGGCTGGGTGCTCACCTTCCAGGAGATTCCCGGCGACGACTGGAATCCCGTCCGCCAGCGCATCCGCAATCCCATGGGCAGGATGCGGCAGCACGGCGCAGACTACCTCGCGTACGCGCTCCTCGACGCGATCATCGACGGCTACTTTCCGGTGCTCGAGGACGTCGGGAACGATCTGGAGCGCTGCGAAACCGCCGTGCTCCGCAGCACGGACGGGGGGATCACCGAGGGAATTCACGCTCTCAAGAGAGACCTCTTGTCCTTCCGGCGCACGATCTTTCCGCAGGTGGAGGCGCTGCACCAGCTCCTGCGGAGCGAGTCCTCGCTGGTCAGCGAGCCGGTGCGAGTGTTCCTGCGCGACTGCCTCGACCATTGCACCCAGTGCCTGGAGGAGATCGAGGCCTTTCGCGAGATCGGCACGGAGCTCGTCGGCGCGCATCTGGCCGCGCTGAGCAACCGGACCAGCGAGGTCATGAAGATGCTGACGGTGATCTCCAGCATCTTCATTCCCCTGTCCTTCGTCGCCGGCCTGTACGGAATGAACTTCCGGCACATGCCAGGGCTGGAAGATCGCTGGGGCTACCCGCTGGTGCTGCTGGTGATGTCCCTGGTCGCGCTGTTCATGGTTGCCTACTTCCGGCGCAGGCGCTGGATCGAGTGGCCGGGAAAAAAGAAGAAATCGACGCAATCGTGAGCGCGGGGATGAGGGACTAGGCACTGGGGGCATCAACGGCCTGGATTCCCGCTTTCGCGGGAATGACGGGGGGGCTTCGGGGGAATGACGTTATTCGGGGCATCTGCGGAAAGGACTGCTTGCTCTGGCCGGGACGGCCAACGCGTCCTCGGCGAGGATTGCAGCCCCGCGGACGAGGGCTACATAGACGCAGTCATTCCCGGCCCGCGGAAGGCGCGCGGGTCAAGAGTGGCTCGCGTTCAAAAGAGAAGAGGAGAAAGAGGAACCATGCTCCAGCGAATCAACCGGGTCCTTGGCGTTGCCGCCGCGTTGCTGTCTCTGTCCGACGTCGCAAGCTCGCAGAACGCGCCGATCTTCGGCTCGCGCAAGTATGCGCCCGCGTTCTTCACGATCGACCGGGAGACCGGACAGGCGACTCTGGCGAGCGACAACATCACCGTGACGATGACGTCGATGGCACGCCACCCGGTGACGGGCCTCGTCTACTACATCGGCAACGTCGACCCCAACCCGGTCGCCGTGTGGGATCCCTCCCTCGATACCGAGACGATCATCAATCCCGCCAGCGGCCAGCAGCTCCATCGCATGGGCTTCAACTGGATCGGCGATCTCTACGGGATGAAGCTGAACAGCCGCCGTCTGTTCCGGGTGAACACCGTGACCGGCGAGATGATCGAGGTCGGCGACCTGATGGGCGTGCCGACCGCGGGCTCCTCCGGCGACATCTCGTTTCCGCCCGGCGAGACCAACGTGTTCTACTACCTCGCGGGACAGGATCTCTACCGCGTCGACATCCGGACCTTGTCGGGAACCCTGGTCGGTCCCACCGGGATGGGCTTCGAGGGAGTCGGGCTCGGATTCGATGCCGACGGCCGTCTGTTCGGCTGCACCGCCTACAACTTCTTCGAGCTCGATCCCTCGAGCGGCGCCGCGACCTTCATCGGCGTGATGGGCGCCAAGATGAACGACTTGGGCGAGGCCATCGAGCCGCGCGAGCTCGTACTCCAGGTGAACGACAACACGTTGAACGTCGGTGACACGATCAGCCTGACGACCTTCGGCGGCATGCCCGGCGGCGGGACTCTGCTTGCCGTCGTCATGATCAACGCAACTCCCAGCTTCCTCAGCCTGCGCCTCGGACTGTTCGACGGTGCCGGCCAGTGGAACGTCAGCGGCCCGGTGAGCCCCGGCGTCGCAGGGATCGACCTCACGTTCCGGGTCTACGGCATCGCCGCGGACGGCTTCGTGGCCCAGACCAACGATCGCAGGGTCCAGTTCGACCCCTGATCCTCGTCATTCCCGCGAATGCGGGAATCCAGTGTTTTGTGCCGAACAGCCCTAAAGGATCTGGATTCCCGCTTTCGCGGGAATGACGGCTTCTCCCTCGCTTTGCGCCTCTGCGGTGAATGTTCTGTCCCAGGGCCTACCCGACGCGGATCGGGAGGACGACGCACTGCAGGCCGTCGACGTGGAGCTCGCGCTGCAGGAAGTCGGCAGTGTGATTGTGCAGCGCCCAGGTGAGCATCGTCTCTTTGCGGAACACGAGCTTGCCCATGAAGAACACGACTCCCGGCTTCTCCTTGGCGAGCTGTTTGCACATGCTGATCAGCTCCTCGGTGCGGTCGGTCGACAGGCCCCAGCGTCCCTCGGCGAAGAATCCGTTGCCGCGGGCCATGACGATGAACTTCTGGACGTCGCCCGCCGTCACCTCGCGGAGCCGCTCGAGGTCCTTCTCGCTCTTGAACTGCGCGTAGCCGATCGTCCCGACGGACAGGAAATAGAAGTTCTTGAAGTAGTTCGGGAACAGGCGGTGGATCGAAAGGTAGGTGTGCACGCCCAGGCCCGTGAACCCGCCGACCAGCACGGCGGCCGTGCCGGCTCCCTTGACGAACGACGGGCTCGGGACGTCCGTCGTCTCCGGCTGCGCGTGCACCAGGATGCGATCGACGTCCCGGATCGCCTCTTTCACGCCCCGGTAGTGCATCCGGATACCAAGGCCGACGAGGGCAAGACCGCCGGTCGTGGCGAGCGTCAGCCAGCCCCCCTCCGTGAACTTGAAGACGATGGTCGTGACGAGAAGAGAGAGCGAAGCGATGAAGGCGACCAGGATCCATCCCATCTCGCGCTTCGTTCCCGGCTCGTGAAGGTGCTTGAGGTCGTGGCGCAGGAGGCCGAGCTGCGACAGCGTGAACGTGATGAACACGTTGATGCTGTACATGACGACGAGAGTACGCACGGACCCGCCCGTCAGGATGAGACACACTCCGGCCAGCGCACCGAACAGAGTGATGCCCTGGGCGGCGACCAGGCGATCGGAGAGGTTGGCGAATCGCTGAGGCAGCCAGCGGTCGAGAGCCATGTTGGCGACGACCTGGGGACCGGAGACCATCCCCGCCTGAGAGGCGACGAACAGGAGCGCCGCCTCCGAGAGGAGGGCGATGAACACGAACGTTGCTCCCAGGCCGGGTGAGAGCGGGCTGCCGTCCGCGATCGCACGCAGCAGCGTGGCGTTCAGGGTCTGGTCCTTCTGCTCCTTCACCTGATAGACCAGGAAGCAGAACAGGAGGCCGCCCGCGATGAACGCGAGGGAGGAGCCCATGTACAGGAGCGCCTTGCGGGCCGTCTCCACCTTGGGCTCGCGAAACGTCTGGACGCTGTTCGACACGGCCTCGATGCCGGTGTAGGTGCCGCCGCCCAGGGTGTAGGCCCGCAAGATCAGAGCGACGACTCCGAGGAATCCGAGGTTTTCGCAGCCTCGCTCCACGTCGCCTCCGATCCTCTGGGCGACGGACCCGAAGTCGAAAACGTGCGTGCCGATCCCGTAGAGGATGGCGAGGACGTGCGTTACCAGGAACGTCATGAACAGCGGGATATGCACCCTGATCGATTCCCGGACTCCGCGCAGGTTGAGCACGGTGAGCGTGACGACCAGGAGGAGCGCCATGACCACCTTGACGTAATTGGGCCGCGTCTCCGACGGGAACATCGACAAGGCGGCATCGCAGCAGGCGGCGGTCGAGGTGGCGATCGTCAGGATGTAGTCGACGATCAATGCCGAGCCGGAGAAAAGGCCGGGCACCGGTCCGAGGAGGCGCGAGGCGACCAGGTAATCGCCTCCGCCCGACGGATAGAGCTGCACGATGCGCACCTGGCTGCGCGACAGGACGAACACCGTCGCCATCGTCAACGCGACCAGGACGACGGCGAGATGAGGATAGCCGCCGAGCGCGTGGAACGCCTCGGCGGGCCCGTAGCACGCCGAGGACAGACCGTCGGCACCGAGCCCGATCCACGCCAGCACGGCGACCAGCGAGACCTGTTCGAAGACTCCCTTCTTCAAGGGGTCGAGCGGCTTGCCGATGAAAAAACTGCGCAGCCGCTCCAGCGACTCGGACATTCGGGTGGGTCCAAAGGTGATCCTGCCGCCTGCGATCGATCGCACCGGTGACAAGTCGGCGCGGGAGTCTAGCAGGTACCTGAGAGAAGGCTCAGGACCGCCGCCGGACGCCACGCGAGGGTTGCGCGCAGAGCGGATCTTCGGGCCAGGAGTGCCTTGGATAGCGGGCGCGCAGATCCTTGCGCACCTGCGCATAAGTGTTCGCCCAGAAGCTCTTCAAGTCCTGCGTGATCTGCTGCACGCGATGGTTGGGCGCAAGCAGGTGAATCAACACGGGAATCCGTCCGGCCGCGACGCGCGGTGTTTCGAGAAGACCGAACACTTCCTGGATCCGGACGGCAAGAACCGGCGGACCGTCGTCGCGATACTGCAGGCGGATCTTATTGCCGCTGGGCACCTGGATGCGCTCGGGAGCGTGAGCCTCGAACGCCTTGAGCTGTCGATGAGTGAGCCGTTTCTTCAGATGATCGAGGAGCGGCGCCTTGCGCAGCTCGTCGAACGATCGCCGGCCGGCGCACAGGGCGGGCAGCAATAATCGGATCGCCTCCTCATCGACGTTCGGGAGGGAAAGCTCCGGCATCCACGAGGTCAGGCACCGAAGGCGCACGAGGAATCCCTGCACGTCCGCATCGTCGAGCGTGAGCGCCGCCGCGAGGTCGCGCGAGGCGGCGCTCGCGAGGACCCCTTGAACCTGTTCCTGATCGGAGGGCCGGGTTTGTCGTTCGTCGAGGACGAGGTCGGCGTACAGCGTCCGGCGGACCGCCTCGACCGTCTTGCGCCCTTCGTTGAAGCGCAACGACTCCTCGGTCCGCAGCGCCTCCGCCGGCAGCCATTCAAGCCTCACCGCCGATGCCTGTCGCACCAGGGTGTCGGCCTCGCCCGCATCGATGTCGATGCACAGGAAGAGCTCGGCGTCCCGAACCCGGCTGGTCTCGAGCAGCCGTACTCCGCGCCCGCCCACCATGACGCCGCGCGCGCTCCCTGGCTCCCGCCGCCGCGCCAGACGGTCCGGATACGCGGCGAGCAGGCAGCGCTGCAAGGCCTCGTCGGAAGAGTCCGGCGGTTCTTTGGTGGCCGCTTCGCGCCGGCGCTTCACGGCCGCGCTCCTGAGATCGGCAAGTCCGCCTTCCTTCGCCACCGCGACGAGCTGATCGCGCGCCTCCATCACGACCCGGGCGCCCGCGACGTGGATCTCCCCGAGATCGCCGTGCGGAGAACGGCGCGTCTCGAACGCTTCGATCGCATGCACGCGATCCACAAGGTCGGAATCGGAAATTGAGTCCGGCGAAGACGGCGGATGCTCTCGCGTCCGGCGGGCGACGAACGGGTCGCGCTCGGTGAGCAGCGCCGCCGCCAGCGCGGCTCGGTCCAGCACCAAAGACGCCGCTCCCTCGAGAACCATTCGAGCGATGCGCGGCTGCACCGGTAGCGCGGCCATCCTCCGCCCCAGCGCAGTGATTGCACCGCCGTCGACGGCGCCGAGCATTCTGAGTCTTTCGATCGCCTGAGCAAGAGCACGCTCCGGCGGAGCCTCGAAGAATGGAAAACGTGAAGGGTCACGCTCGCCAAACAACAGGAGCTGCAGCACCAGCGACGAAAGGTCGACTCTCTGGATCTCCGGCTCTTCTTGGTCTGCGAGCGTGCGCTGCTCGAGCTCGCTCCACAGCCGGATGCAGACACCGGGCGCCGTGCGACCGGCTCGTCCCGCGCGCTGCTCTGCGGAGGCCTTCGACACCATGCCGAGCTCGAGCTGGTCGATCTCGAGGGAAGGATTCATCCTGAGACGGCGTACCAGCCCGGAGTCGACGACTGCCGTGACGTTCTCGATCGTGAGCGAGGTCTCGGCGACGTTGGTCGAGAGAATGACCTTGCGCCGCTTGCCGCGGCGCAGCACTGAGTCCTGCTTGTCCAGAGGCAGATCGCCGTACAGCTCGAGCAGGTCGAGGTCCCGAGCCTGGGCGAGCGAGGCGAGCTCTTCCCGGCAACGGCGGATCTCGCCGACGCCCGGAAGGAACACCAGGACGTCACCTGCAGAGCGTTCAAGAACGCTGCCAACCGCCTTTTGAATCTTCTCCTCGAGAGGGACCTCGCGGCGGTGGGCACGGTGCTCGATCGCCACCTCGAACAGCCGTCCCTTGCTGTCGATGACCGGGCAGAGGTCGAGGTAGTCGGCAATGGCCTCGACGTCGAGAGTCGCCGACATCACGCCGACCTTGAGGTCCGGTCGAACTTCCTTGCGAACCTTCTGCACCAGGCCGAGCGCGAGGTCGGCGTTGAGGCTGCGCTCGTGGAACTCGTCGAACAGCACGACGCCGATGTCTTCGAGGAACGGGTCCTCCTGAAGGCGGCGAACGAGGATCCCGTCGGTGACGACGTGAATCCTGGTGCGAGGACCCGTGCGCTTCTCGAAGCGCACCTGGTAGCCGACGACTTCGCCGAGGCGCGTCCCGCGCTCCTGTGACATCCAGCGTGCCGCCGCCTTGGCAGCGATCCGCCGCGGCTCGAGCATCACGATGGACTTGCCGCCGGCAACTCCAGCGTCGAGCAGCGCCCCAGGAACGCGAGTCGTCTTGCCGGCGCCGGTCTCGGCGCGCAGCACGAAGCAGGAATGCCCGCGCGCAGCCTCGACCACGCGGGGCAGGACCTCATCGATCGGCAGCGGCGAAAAGTTCACGACGGTGACACAGAGTGCCCGACAGAATGGTCCTCGTCATACCGAAAACGGTGAAACCGAGTCGAAGGAAGAGACGTGCTGCGCGATCAGAAGGACCCGCCCATCGAGCACCTGAAGCGCTTCGAGCGTGAGGCGAGGACGCTTGCGTCGCTGAAGACCATCGATCAGAGGCGAGCGGCCCTCTGGAATCAAGATCCGGAGTCGAAGACGTACGCAGCGCCTGCGTCCACGCCCGCCCCGTCATCGAAGGCAGCTCCGACCAGGATCACGTCCTGATCGGCCGCGACTGCAAAACCGAACAGATCGCGCGCGTCATCGTCAGAGGCAACGAGCCTTTGCGGTCCAACCCAGCCTGCACCGTCGTATCGATACCGATGGACGCACCCGGAGCTGTCTCCGCCGTAGCTGGCGCCGACTGCGGCGACGACTGCGAGATCCTTGGTCAACGCCAACGAATAACCGAAATGGTCCGCATTGCCGGTGTCGGGTGTCGTGAGCCGCTGCTCCGGGATCCAGCCCGAGCCGTCGAATCGGAAGATGTACGCGGCGCCGAAGTCGTAAGAATCCCTTTCACCGACGAGCAGACGGTCGCCGCAAAGCGAGACGCTGAACCCGAAGGAATTCGGCCGCCTCGAATCGAAGGCCATAAGCTTGGTCTCCTCGGCGAAAGACGTACCGTCGAATCGAAACACATGGACCGCCCCCGACGCGTTTCCCAGATCGTCGTCGTAGGGAGCTCCGACCATGAGCCAATCGCCCTCGACGGCGACAGAAGTACCAAAGTCGTCGCGGTGGTCCGGGCTGGAGGCCGAGAGCTTCTGGATCTCGTTCCAGCGGACGCCGTCGAAACGGAACACGTAGGCGGCCCCCACGTAGGCAGACGCAAGCGGTGCTCCGACCACGAGCAGCTCTCCGGACTTCGCAATCGATGTCCCGAAAGCGGCGGATGGACCCGGGTCCGAAGCGACCAGCTTCTGCGACTCGACCCATGCGGAGCCGTCGAAGTGGAACCAGTACACGGCGCCCGATCCGCCGACGGTGACGTCCTCTTGCGGCGCGCCCACGAACGCTTCAGCCCCGCACGCGAGCACCGAGGATCCGAATTCGTCGCGGTCCGCGCCATCCAAGGCCAGCAGCCGCTGTTCCTCGTTCCAGCGCAGGCCATCGAATCGAAACACGCGAGCGGCGCCGTGCAAGGTCCGTCCGGTGTTCTCTCCTGGAGAGCCGACGATCGCAACGCCGTTGTGCACCGACACCGAAGTTCCGAACCGATCATCCGCCCCGAGGCCGAGGGCCATCAGCCTCTCGGTCTCGTTGAAGGGAAAGATCAATTCGAGGACGTTGGACGCTCGCAGCTTCTGGGAAGAGCGCTCGATCCCGAAAGCCTGGAAGTCGGCGAAGTGACCCGCGAGCCCTGGAGGAACCGTCCCGCCGAGGGTCCAGTTCCCCTCGGCGTCGAAGGAGGCGATCGCAAGGACGATGAACACCGGCAGGTCGCGCAACTCGATCGTCGCGAGCAGCACCGGTGCACCCGCCAGCCCCCCGCAGGTCGAGATCGAAAACGGTGAGCCGACGTTGGCGACCTTGAGGTTGCTGCTCAAGGTAAGCCCCGCCTCCGACGAGAACACGAAGGCCTCTCCGATGCGGTCGGCCCAGTCCTTGTCGGCAGAGTTTGAACCAGCAAGCACGAAATCGCCACCGAGGGCGACTTGACCGCCCAGGAACGAGTTTTCCGTGCGATGTTCCGCCGCGAACGCGATCTCCGGCTGCCACAGAGTCCCGTCGAAGTGAAACTCGTAGATCAATCCAGAGCCGGAATTGCGCTGCGGAACGCCGGCAAGAATCCGCTGTCCGTCCGTGGCCACCGAGAATCCGAAAAAGTCAAAGCGCTGCGGATCGGGAGGAAGCATCTCTTGCTGTTCGACCCAGCTCCCACCCTGGAAGCGGAATACGTACACCGCACCGACCCAGTCACCGGGCTGGACACTGTGGTACCTTGCGCCGACGACCAGGAGGTCGTCCGCAAGCGCAAGAGCGGTGCCGAAGCCATCCCCCTTCAGGCCGTCGGCAGGAGCCAGCATCGCCTCCTCCTGCCACGAGCTGCCGTCGAACCGGAACACGAACGCCGTTCCGCTGTCCGTTGCCGCGCCATCGCCCTTGCCGGCACCGACGACGATGACGTCTCGATCGAGCGCGACGTCGGCGCCGAAAGAATCCAGATCCGCGCTCACCGACGGGGTGAGCTTCTGGGTCTCGACCCAGGCGCCCGCGATGCGACGGAAAACGTAGGCCGAGCCGGAACTGAACCCGATGTCGTCATTCTGAGAGGCGCCGACGACGACCGTCTCACCCTCGATCGCCACGGAGAAACCGAACCAATCGTCGTCGGATCGATCGGACGCCTTGAGCTGCGCGTCCTCTACCCACTGAGAGCGTGAGCATTAATTGGCCCGCCGCAGAGGCGTCGAAGGCGCCGCAGGCGCCCGGCGCCCATCAGGCGCCGAGGAGGGGGAGGCCGCGTGTCGCGGCCGTTGTGGGGGAGGGTCCGCCTCCCCCACGAGCAAGGAAACTCAGAGCCTGAGCGATTCTTGCTC
>Ga0247727_10001370_pt1 | contig 58334 bp, 56 predicted proteins | sample WisWelCaveWW1625_FD_202498 | JGI IMG/M metagenome (GOLD analysis project Ga0247727, IMG submission 202498) | Biofilm microbial communities from Wishing Well Cave, Virginia, United States - WW16-25 | ecosystem: Environmental > Aquatic > Deep subsurface > Groundwater > Cave microbial mat | place... | reverse complement strand
GCCATTTGACCGTCCTCTCATAAGCCTAGTCGTTGAGCCAATATACGACGGCCACGAGCCAAAAGCAAGAAAAAGGTTTCATTTAAATTTCTCAAAAATAGTATTTAGCCGATACTCATGTAATAGTAGAAACTTTTGTGCCCGATGTTTCTAATATTAGCCATTTCTCGGGCGGGATGGCAGAGGGGTTTTGTTTCTAACATTAGACACTTTTTGATCTCCGGTTTGTGACTGAAGGGCCATCTTTGTTGTGCAAGCCCAAAAAACGCCGTCGAAACGTTGCCTTTTAAAAGAAAAGCCCAAACCCCACGGACGTAATCCGGCCTCCCGGCTGGCTTGGGGGTTTTAGGCCGGTGAGACCGAGGTCCGTGGAATTTGGGCTTGCCAACAAGTACTTGTGAATCGTGACGGCATAGTTTTCCTCTCTTGTAAGTTTAAGTTGCTATGGGTAGCCGTCCGAAAATTTAGCGATCTATATTAACAAAAAACCGCTTCTTTGTCAAGCAAAATTTTTGATTTTTTGTAATGGGTCAGTCAGTTACAGGTGGGTAGCGCAGACATCTTGTCTGCAGTCTGGAAGACTGCGCTACGTTTTTCCACCAATAAGTGAGGCATTACGATTTTTTTGTGATTTTTTGAATTTGGGGGAATTTTTGAATTTTACGAGGGCAATCGGTTGGTCGCGCGCGGAGAAGGTCTTGAATTTTTAGATAGTTTAGTGCGCTAACTCAACTTCACCATGCGCGGCTCCCGCCTGCAGCGTCTGCAACGCCTCGCGAAATTCCATCGCTGTGGCGTAGCGCTCTTCGGGATTTTTGGCGAGGGCGCGGCCGACGATCTCGTCAAGCTCCAGCGGCAGCTCAACGTTTTGCAGGCTAGGCGGGACGTGCATCTTGTGGACGATTTTGTAGGCGAGTGAAGCGAGGGAATTCCCCGCGAAGGGGCGGCAGCCGGTAACCAGCTCGTAAAAGACGACGCCGAGAGAAAACAGGTCCGCGCGGCCGTCGATCTCCATCCCGTTTCCCTCTTACAATTCGCTCTTCCTGCTTGCCGTCTTTTTCCTTTTACTGATAAACCGATTTCAGCAACTCATTTTCATTTTTGAAACTTGCTTTTTGTGATAGAATTGTTTATGTTTTTAGTAAGTTTCAATTTTTTGGATATCGAACAAAGACATTTGCCGGGGTTGACGTGTGAAAAGCACGAAACTTTATCGCGCTGTAAGTGAAGCTGAATTTCAAGACTTTTCGAGAGGTTAAAATATGAATAACGATATAAACAACAAACGTGGAGTTGCAGCAAAGATCTGCTGGGTTCCGGCTGCGGAGGGTGGTCGGGAGCATCCCCCGCGCGAGCCGCACTATTCGACAGTTGCTAAATTCGAAAAAGAAGCGAAGAAATGGCCCAAAGAGGCGTGGAGTATTGTGGCAGAATTTAAGAAGATTTTCGATGATTTATCGAGCGTTATAGCTGAGTTGCGTTGTTTGGCACCAGACGCCCCGTCGCACTTGCTCCAGCCGGGCAGCAAATTTGAATTGTACGAAGGCAGCCGATTGGTCGCTCACGGAGAAGTGTTGAGCGATAGCGTCGAACCATTATCAGAGACCATTCATCCCCACGCAGATGTTGAAATGGCAGAAACACCATGGCCATACCATCATCCGCTTATATACTCGGAATGCTAGATCTTTTCGTAAATCACCAACGAGGTGCATCAATGACAATCGTCAAGATCAGAGCCAAACATCAGATAACCCTCCCCAAGCCGATCGTCGAAGCATTACGACTGGAAGTCGGTGACAGGCTGGAGCTCGTGACGCGAAACGGCAACGGGACGCTCGTTCTCAAACGGGTTGCCGAAAAAGCGGCAAAACCGAAACTTTCGGCAAAAGACCTGCAAACACTTAAATCGGCGAAAAGAAAAATTGCCGCCATCCAGAAAGACCTTCCCACGGCCAAGGGTTTGACGCGAGCCGAGGTCGATGTCGCCGCCAAAGCCGGCCTCATCGATCCGGACCAGCGCTGGTGGTGGACTGAAGAATGGCAAGCCGGTGAGAGGGGGGCCGAACGTGATATTGCCGAAGGAAGGACGGAAACTTTTGGCAGCGTTGAAGCATTTATCAACTCGTTGCGCTCATGACCATCGTCAAAACTGAGCGCTTCAAAAAAGAATTTGCAGCGCTACCTCCCAATATTCAAGAGCGAGCAACGAAGCAGTTCGAACTGTTTTTGAATAACCCCAGGCATCCTTCCGTAAGCGTAGAGCAATGGCAAGAATCCGTTGGGTTTCTCCGGCGGCAGGCGGCAGGGCTCATCCACCGCGCGGCCCTCGCTACTCTACTGTTGCTAAGTTCGAAAGAGAAGTTGAGAAATGGCCTAAAGAGGCATGGAGTATTGTGGCAGAATTTAAAAAAAATCCTGCTGATTCATCAAGCGTTATAGCTGAGGTGCGTTGTTTGGCGCCAGATGCCCCTTCGCATTTGTTTCAGCCTGGCAGCAAATTTGAATTGTACGAAGGTAATAGATTGGTCGCTCACGGAGAAGTTTTGAGTGATAGCGCCGAATCATTATTAGAGACCGTTCATTCCCACGCAGAGGTTGAAATAGCAGAAACGCCATGACCGCACCATCCGCTTACAGATACCTAACCGGGCGAGCCGCAACCAAACAAAGGGGCAACCGCGAATGAGCGCGAATTAACGCGAATGAAAAATATTAGCGTTCATTGGCGTTGATTAGCGGTTTAAAAATGTTTGCCGAAAAAGCAAAGATTTCACTTTTAACTTAATGCGCTAACTCAACTTCACCATGCGCGGCTCCCACCTGCAGCGTCTGCAACGCCTCGCGAAATTCCATCGCCGTAGCGTAGCGTTCTTCCGGATTTTTGGCGAGCGCGCGGCCGACGATCTCGTCGATCTCCAGCGGCAGCTCGACGTTTTGCAGGCTCGGTGGGAGGTGCATCTTGTGGACGATTTTGTAGGCGAGTGAAGCGAGCGAATTTCCCGCGAAAGGCCGGCAGCCGGTGACCAGCTCATAGAAGACGACGCCGAGTGAAAAGATATCCGCGCGGCCGTCGATCTCCATCCCCTCGAATTGCTCCGGCGCCATGTAGCTCGGGGTCCCCAACACGTGGCCGGGCAGCGTCAAAGAAAAATTATCCGCAATCTTGGCAATGCCGAAATCGGTGACCTTGGCTTTATCGCCCGGCAGCAGCATGATATTCGACGGCTTGATATCGCGGTGAATGATGCCGGCCTGATGCGCATAGTCCAACGCGCCGCAAACTTGCGAGACGATTTTGATCGCGCGCATAACCTCGAAACGATGCTCGCTCGCCAGCGCCAGCCGTATGTCCCGGCCTTCGATATGTTCCATCACGATGTAAGACATCTCCTTATCGTCTTCCACGTCATAAACCACGACGATGTTGGGATGCCCGAGTTTGGCGATCGCGCGTGCCTCGCGATAAACCCGATCTTTGAGCGCCAGGGTATCTGTCTCACTTGTTGCCAAATTGAAGCACACAGTTTTGATAACCACCCGTCGATCCAACTTGGGATCCAGCGCCAAATAAACATTGCCCATCGCGCCTTTGCCGATCTTCCGCTCGATGACGTAACGGCCCAAGACTTGATGTCCCGCTGAAGCGGGATCTTCGCTGCGCTTCGACTGGTCGTCCCGCTGAAGCGGGATATCCGCTGCGCTTCGACTGGATGCTGGCAACTGTTCACTGATAACTGGCAACTGATTACTGATTACTGGTAACTGATCACCTAGTGCCGCTTGCCCGTTTGTCGAGTTGACGGCAAATTCGCCGTTATGGCCATCCTTTGCAATGCCGGAGCTTATTGGTTCCAACGGAAGGTGCGGTGATTCAGCTTCTTTGGAAATGTCAACCACAACCGGCAATAGCGGCGGCTCGGCAGCAGCGTGGTCAACGTGCCCATTCGTTGGCAAAACCGCTTCGTCAGATTTGGCCAAAACTTCCTCGTCAAAATCTTCGATCTCCGGCTCCGCCGCAATCATCTCGGCGAAAAAGGCCTGGGTTTGTAAAGACGGCTGGCGCGGCTCTGCCGGTTCGTTTTTCAAAACCGGCGTAGGTTCGGGAGCTTCCGCCTCCAACGGCGGCCCAGCAAGAGCACCATTCGTCGGGCCAGGCAGAAGCTTGATTCGGCGGGCGCGCTCGTAGCGGGCAACCAATTCGTTTCGCATTCGCGCTGGCAGCAAACGAATTTGGTGGGAGACCACCGCGGTTGAAGCCACGAAAGACGGTTTCAGTTGCAGCCAAACGTGGCCGAGCCGGCGCCGCTGGATGACGGCGAGAACGGCGAGCAGCAAGGCGCTTAAGCCAAAAGTTAGTGGACCCGCCCAACTTGATGGCGATTTTGCTGCACGCGGAATGGAAACTTCCAAGGATTTCGATTTTTCCGTCACCGCCGAAGACGGATTCAGCGCCGCAGCGGGTTGGGACGAATGTGAAATTAGCGTCTCAGAGGCGTGGAGCGTTTTAGGCGACAAGGCGCTTTGGCTTTGCGTTACGGCGCTATCACGCGCGGAATTTTTCAACAGCGGCGGCTTGTTCGATCGTGCCTTGAGTGGCGCCTCTTTTTTCGAAATGGAAGGCTTGGACGCACGTTGAGTGGTCAATGCAGATTGTTGCGAAGCGCGCGGATTCGCCGCCGGCGCGGTTGAAGATTTTTTTGTGGCTTGATTCGATGCTGTTGAGTTCGACGCGTCTTTGCGTTTGGCCGTTGCAGCTTTGGTTGCAGTTTCCTTGCCCCTCGATGGATTTGTTGCTCGTTTGTTCTGTGAGGCAAGATCTGAAGGTTTGACGTTTTGAGGCGCTACTCCGCCCTTCTTGTCCTTTGCTGCTTTTGTCTTTGAATTGCCCCTCAGCGATTTAGCCGTCGCGACCGCCAGTGAGTCACGTGCTTTCGCGGCCAACCGAACGGAATCGTTGAAGGCAGACTCGAGCGCTGCAATACGGGAGAGTTTTGCCCGGGCGCGCTGCAGATTTTTCTGCGCCAAGCCCAAACTCGAATCCAGTTCCAAAGCCCGCGAATAAGCCGCTACCGCCGCAGCGAGATCACCTTTCGCTTCTTGTGCCGCGCCGAGATTGTTATAAAGTTGTGCATTGGAGCTACGCCCGTAGAGTTGAGCGCGCAAGACGATGTCGTATGCTTGAATGGCCGCGTCATATTGGCCTTGTTGAAAATAAGCCAGGCCGAGCGCGGCGCGAGCCGGCAAAAGGCCGGAATCGAGGGCGAGTGCTTTTTCGAGGTGAGCAATTGCCGCTTGCCATCGCGCTTGCTGATAAAATTCCCGGCCAAGCGCGCCATGAATATTGGCGAGTTGCCGCGCGATTTCGGGAGAGAATGGCGAGCCTTGAGCATCGGCAAAAAGCTGCACCGCCTGCTCTAATAATTGTATGCGCTCCGTCGCGCTCTTTTTCTGCAGAGCTTTTTCATAAAGCGCCTGGGTTTTTTTAGCCTCGCGCGGTTTTTGCGCGCGCGCCGGAGAATAAGCGGCCGGAAAAATAACACAAGCGAGCAACAAAACGCCGGCGCCAAACCACCGGCTTCGGGCCCGGAGTAGCCTTATGCTCTTTTGACGGCGCCTCATGGCGAAGAGAGAGCGGCGATTTTTTGCACCTCCTGTTGCCGACCTCCGGCGCGCTTGCTGAAAAAAATTGCAAGCCGCACGAGGAAATCGCAAGGGGTAGAAGCGTCCTGGCATGTTACCGCAATAGGATAAGTTTGCGGCTCGTCATAAAATTGGCGGCTTCGAGCCGATAGATATAAATCCCCGCCGCCGCAGAACGGCCTTGTTCATCCGCGCCATCCCAGCGCACTTCGTGATAACCGGCGTCCAAGCTCTGCCCCGCGACCAGCGTGCGCACCAGCCGTCCGGACAAATCAAAAATCGTCAAACGCACCGCCGCCGTCGTCGGCAAACCGAAGCGAATCGTTCCATTCGCGTTGGCTTCAGCCAAACGCAGCGGATTGGGGTAGCTCCGCGCCAGCTCAAAGGCTGCGGGAAAAATATTTTTAAAAGCTCCCGCGGCGGACAACTGTTTTTCCGGTCCGGCCCACCAAATGAAACGACGCGCCTGCGGCGTAGCGTGAAAAATATAGCGATCGTTCGCGGCTGAATTTTTTGCCGGTTCAAACCGGCGGCGCATGCGGCCGTCCACATCCTCGAGCACAAAAACCCAATCGTTGGGCAAATCACCGGAATACTCCCAAGTCAATTCTACCGGCAAACCCATTCGGGTGGCGACGACCGTAAAATCCCATTTTTGCACTTCATCAGCAGCAGGGCGAAAATCGCTGGTGAACGATCCCGCATAGCGCGGCCACTCGTGCCGGTCGAAACACAGGCTCACATGATCACCAATCCCCGGCGGCTCAGAGAGATCGTGCCGATCCCAGGTTTCGGCAGCAGCCGTAGCCGCACCGAGATAGTTTTCGTCGTCACGAAATTCTCCGTCGGAAACACGCAATTGCACCTGCCAAAGGATTTCACTGTCTACAGATTTTTGCACAGCCGTATTATTGCCGGCAACAACCGGCGCGATGAGTATGGTTTGGGACAGCGAATCCAAATTGCGCAAAAAGTAGCCCTGCCACGGTTGCAAGACCTCTTGTTGGCTCGAATAACGCGCGCCGTCAAACGCCCACAGATTGTTCTCGACACCCTCGGGCAGTTGCGCCGCGGACCACGCGGTCGAAAAATCAAACGGCGTGGCGACGAGATTCCAGCCGGGTTGCAGCGTGAGCGCAAACTTTGCGGTCGTGTTGATTGAGTGCGCCGCGCCAACGCCGTAAAGCTTGGGCGCCGTCGTGATCATCCAATACGCATGGCCGGGTGAAAAATTCTCAAAACCCGTCTCGCCAAATTCGCTATTGCCCTCGCCCGGCTGATAGCGAAAGAGCCGCCAAATCATCGGATCATAACTTCCTAAATCATCTTCGAGCACGGCGGCAGGCGAGCCATTCTGCAAGTTATAAGGAATGGAAAAAATTTGATAACGTCCTATCGCCAACGGCGCCGGCGCAACGAGATTTGGCGAAGCGACGACAACGGCGCGAAATTGCCGCGGCGCGCCGGCCGGCCACGTCACGCGATTGCCGGCTGAATCTGCCGCTTCGATGTAATATTCCAATCCCTTTGCCGCCACTTCGCCAACCTCCAAACGCGTTGAAAAAGCCGCCGACCGTAGAGATTGTGCCGGCGTCGTTTGCAAATTTTTGGTGCGAAATTCCCGTTCGCCGGCGCCGCGATAGTGCAACCGCACCTCTTGAACACTTGAGAGCGCATCCTGAGACTGCGCTGCGAACTCGAGAGCGTTGCGCGCGTCGGCCGTATCGACGGCGGTATGAAACAAATCAGGCGGGCGTCGATCGACTGCAAACGTTGCCGTATTCCAGGCGCCGAGATTGCCCGCGCTGTCTTCAGCCATCAAAGTCCAGGAATAATTTCTTTCGGCAAGCTGAAGAATGAGCAATAAGCTGGCGCTATCGCCGGGGAGGTATCCGAAAAATTTGGCGTCGAGAAAAAAATGATAGCGCCGGATGCCGCTCGTCGTATCGCTCGCCGGCGTCCAGCGGAAACGCACGCTGTCCCCGCGGCTCCAGTGCTGATTCGGATAAAGAAGCTGCTGCGGTTTTGGCGGTGAAGCATCGTAGCGATACGTAATCTGAACGGCGGTGCGATGATCGACGTTGTTGCGGCCATCCATCAGCCAGAGATAAACCGGCCATTTTCCTTCTCGCGGCGCTGCAAATTCGAGCACCGGCTCATCGGAAATTAGCACCAACACACCGTCGCGAGTGTGTGACGGCGGTGTGCCGATTTTATAAAAAGCGCCGGCAATGCGGCTGGGGTCGAGCGGGTTTTGCCAACGCAGAGTGAATTTGGGGGTCGTGCTCCACGTCGCCGGTTCGATTTGCGCTGATTTGGGCGCAACCGGCGCTGCGGTATCGGGCGCAGCAACCGCAGACACGCGCACGCGAAAAGATTGTTCCGTTGTCGCGCCGGCCGCATCGCGCGCCAATAAAATGACTTGATACGCCATGCCGAGCTGCTGCGCCGCCGGTTTGCCTTGCAGCGCGCGCGTGCTCGCATCGAAAACGAGCCATTCCGGCGCAACGCGCTTCGAGATTTGCACGACGTCGCCGCGATCCACATCACCAGCAGTGGCGCGATAAAGATACGGCGAATCCACGTAAGCATTGGTGTCCGGCGCGCTGATAAAAAAAGGCGGATCGTTGACATTCTTGACGCGCAGCGAAAATTTCTGCGTGGTTGTGGCGCCGCGTTTATCCGTTGCGCGCACCGCCACCGTGTAACTGCCCACGTGCTCGTTTATTGGCGTGCCGGTGATGGCGCCGTCATTCGTCAGCTTTAGCCAAGCCGCCTCGGTTTCCAGTGCCAAAGTCAAAACGTCGCCGGGATCTGGATCGGTCGCCGTAATTTTGTAGAAATAAAGCTGATCTTCCGTTGCCACCGTATCCGGCTTCGAGGTAATTTGCGGCGGTCGATTGTTGGCCGACACTTTGATCGTGAAGCTTTGCGTGGCTTGCGCGCCGAGCTTGTCTTTCACCGTCAACGTCACCATCATTTCGCCGACGTCGGTTATGGCCGGCGTACCGAATAATTTCAGTTTACTTTGATCGACTTGCAGCCACGTGGCTTTCGCCGGTGTCGCCAAAGTAAGGCTCATCGGATCGTCCGAGTCGGCATCGAGCGCTTGCACTTCATAATTGTAAAGATTTCCCTCCAGCGCTTCAGTGACCGGCAACGAAGTGAGGCGCGGCGGCACGTTGGCAAATGTGCCGTCAGTTTTGAGCACTTGCACGAAAATATCGGCATTGCCGCGCCGGGTATCATCCCATGCAACTAGGCTCGCGGCGCCGAGGGAATTGCCGGGAAACGCGGCAATCACCGGCCGTCGTTTAATGCCGCTTGCATTGGTAACATAAAGGCCGTTCGCCGTCCACAATGCCTTGCCGGTTCCATCCAAATGTTGAGCGAGAATATTGGTGCCGGTGCCGCGATCGTCGGACCACACGCAGATCAAGCCGCCATTGCCATCCGCAACCACGCTCGGCTGAATTTGTTCCTGACTGACGACGGCAATGGCGACGCCGTCATTTTTCCAGCTCACTTTTCCGGAGGCATTCACCGCTTGCCCATAAATATCCGTTTTGCCGGAACGTTTGTCTTCCCAAATGAGCAGCAAGCCATCACCGCCATCGCCGGCGAGACGCTGGCTGTATTGATCGTTCGTGGCTTTACAAATCGCCACACCCAGCAGGCCCCACTGCGGCGCGCCATTGGCGTCGATTTTTTGCGCGTAGAGATCGAGATTGCGGCTGCGGCTATCAACCCAAACCACATATGCGCTGCCACGAGTATCGTTAGCGCCCGTCGTCACGTATACTTTCGGCGCCGTTTGCGCGCTGAGCACCGAAACGACGGATACGTTGGCGAGCCATTGCGGATTGGCCTCGGCGTCGTAACGCCGTGTCAAGACCCGCGAGGCTCCGGTGAGATTATCGCTCCACGCCACGACGAAGCCGCCAGTGGGAGTGGCGGCAACGTCACCTAAAATTTGCGCGCCAAGACCTTGCGCCAACGCCTTGCCCCCAGCTTCGAGAAAAATTTTACCATTGCCATCAATTCGCTGCGCCACGATGTCTTCGCTGCTGGTTCTGAAATCGCGGCAGAGCACGAACGCGCCGCCTTGCCCGTCGCTTGCGGCCAGCGGCTCAGCTTGCTTGCCGTTGGCACGAATGACTTGCGCGCCGCTTTCGCCCCAGAGCAAATGGCCCTCGCCATCGAGATGCTGTCCGAAGATATCGCCGTCGTCGTTGCGCGAATCCTGCCAAAAGATCAAAACCCCGCCCTTGCCGTCGCTCATCGCCGCCGGCGTAAATTGCTCTTTCGCAGCTGCGGCGATAGCGATGCCGTCCTGCTTCCACAGCGGCTGGCTCAGGTTGTTGAGATGCTGCGCATAAATCGCCGATCGGCCGTCGCGTTTATCTTGCCAAACGACGAAGCCCCCGGCCTTATTGTCGATGGCGAGAATCGGCGAGGTTTGTTCGCCCGTGGCCACCACGAGCGGCTGGTTGTAATAGAGGGTGGATTGACTCATGAGCCGAAACGGCATAACCACGAGCGCTATGAACAAACACAGACGTGCAATACAACGTTGCATAAAATGATCTCCCCGGCGCAGTGGCGGGATTGCCTCCATGTCCCTTTGGCGCTTGCCTCCCTGGCTCGTTGTCGACCGGTTTAGTTGTCAGGTTTTTCGCTTTTTTGTTTTCATGATATCGACGCTCCGTCCTCACTGTTTATGAAATTTTCTTTTTTAGCATTTTTACTTCGGGGGGTCCGGCGGTTCCGGCAAAAGCGTTTTTCCGGTCGAAGTGTTGCCTGGCGATTTGCGCAGCAACAGCACCGCGGAGCCTCCGCTCAACACCGCGGCACCGGTGAAATACCACAACCAATGCCGGCCGCGCCGGTTTTGCAACGATGATGTGGCTGCAGCCGCGCCATCCATCGCCGGTATTTCGACCAGCAAGTTGTCGACCGGCAAAAACACTTCCGGCGATTCCAGCAAGGCGCGAAACAACTCGCGCAGCGGGAACAGTTCCGGCACATCGGCCTCCCCCGCACATTCACGCGCAAACGTCTTGGTCATTTGTCCGCTGCTGCCATCCAGCCAGCGCAAAGTGATTTGCCACGTTGGCGCGCTGGATGGCAATGGCGTTTCAACCGGTGAGACGCTTTCAAACTTCATCGCGACCAGATAATCAATGCGTAGATTTTGACACAGCGCCCGGGCGCTATCCGCAACCAGAATTGAAAAATTTAGCCGTTTCTCTAAATAAGTCGCGAGAGCACTATCCGCAGCAAGCTCAAAATGGCTTTCATCGCGACAGATTTGGGCAAGCGCAGCGAGCATGGCCTGGCTTTGTGCATGACTGAGCGTGTTGCCGGATAGATCGAACAGTGCCAGCCGTTCCGGCACGGGGAGCTCGCCCACAGCAGTCGTCGAAACTGTTTGCGCACACACCGGCAACGCCGCTAACGCGCAGAGCCAAAATCCCCAAAAGAATTTTTGCTGCACCCAAAGTTTGCGGCCGGTTAATGCCTCGCTGACCGGTCGCTTAAATCGTTCGATTCGCATGGGATTCTCAATTTTTAGCGACCGGTCAGCAGATACCTCTGAGAGCGAGGCATTGCGCGGTCAGGGAAAAATATCTTGATCATGGCAATAAAGTTTTAAATTACAATCGCCCAACGTCAGAGAGATTACAAATATGGTGCCAGTGAGGAGGGGAAAAAAAGGATAAAAAATTTGAAGTTATGACTGCCACACTGCAGCCGGCTTGGGGAGTGGTTTCAAATCCGTATGCTAATCAAGAGTTTGTTCGATGATGAAACAGCCGGACGAAAAAATTGATTAATTGATTTTAATCCAGCGCAATATGGCTGTTTTTAGTGAGCTCAATACGGCCCGATTTTTTTTCGCTGCCTTGATCCGGTTGGTTTTATTTTTCTTTTGTGACAACTTGGTGAAAACATACGTGAAGAAGGCGCTGAAAAACGCCAAGAGAGCGCCGACAAGTATCGACGCAAGATTCACGTTGAACCACGTTTTAAAAACATTGGTCTTGAGCTCGTGGACGAATATTTTTCGCTTGAAGGTTTTAATCGTGTGCTTCATCGGCTCGCGCCCGCCCTGTTCGATCACCAAATTCAAAGCCACATCCAGTGTTTTGGTTCCGGGTTCGCGCGATTTGACGCTCCACACCCAACGCGTATAATTTTGGCGCCCGACAAGTTGTTTGCCCGGTGTTATCGGCGTAATGTCCAAGCCTTCTCCCCGAAGCTCGGCTTCCAATATCTGGGTATATTTGACAGAGTCTTCAGAAATTTTTCCCTTTCTATCCGCCTCGGCAAAAGCGAAGATTATTGTATCTTTTAAAGCCGCTCTCGCCATGCCGGCAGACATGAGCAGAACCACATCCCTGGACTCGTTGACCGTCATCGTATCAGGCGCTCTGAACGCAAAATTTGCCTGCGGCAGTGGCGCAATCATTTCGTCCAGCAAGTTATGTTTGAAATTAGCCTCTGAATCCGATCCTGAAGTGGTCGTCACCGGATTCCATTCCTCGCCCTGCATTGATCGAATTGGCGTTTTGGGCCGAGTCGAATCCGGCTGGCTTTTTCCAGGCGGCGTTTTCAAACGCTGTTCTCTGATTGGACCGGTTGTCCCGCCACCCTCGTCATTTTGCTTCTCCGGCTGGTCGAGGTTTGCAAGCTCAGTGGAATCAGCCAAAATTTCCGAAAGTTTCTCAAGCGCGAAACTTTGCCGGGCGCCATATTGTTGCACCCAGGCGCGTAATTTTTCCTCTTTTTGCTTTGAGATCGACGACTCTTCTTCCGTTGCCCGCGCGATTTGCGTGAAGGCTTCGCTGCCTTTCAAGGGGGTGTAAATGCTTTGTTTGATTTTGATCAGCTCGATAATCACCAGCTTCACCGCGCTCACGGGCAACGAGGCCGAGGCCTTAGCTTTGTAAAGTCCGTCAGGCTCTTGCTTGACAACCGGTTCCTCAATCAGGCTAAGCATTAGAATAATCGAATCAGTGGCGGCCTCGCATAACTCAGTGAACTTCGTGAACAGCGTTGAATCCTGGGCCAGGCCGGTATTTTCGGCGAGCCGCCGAGTCACACTCGCCACCAAGTTTTCGGTCTTTCTGCCAAGTTCCGCAACGGCAAGTTGCCTGGCGCGATCCGTGGCCAGCACGACGCTCTCCGCACGAGCCGAATCAGAAGCAAAAAGTAGGTTTGCATTTTCACGTGGAGCGACGGGATGCGGTTCTGATGTCTCGCTGACCACGCTCTTTTGCCGGCCTCCGGCACAGGAAAGTACGGAAGCAACAGCCAAAGCGAAAATTATTGGCGTAATTCGAGATACCTTCATTCTGAATCTCTTTTGGATGTTGGAATCTCACGAGCTTTTTAAAAGCATGCGTGGAGGTGTTGGGCCCCGAAACATGAGACGGCTATCATGTTACCCAAGAAATTATTACGAATCATTCGGAGCGAATGCGTAATCTTTTTGCCAAAATTTAGGAGAGAAAAAATGCCGTTTTCGTGCGGACGCAATCGCTTTGCCATGCCGGTAGTATTAAATATCAAAAAACTTTGGGTATCGTCGCATGGCTGGATTATCTTGCAAAAACTCGATCATTTTCGGACTGACGTTCGGCCTCTTTGGGGCTACCGCTTTCCGTTTGCCGGCGCAGGAATCGCTTCCGCCGGACCTGGTCAAACAGATCAAGCAAGCCGTGGTCACCATAAAGACGTTTGACCAAAACGGCGTCAATCTCATGAGCGGCAGCGGCTTCTTCGTTGGCGCGCGCCAGATTATTACCTGCGAACACACGCTGAAAAGAGCCGACAGCATAGAAGTTAAATTGGCCAACGGCCGTTTTCATCCTGTTCTCCGTCAGCCTCCCGAGCGTCTCGGCGCCGATCTCGTTTTGCTCGAAGTGGAGATGGCGGAAACGCAAGTCGAGCCGCTCACTTTTGCAGAGGCGCTTCCGCTCGAAGGCGAGCGCATCTACGTCGTTGGCAGTCCGTTAGGGTTGGAGCCCAGTGTTTCCACCGGCATCGTGGGCGCGTTTCAAACGCTGGCGGAATTTGGCGAATTAAAAGTCATGCAAATTGACGCGGCGGTTTCTCCGGGTTGCAGCGGCGGGCCGGTGGTGAACCGCCAGGGCGAGGTGATCGGCGTGGCCAATTCGCGTCTTTTTAAACAGGATGAAAAAGTCAGTTTTGCCGTCCCCATCATCAAGCTGGCGGCGGCGCTCGGGCTTAAAAAGCCGCAACCCTCGCTGCGCTTGACGCCATTGAGCGAAACTTTGGATTCATTGGCAATGGAGAATGCCCACTATGCATGGGGTTGGCACTATTTATTTGAGTCCGACAAGGATTACCAAAAGGCCCTTTCCTATTTTGAAAAAGCGATCGAGGAAGACCCCGAACATGCCAATGCAAGATTTTTTATAGGGTATTGCCAGTTTCATTTGGCGCGCTACCAGGAAGCGGTGGAAACGTTCGGCAAGCTGATACAAATAGAACCCGATTCAGTCGATGCGTACATCATTATGGGATTGGCGTACGGCCAGTTGGGACAGCGTGACAAACAAATCGAAATATTCAAACAAGCGATTCAAGCCAATCCGATTTCTGCCAAAGGGCATTACTACCTGGGCTCGGCATACGAAAGCATGGGACGTGACGGCGACGCGGTCGAGGCGCTAAAACAAGCCATCGCGATCGATCCGGCTTATGCCCAAGCGCATTATCTTTTGGGGCTGGTTTATATGAAATTGCAACGGCCGGAAGCAGCCTTTAAAGTCTACCGAATTTTGAAAGAGATCGACAGTGACTTAGCCCAAAAATTGCTCGAAGCAATCGGTGAGTGAGGCGTGCATGCTTCACTTCACCTCCCGGTATCGCCCTTCAAACAGCAGAATCGAGATGCTGCCCGCGTTTTTGTAAATGCCCAAGCCGTCGATTTGATATTCGCGCCCGGCCAAAGTTTTAACGACACGCTCTTTAAAACTTTCGGTGATTTTGCCGTCCGGCGTTTGGCGATACCAAAAGAGCGCGCCGCCCTCGAAACGGCCGAAATGCACCGTGCGTTCGCCGCCGTCTTTTTCCACCTCACAAACAAGCCGCCCGTCTTTCTCATAATTGCGCGCGCGGGCACGAACGACCTTGCCATTGCGCTGGCGCTCGGTAAACACCCCATACTGTTCATCGCCCTTCCAAACGTAGCGTTGCTCTACTTCCAGTTGGTCAATCAGCTTTCCGTCAAAATTGTAAACCTTAAACTCGCCGCGCCAGTTGGCAGTGAACGGATCGAGAATTTGACGAAGGGTTTCCTGAAAGGGCGAGAACATACCTAATGGCAGCATAAAAAGAAACAGCAGATTCATAGTTTTTTTCCATAGATATTATGGCAATGGCTATGCGGGCCAGAGTTTGCCTGCATCCGGTCTGATCGCCGACATCAGAATTCCTTCATTGACGAAGCGTTTTTCGCCTTTGGCATTGATTTGCAGCTCGCCTCCAGCGTGGTGAATGGCAATGACCTGCCATAGATCGTTGAACACCGGCGATCCGCTGGAGCCCGGCATCGTGTCGGTTGTATAATGAAGCCGGTGCTCCCAAACACCAACCACCTGATTGGCGGTCAGCGTGATCTGCTTGGGGCCGCCGTTGGGGTGCTGAATGATGATCACGTGCTCGCCGGGAACCGGATCCGTATTGGCATTGAGATGGAGAAATCCCCATGATTCCAAAGGAGGCTTATTGGCCTCGGGCATGACGCCGACAATCGTATAATCAAGATCTGAATTGGAATGAAATCGACTCAGGTCTAATTTATAGCGAGAGGTTTCGGGCGCGTTGCTATTGAAATCGAGCTGGTAGTCAAATTCGATAGTGGATTCTGCAGCGACGTTCTGATCTTGAATGACGTGATTGTTGGTCATCAGCAGATTCGGAGCAATCAGGAAGCCGGTGCCCAGGCCTTCCGGCGTAAGAATGCGACAGACGCTCCTGGCAACCCGGGTGCCTTTTTCGAGCCAGGCAATTTGTTTGAGATTGTTACTGCCCAGAATTATTTCCAGCCCGGCATTTTCTGGGATCTTCACGCCTTCCACCATCTTGTCCGGCGCCTGGACGGGCGCCATTTCCTTATTGATCGCGCGAGGTATTTCATTCAAGAAATCCAGTATATTTTGCGAAAGTCGATTGAGCTCGACTTGGAACGTTTCGCGGGTGATAATACCCTTCCGTTCTTCCCGGCATAATCGATTGTAGCGCGCCGTATGCACGGTGGCTTCATTGCGCAAGCTTGGCGCCCCGGCGCTCAGAAAGTTGTGCAATTGATCCAGCGCCGATTGAATGTCGCCTTCGGCAATCTGCCGGCGAAGGATTTGCAAAAAAAGCTGCACCGACGATGCTGTCATTGTGTTTCTCCTAAAGGATGACTTGAGTTTTCAACTGTTATATCAGCCTGATCAACAAGGTGCTTTTTCGCAGTATGACTTTTGTTTCTGAGGTGGGTTTGACAGTTTTGCTATTCTGAAATGAGCTCAAGAATTGCCTGGCCGATTCGATTGCGTTCTATTTCCGCCTCTTCGCGGGTTTTTAAGCTTTGCCTGTGCTCAGATTTAATTCTGGTAAGCCGTCCTTGAAATCCGATTGCTTGATTCTGCAATATCTTTTTACTTTCCAGCATTACCAATGCCGGCTCCAACTCGTCTTTCTTAATCAATTGTCTAATTTCAGCCTTCTCTTCCTCGGTTAAAAAGCTGCTATAATTTTTCATATTATAGCTTATTGGCACGATTTTTTGTATTTCCTTCAGCAGTTTATTGCGCGAAATCTCATCCTTGAAAAAAACTGCTTTTACGCCATATTCCTTAGCCTCCTCAATTATCTGGTTATTGTTGGTATTGGGTACCTTGTTCATGGAGGTGATCACAATTACGTTTGCTCTTCTTTTTTCCGCTTCTCCTAGTAAATTGGTCCACTCCAGTCTCCAGCCGTCTTTAACTTCTCCGCGGAGCAAAATATTCATACAAATAATATCGAACGGCTTATCCCCATTGATTTTTTCAAGAACTTGCGCAGAGTTTCGAGCAAATTCAAGATGGTATCCTTCGCTTTCCAAGGGAAGGGATATACTTTCACGCCAATCTTCTTCGTCATCAACAATGAGAATCGTTGGTTGACAATCATGCAGCATAAGATTCACCTTTCTTTGTGCTGTCGGTCCATTGCCTTTTGAATAGTTCGCAGATATCTGCCCTTATCAAAGTGCTGTTTTGGTATGTAGTCGGAGATATTGTAAATTTTAAATCCTTCTCGCACATGCTCCACAGTGCCATAAGCCGAAACGACGATCACCGGTATTTTAAGGCTTTCTTCTTGCAATAGCTTCAGCAACTTCATGCCCGCAAAATCATTGCTGTTTTCAACTAATCGCAGATCCAAAACAATGGTGGCGAAATGTTTCTTTTGTAATAATTGCACCGCAGCAGAATACTTGCCGGCCACCTCGATCTGATAGGGCTGACTTTCCAAATAATCGCTTAATCGTCCGCGCCAATCGGCATCATCTTCAACAATCAGAATCGTAAGCGGCTCCTTTGCTGAATAGGCCGGTGCAGATAAACCCGTTGCAGGCTTATTTTTGAATTGACTATTTATCAAATCTAAAAACTTTGTCTCATCGTACTGTTTGTCAACACAATCATGGGCACCCAACTCAAAAATTTCACTGACTTTCCGGGGAGTCAATTCGGTTGGAAACATGGTCACGACAAACTGATTCCTTTGCATTTGAAGATCAGTTATCTTTTGAAAAATTTCCATTTCCTGCTCGACCTTCTTCAGATCGACCAAAATCAGCTCAAATGGCTTTTGTTGGAGAAGCTCCCAACCATCTTTCACGCTCGGCGTGGTGTGAGCAACGTACCCGGCCTCAGAGAGTATTTGCCTGGCAAAATTCAACCAGCGCAACTCGTCATCGACAAGGAGAAGGCGTTTTTGAGTTCGTTCATTTGTCATTTTTCCCCTCCGCTATGGATAATTCAACAATGAAGGTAGCGCCCTTGTCGGGCAAGCGTTCGTACCGCAGATCCCCTCCAATCTCGCGCAAGAAAGTTCTTGCCCACCACAGTCCAAAGCCTTTATGGTTTTCCTGCGAGAGTTTTCTGTCCGTCGAGAGAGAGAACAATTCATAAGCGCTCTCTTCATCTTCAGGCGCGATACCGGGGCCGGTATCCGAAAATTCTATTTCAACGCGGCTATTTTTCTGCCTGGCGCTTATTGTCAGCTTCCTTTCCGGGGATGAAGACATTGCCTCCGCCGCATTGATCATAAGCTCCAGAAAGACGTCAACCAAATACTTGTTTCCATTGACTTGCGGTAAAATGTCATCATATTGGAATTCAATCTCTATTGTATCCGGAATTTCAGCGTATCTAAGTGCGTCCTCCAGAAAAGGAATGACATCGGTTTCTTTCAGTCCTTCTTCTACCGCTTTGTGAGGCTTGAACAAAAAGTCAGACAAGCTGAGAAGGTACTGATTGTTTCGGGTGATCGTGTCCAATTGTTTGGCGATCCATTTGTCGGTAAATTCGATTTTGTCAAGATATTCCTTCAAATCCTGAACACACAGACGAATCATGCCTCCTTTGTTGCCGATGCGATGGGCAAGGCTGCCGGCAATTCGACCCAGATAAGCCCATTTCTCCGCTTCGGCTCGCTTTCGTTCGGCGACGAGTTTCTCGTTTTGTGCTTTCTCGAGGTTCACATGTGCTTCTTCGAGGTTCTTATGTGTTTCTTCGAGATTCTTATAAGCTTCCTCGAGATTCTTATAAAGCCGGGCGTTTTCCAATGCAATGGCTACCTGACTTGCCATGGCTTGCAAAATTTGAAGATCATCTTCGCTATAAACATAATCTATGGTGGGGTGAAAAGTCGCGACCACGCCCAAAACTTTTTCTCCCACTTTCATCGGCACGCCAATCCATGAAGCTAGTGTATCCTTGATGTATTCTCGCCGCCCCGGCTGATTATACCATTCGTCCGACGCTTTCTTTGTGGTAATCAAGATGGGGATGCCCGTGCGAATGATTTCTTCCGTCCGTCCTTTGCCGGCTTGGCGTGATGGTATATCGATTGGTTCATTATTTTTAAAAGCCAATCCGAAACGAACCTCATCGATGGCCTCGTTATACAAAGCGATATACATATTTTTAGTATCCATGAACTGTGTGGCTTGATCGCGAATGAACGTCAAGATTGCAGTTTCACCGTCGAGGATTTTAGTGCTCAACTGGTTGCCAAAATCGACTAATAATTGCTGTCGCTGATTCACCTCGTTCAAACGCTCAAAGAGACGCGTATTATCCAGGGCAATGGCGGCTTGGTCCGCCAGGGCTTGCAAAATTTCCACATCATCTTCAAACGAAAAGTTGGCCTTGCCGTGCAAGAGACCGGAGATAACCCCCAACACCTTCTCGCCGAGGAACATCGGAACGCCCAGCCATGGGTTGGCAAATGTGCTCACCTCATCTTTGTATTCCGGAATGGGCGAGAAGCCTTTCTTCTTCACCTCTTCCGGGGTGGACAGCAGCAAGTACGTTCTTTCATTTATAATCCATTCTATTTTGTCGGCTATGCTTCGGCGATTTTTTTCCTCTATTTCATCCTGCACGTGCACACGCTTGCCGTTCTCAGAGGCCAACACAACCCGGCTCGTTTTGGTGTTGTCATCATATAACGCAACCGACAAGTTTTCCATGCACAACAGCGCAACGGCTTGATCATAAATAAAATCCAAAATTTCGTTTTCACGCAAGCGATTGCCGGCGGTTAATTTCTTGGCAACTTCAGCCAGGGCTTTCTGCCGAAGATTCAAATCAAAGTACAAGCGGGAATTGTCGATGGCGATGGCGGCTTGGTCTGCCAAGGCTTGCAGAATCTCTATATCTTCATCATTATAGTAGTCGTCTTTGCCATAATCATAAGTGGCGATCACTCCCAACACTTTCTCTCCGACGACTAATGGGACTCCGAGCCACGAGTTGGCGAGCCCGCCTTCGGAGTCCTTGTGTCCCGATATTCGGGAAAACCCCGCTTTCTTCACTTCTTCCCGCGTGGGAAGCAATAAATATTTTTTGCTGTGAATAATTTTTTCGGTTTTGCCGTTCCCGCCTTGGCGAGGTTCCCAACCGGGTTCCTTCTCCACGTCAATACGCCTGCCGTTCGCCGAGGCTAATCCAAACCGAACGGTATCAGTTGCTTCATCATATAGAGCAATGGAAAAATTTTCCATTCCCAGCAACTGGCTGGCTTGCTCATAAATCAATTCCAAAACTTTATCCTCACTCAGGCGACTCCCGGCGGTTAGTTTTTTTGCCACTTCCACCAAGGCTTTCCGCCTCTGGTTCACATAATAATACAAGCGCACATTTTTAATGGCAATGGCCGCTTGCCTGGCAAACAGCTCGATCAGATCTTTTTGCTCCTGCGCAAAGGCTTGTGTCGTCCGATAGTTTGCAAACATCAAGCCCATGCTTTCATTTTCGGTGCGGAGCGGGATGGCCGCGGTAGACTGAATCTTTTCTCGAATAACGAATCGTTTTTCCGGCAGATTCTGGCGCGGAAACGTGAACGGTGCCGTAAAAACGGAGGTCCCGGCTTGTGAATTCTTTTCGTATTTGGGCCGCGGCTCACGAATCAGCTTGTAAACGACGTCGTCCTCGTATATCTGGTTTTTTTGAACCGCAGGGACGCGTTTTTTTCCTGCGGAAATTTGCGGGAGCTCATATCTGTCCTGGTCTTGCCGGTAAGGATAAAGCTCGATTAGATCGGCTTTTAAAACCTCCTTGGCGCGGTTGGCGATCTTCTTTAAAACGCTTTTCGGATCCGCAGATTCTTCGATCGCGACCAAACGTTGCGCCAGTTTGTTCAACTCGGTCAAGGCCTGGGCTTGGTCACGCACTTGCTCGAACAAATTGGCGTTGAGCAGGGCCGTTGCCACTTGGCCGGCGAAAGCAGCGGCAATCTTTCCGGATTCCGGCGTGTAATAACCGGCCTTTTTGTGGTCGAGCGTCAACAAACCGATTGCCTCACCCTTGGTGACCAAAGGAACGCCTATCCAGGATTTTATGTGGGCGGTTTCGGGCAGATACTCCCACAATTTCTCCTTGCTGACATCGCCGAGCACCAAAGGTTGTTGACTCTTGACAACTTTCGCTATCAAAGGGTCTTTAGATATGTTGCGCACAAGTGTAGGCGAAGCTTTTTCCTTTAAGGCGCCTCGCACACCCAACAGGATACGGCGATCTCCCTGAAACAGTTGAATGGAAGCGCCGCCATAACTTAAGACCTTGCGAAGCTGGTCCAAAATTAAGCCGGCCACCTCCTGAATCTCGAGTGTGGAAATCACGATCTTTGCCACCTCTTGCAAAATCCGGGTTTGCTTTCTTTCACGCTTTTGCGCCTCGATCGTTTGATTCCTTCTCGAGGGAGACCGCTTAGCGTTTTTTTGAGTCACAGTCGTCATATTTTCTGCCATTCAAAATTTGCATTTAAAGTACTGACATTTCCGAGAATCTCAGAAATCAAATTCCGAATTGGGTGTCATTTATCCGCTCAGTAAGGGACATGCCGCCTCCATAACTTTAGTGCTTCTTTGTACTCAATTTCTGGAAAGGCAAGACCCTTTTCCTGCAGTATCATTTCGGCAAGCAGAGGCGGCAGTCCATGGTTCTTTTCGAGGAACAGCATCTGTGATCCCGAGAGCGTTGCCCCTTGATTTTTTGCCAACCTCATCTCCAATTCACGCCGGCATCGCTGCATAGTCCTCTCGAAACGCCGCGATTCAGTAGCAAAATATTCTTTTACTTTTTTTTCGGTTTGGGCTGCTTCCCAATCGCCATTTTCAAGTGTTACCATAATCGCCCCGATAAGCGTCGAAAGGAACGTTTTCGAGTTGATTCCCAAAAGGACCTTTCGCGTCAGCACACCCCGAATCAATAGCTTGATAATACGCTCACGCCCGTTTTTCCCGGGCGGTGGGGCGCCGTCGGCCACCAAAACACACAATGCCCTCAAGTAATCGGCAATAACTCTTTCGCAGGAAACGACCAGATCGGCGGGCAAATTTTTGCAGCCGGCAAATTGATGAACGATATTTACTATGGGGCGATAATTCTCAGTATCAAAGACCGATTCCACCCCCTGTAAAATCATCGCAACACGCTCGGTACCGATAACCGTCTCATTGAAAGGATCGGCTATCGGGGCCAATCTATCCGTCCGAAAATCCAACTCATGCGAAATAAATAATAAATTTGCAAATTCGACAAAGCGTCCGCATTCACACCCGGGCCGGCAATACGCGCCACAAGATAGTGGCACGCCACGATCATAAAAAAGCTCGGTGTTGGGACCGCATTTTCGCCGGGATTCGCCATTGGCATGGGCGCTGCCTCCTTGCGTCCAATAATTGTGCTCGATTCCCAGGCCGACAAGTCGAGCCTCGGGCAACCCAATATCCAACCAGGTTCGGCGGGTTAATTCATCTTGAGGCAATCGTTGCCCTGCCAAGCTTCCGCCGTCAAAATATGAAGCCCAGATGCGATTCATATCGATGCTTAATTCTTCGGTTGCCAGCCGCCACATTTGCCCGATCGCTTGCTGCGTACCATTGCTCCCAAAAACAAATGCACCCGGCATTTCGAATAGGCTCAGATGGATGCCATCAGTCCCCACGGTATCGAGATCAAAATGCCGGAAACATTTTTGCACCAACACAAATTCATCACCAGTACGATTTTGCGCCTCGGCTAGCGAGGTTTCAACTTGTACCAAACCAGCACTCATCACATAAGACATTGGAATGGACGGATGTAACAAGGGAGCCCGAGGCAGAAGCTGAAAGCCCAGGTCGCTATAATAGTTCACAAACCGGGACCGGATTTCGTCAAAGTTCATAGATTGGATAAACTCCCTAAGTTTAAACCAATGCCAATGCTTTTTGAAATTTTGCTGCCCGGCATGCTCACCTTGCGCGGAAGTGCAGCAACCCTTCTGAAGGCGCCGAAGGAAGGAAAAAATCTTGTCGCTTTAATCTTGAGCCTTTGGTTGATGGTATTCTGAAAAAGACCTCCATAATTATTATTGGGCTCAGAAATTCAAGCTTATACAACAAACATTAACGCTATAATATGTAAGATAAAAAAGTGGCGGTGAATGTCAAGACTTTTTTCTTCAAACGGCTTTATAGCTTCTCGCCGATTTTGGTAAACTCATCAAACACCGTTTTCGAAATAAGGGACCGGCTTGTCAGCAAATTTTTCAATTTAAATTTAGGCAATCCATGATTTTTATAAAGTGACTCCGTTGGCCGCCTACGGCCACGGGGCTACGGGGAAATCATTTGCATTTCACACCGGCATTTTCTATTTTGTATCATCAAAAAGGAGATAAATCATGAGCGTGCAGGAAATCAAAACCGTTCGCATCGAGAAGCCGGAGACGATGAATTTCATTCTTGGCCAATCGCATTTCATCAAAACCGTGGAAGATATCCACGAAGCGCTGATTGGCGCCGTGCCAGGAATCAAATTTGGTGTGGCTTTTTGCGAGGCCAGCGGCCCGTGCCTGGTGCGTTGGAGCGGCACCGACGAGCAGTGCCTCGAGCTGGCAAAAAAGAATGCGCGAGCCATCGGCGCCGGCCACAGTTTTATCATTTTTCTCGGCAACGCCTTTCCCATCAACGTGCTCAAAGCCGTGCAAAACGTGCCGGAAGTTTGCCGGGTTTATTGCGCCACGGCGAATCCGGTCGAGGTGCTGCTCGTCGAAACCCCGCAAGGCCGCGGCATCATCGGCGTAGTCGATGGTAGCAGCCCGCTGGGCGTCGAAGGTGAAAAAGAAATCGCCGAACGCAAGGGGTTGCTGCGTAAATTCGGATACAAATTATAACGCCGAAACTTTGGATGAATGGATTACTGGATCACTGGATTGTTGGGGTGATGAAGTTTTGCTTTACTCCATCGATCCAAAAATCCAACACTCCAGTAATCCATTTTTTCAGCACTCCATCAAGCCAATTTTTTTCACTCCAACTTTTGCCATGCCTGAACTCCCCGAAGTCGAAACCATCCGTCGCGGGCTTGAGCGCGTGCTCATCGGAGAAACGATGCAGCAAATTAAAATTCACGAAACCCGCATGCGCCAGCCCATCAATGTCCGCAAGCTGCGCCGTTTGATCGCCGGCCAGCCTGTGCGAGCGTTGCACCGTCGCGCCAAATATCTGCTCTGCGAAATGGGGAACGGCGCGCATCTCGTTGTTCATCTCGGCATGAGCGGGCGCCTGCTCTACTGCAAAAAGTCACACCCGCTCCAAAAACACGATCACGTTCAATTCATTTTTCACAACGGCCGCGAGCTGCGCTTTTGCGATCCGCGCCGTTTCGGCATGGTCGATGCCGTGCTGCCGGGAAAATTGCGGGATTATATTCATTTTCAAAATCTCGGCATCGAGCCGCTCTCGCCGGAATTAACCGGGGATTATCTTCATGCGTGCGCCAAAGGGCTGTCGCGTCCCATTAAAAACTTTCTTATGGATGCCGCTATCGTCGTCGGGGTTGGAAACATTTATGCGAGCGAGTCGCTCTTTCGCGCCGGCGTGCCGCCGCAAAAACCGAGCGGCAAATTAAGCCGCCGGGAATGGGAAAAATTGGCGCAAGCCGTGCGCGCGACGCTGGAACTCTCTATTGCCACAGGCGGCACGACGCTGAACGACTTTCACAACAGCGACGGTGAAATGGGTTATTTCCAGCAACATCTCATGGTTTATGGCCGCGATGGCGAGCCGTGCCACGTGTGCGGCAGCAAAATCCGGCGTTTGGTGCAAGCCGGACGCAGCAGTTTTTGTTGTCCACGTTGCCAGAAAAGCGTGACACGTAAAACGTAACACGTGATGCGTAAAACGTAAAACTGGAATACAGCTATTCACCGGCCGGACGCTTTCATGCGAGAATAACAGAAGTTTCGCGGATAACTCTATTCAACCTGCGAAGCATCCGGACGGTTTCCCGAATAATTACGCTGAATCAGATCTCAAAAGTTATATTTGCGCCTTCAAGCCATGCCTTTAAACGGCTGAACTCCTCAACGATTTGTCCGAAAGAAAAGTGCGCGTTGGCCGGGCTGGTCGAGGGCAAAACGTAAATGCGGGTGGCGCCGATTCTTTCATTCTGCGGCCCGGGCATGACTTTGGTTTTAACCGGCACCTCAAAAACCCAGCGAAAACCGGTGAGTCCAATGAAACACGCAACGGCCGGCGAAAAATTCTTGAGCTTGCGGCGCAGCATTTTAGCGCCGGCCGTAATTTCGTCTCGGGTTAATTCATCGATTTGCGCAGTGGCGCGCTTGACGACGTCTGTAAAACCAATATCTTTTTCAAAAAGAGTTTTTTCGGCACCGGCAGATACCTCCCTGCCGAAAAAGCGCGCAGCCGTAAGCGCCGGCCAAAATCGATTGGTCTTGCGGGCGAAATATTTTCCGGCGCGGGCGGAATAAAGCCCGGGATTCAAGCCGACAAAGACGAATTTCAAGCCGGGGCGTAAGTAATCCGGAAGCGTTATGGAATTTATGCTGGACACAATTTAATATTAAAAATTTTCTAAAACAAAAATTCAGAAGTAGCCAAATTAATTCAACGGCCCAGTCGAGCCGACTGGATTACTTCACCAAACGCCCGCAAATACTCCCGATCAAATGCCGCCGGAATGCTCTCGCGCGGCGAATACGGGCCGGGCTGATACATGCGTGACGAGATGCCCTGCTGGCTCAACTCGCAGACATGCCAATCCTGCCGATTCGTCATGTCCCAAAATTCAATCGCATCGTTCGGATTGAAGTCGGGACGGTCGAACGCCTCGGGATGAAAGAGCCAGTCACAAAAAATGGTCACGCGCTCCGGCGACTGCGGCCAAACCGTGTGAAACATCACGTAATCCGGGTGCATGCTCAACAGCATGTTGGGGAAAATCGAATAATAGAAAACGCGATGATGATCTTCGGCGTTGATGTCACCAACCGGCAAAGCGCAGGCATTTCCGCTCATCGTCACGCTGCCGGCTTTGGGAATGGGCATGAAGCCGCCGAGAAACGGCCCTTCGTATAAATCGTTTTCCGCCGCATCATACGGCGTGAGCTTCGCCAACATGGGATGCACCGTTGGACAATGGTAACATTCGGAATAATTTTCAAAGATCAACTTCCAATTCGCGCGCACGTCGTATTCGAGGTGTTTTGCTGATTTCAACTTCGGCAGATTCCAATGGGTAAATTTGTTGTGCAGTGGCGAAAAGATGTATTCAAACGGCTCCGGTTGCGTCGCCAAGTTAACAAAAATAAAACCCTCCCACAACGCCAGATTTACGGCATAAAGCGAATATTGCGTTTTATCGAAATTTTCGATTTGAGTCATGTGCGGCGCGCCGATGAGCCGCCCGTCGAGGCCGTATGTCCAAGCGTGATACGGGCATTGAACCGACTCGCGGAACCGGCCATGATCATTCTCGCAAATGCGCGTGCCGCGATGGCGGCAGACGTTATAAAACCCGCGAATATTGCCGCTGCGGTCGCTCATGATAATCAGGCTTTCGCCGGCCACGACTTGTACGAAGTAATCACCTGGATTCGCCAGTTGGCTCTGATGCCCGACACACAGCCAATGCCTGGCAAAAATGCGCTCCTGTTCTTCGGCAAAAATCTCCGGCGCGGTGAAGTAACGCTGTGGCAATGTTTTCGCACCCAGCGTGTAACTTTCAGCGGTCTTTAAAAATGCCGTCATACTTTTCTCCATGAGAATCGTCCAACGTTTAACTCGCATCTAAATGTCATTCCGTAGGAATGTCCATGTCCGTTTGGACACCCGGTAATCTTTTTAAAACTCAAGCATGCTGTCAGTTTGAAAAAAGATTCTTCCAGAATGACATTTAATCAAAGTTTCAACTGCTACTAGAAATGAAGAACGGCCGTTGCATTTTAAAAAGCGCGCCGGTCTTGCATTCGTGCCAATAAGCGGCCAATTCCCTCACAAAAAATCTCCGGCGGCGGCAAAAGACTCAAGACCAGAAAACCTTCATTGGTGAAATCAAAAAAGTAGCCGGGATGCACCAATACATCGTCGTGTTCGAGAAGTGTCAAAATCAATTCCTCTTCCGAGGCAAGATCAAAGACTGCGAGTATCGCATACCACCCGCCTTCGGTGCGCAGCAGGCGATAATTCGGATGATGGGCGAATTGCGTTTGAAGAAATTCGAGATTGACTTTTGTCCGATCTCTAATTTGATCCTGCAAAAGCGCTTTCATTTTCAACCACAGCGGCGCGGCGTGCTGAATCGGCGTGCTCACCGAAAGATAAGTGTCGGCGAGCAGGTCGAGATATTCCTGCGCTTGGCGCCGCAAATCAGCGGGACCTTTCACCACGATCCAACCAAGCTTCATCTGTGGCAGACCGAGAATTTTCGATAGCCCGCTCAACACAAACGTCGGCACTTCTGAGTTGCCAACCAGTGTCGAAATTCGCGCTGAATCAACATCAAAAGCATAATCCGAGAAAACCTCGTCGACGATGAGCGCCAGTTGATGCTCGGCGCAAAGGCGATTCAACTCCGTCAACTCATCCCGTTTGACAAATGAACCGGTCGGGTTGTTGGGATTGACCAACATGATGGCGCGCGTCTGCGAGTTGATGGCGGCGGTGACCGAGTCAAAATTGATTCGCCATTCTTTCTTTTCTTCATGATAAACCAACCGGTATAGCGCCAACTCCACGCCTTCGAATCCCGCCAGAAATTCAAATAGCGGATAACTCGGCTGCGGCACCAGCACATTTTGGCCGTTGTCCATGAGCAGCTTGAATAGAAACATATACGCCTCGCTCGTGCTCACGGTCAGATGAATATGATCCGGATCTATATTCTCGCCGCGCTGCTGATAATATTCCGCCACGGCTTGGCGCGCGATGAGCAAGCCGCGCGGGTGAGGCTCGTATCGCAAAGCCGCCGGTTGAGCCAGCGCTTGCAGAATCTCTTGAGCGGGATAATCAAATCCGGCAGCGGTCGGATTGGATTCGGTGAGATCGAAAATTTTCACGCCTTGCCGGCGTTTTTCTTCCAATAATATGCTCAGACGGTTGGTCTGCAAATTCCATTTGAAGCGGGAAGAGAAAGGGATGGGATGCGGTTGTCGGTTCATTTTTGCTTGCCGGGTGATCAATTAGCCTTGCCATTAGATTATTATCAATGTGATGCTTGAATTTGAAAAGTGCAAGAGGAATTTTCAAGCCTCTTTGGTCACGTGACGATACTAAAATTCTTCTTGATAATATCAATATTTTTTCGCATTATTCAACAGATAACTGTGTGATGGATTTATCATGAAAACAGCAATGGCTGAGGACAGATTTAGAAGACAAAACCTGCGTGGCGTGAATTTTACAAGTTTTCTACCATTCAGCCGTTCATAAAATTATCGACTACATTATGGGGAATTGGGAATGAGCCTAAAGATTGACGAACCTCCTGGTACAAACCGCGATATTGTTCGTGACATGCTTAGGCAAATATGTCCAAAAGCCGTCCTCAATGTAGCAGAAGACGGCACCGTTAACCTTTTGGATCCGAATTTCTGCATTGCTGCATTAGCGGGGATGATAGCAATGCAACATCGAAGTTGTTGTAAATGTATCTGCGACATTGTGGGGTCGGAGAGAACTGTAACAATTAGAGTCAATGATGATTTGAAATTGCACGGCGGTGGAAGAACGATCGCCGCTGATAATGACGATAGCGCAAATGGCATCGGCTCAGATCAGACCGTTGAAATTGAAAATAAGAGCAGGTATCGACAAAAAAGAACGGATACACTCGAGTGGATGGATGTTCCAGGGTGGGTCATTCTTGCTCATGAATTGTGCGGTCATGCTCTACCTGGAATTAACGGTACTGAACCGGAATGGCGACCCGGCAAACCCGGTTACAGAAAAGACTGGCATCACGCCTCGGAGCAGATTGAAACGGATATCAGAACAGAACACAGACTTCCAAATCGAGGAACAAACCATAGGGTAAAGCAATAACAAGCGGGCACAAAAATGTTCGAATCCATCGCTATTATTCTGACTGTGATCAACAGCGCGCTCTTGGTGTTCGTTTTTTTTCGACTCCAAACACGTGCATCAAAGCAAGATATCATGAATATCGTTCACTTAATTCGCTCGGGACGCGCCAAGATTCTTGTCGAAAATGTAGAAAAGATCAAGAAGGGGAAGACAAAAGATTATGTTGAACAGCTTCTCGGAGAAGCTGACAGCCCCACCGACAAAGAGTGGGTTTATTATCTTGATGAGCACTCAGGCTATGCCATCGCTTTCGATAGCACCGATTGCGTCGAAGGGGTCAATGCTTGGAGAAGTTAGTTTCTCTCTTCTTTTTCGAACAATGCCCCTTGTTAATGCCGTTATTTTGCCAGCCCCACCTCCGAAACACAGCGTCTCACAAAATCACGAATGACTTGATAATATTCCTCGCCACCCGCTACGAACGTGTCATTATGATCCGCGCGCGGAAGCACGACAAACTCTTTTGGCGGTGCAGCGGACGCAAAAAGTTTTTGCCCGAGCCGCAACGGAATGATTGAATCGTATTCGCCGTGGATGAAGAGTTTGGGAATTTTAATCGCGCCTATCTTTTCGTCGCTGGCCCATTTCATTCTCGTCAGCCAATACAACGGGATCGGCCCAAACATCAACTTACCCATATCGACAGCATTGGTGAAAGCGGATTCGAGAATGAGGCCGGCCGGCGCGCCATCTGACAGGCGATGCGCCAACTCCACGGCGACGGCGCTGCCGAGCGAATGGCCGTGTACGATGATCGGCAATTCCGGCTTTTGCGCCGCCAGCCAATTGAACGCCGCCATCGCGTCGAGATAGCAGCCTTCCTCGGTAGGGGCGCCTTCGCTTCGTCCAAAACCGCGATAATCAATGATGAAGAGATTTGCCGGCACTTGCTCGTGCAGCATTTCCAACCATTCGTAACGATCGCTCACGTTGCCCGCATTGCCGTGACACATCAGCAGCGCCGCTTGCGGTTGAGCGTGGGACACGAACCAGCCGTGCAATTTCACCCCGTCCGCGGCAGCGAACCAAACTTCCTTTAAATCGATCCCGGCATTTTGCAGTTGCCGGAAACCGGCGGGATATTTGCTCGGAAAGAAAACCATTTGGCGCTCGAAAAGACGCACCAGCAGAATAACGAGAATGATAACGACGATCGCAATGATCACGAAGCGAAGCATGTCTGTATTCCATTTCGGACTTGCTTTTGCAAAAAATTTGGTTATTATTGAGGTGGGTTCAATTTAACCAACGGGGTTTGCATTTGCAAGCCTTTTTGCGTTCTAAAAAATTTAGCAATTTGACCGGGAGTACCAGGCTTTATTCCGCCTCTTTGAAGTTTTTTGATCATCGGGGCGGAGCAAAACTAAAGTTTTGCACTCCGAATTGACAGCGAAGCCATGAAAACCATCATCACGCTGTTGCTCGCCTTCAGCCTCGTGAGTTGCGCCGCCCGTCAAAATTCCCGTGACCAAAACGAGAATTCCGCCGAAGCCATCGAGACGATTTCAAAAAATATCGACTCCCCGCCGGAGCCGGTGGGCGGGCTCGCGGCGATTCAAGCCGCGTTGCGTGAACCGGACGAAGTTTCGAAGGGAAACAAGGATGGCGAGGTCATCGTTGAGGCGACCATCAACAGCAATGGCCGTGTGATCGCCACCAAAATCGCACAAAGCTCCGGCTACGCCGGGATGGATTCCGAAGCGATGTTGGCCGTGTCGCGTGTGAGCTGGAAGCCGGCGCGCCGCAAAGGCGCGCCGGTCACCGCCACCGTACACGTGCCGGTGTTGTTTGCAACAAATTAGGTGAGAAGCGCCGCAGCTTTTGTCCATCGCGGCATCCATCGCGGCACCGCCTCGCAATATCGGCGGTAGGATTCGCCAAACTTTTGCTGCAGCGCCGACTCTTCGTAAAATCTGACGAAGAGATTGAAGAGCAAAAAGATCACGCCGGCATAAATGAATAATTGGCGTGAGGCAAAAAACCAGGCTTCTCCGGCGAGCAGGGTTAAAATGCCGACGTACATCGGATTGCGCACGTAGCGGTAAAGTCCGCGCACCACGAGCTCTTTCGGCGGATCGATGGGCGCTGGTGTTCCTTTTCCGGCAAAAGCGAAATCCCAGGCGCACCGAAAATAGATTGCGGCTCCGAGCAGCATGGGCAGCAATCCGAAATATCGCGATATGCCAATCGGCAGCCGCGCCGGCGCTGATGGCGAGGACAGCAACCAATACGGAATGTAGATCGTGACCGTGCCGGGCATGATCACTGTAAAGATCAAAGTTTTGAGTGCAGCCATGACTAAAGCGTGTAAAATGTCAAAAAGAATAGGATCGGTCGATAGATGAACGTGACAATGGCTAATTCACAGAGCAGCAAGCCGGCGGTTTTGATGCCGGTCACAATCCACGGCTGGTGATACACTCGTTTCAATGCAAGAAGATTGTACAAAACCATACCGGCCACCAAAGGAAATAAGATGCCGGGGTCCCGCCCGAAGAACGGGCCGATTTTCGTTTCCAATACTAAATCAAGCAACCCCATCAGAAAAATAAGCAGCGGCAATCCCAAAGTCAGGAAGATCAGAAAAAAAGAATGAAAATGGATCGAGTAAATCAGATGTTCGACATAATAGCGGTGTGACAAGAGATAAAAGAGCTTGAGCACCGCCGCAAACAAAGGAATGATAAAAAAGAACATGTTCCTTATGCTGATGCGAGAGCACCTCATGGAAATGGGCTTCAAACTCCTCCCGCGATTGGCCGGACGCTGCTATCTTCTTATCCACGAGCTTATTCGCCAAGCCGGCATGTGGCCCAGCGATGACGCCCCGCATATTCCAGTTCAAAAGCCCCATCCGATAGCCGACCAGAAAGAAAAAAATGTTGAGCAGAATAAACAACGTCACCGGCTTGATGAAGCGCGCGCGTTTGCCGGCGAGATATTCTTCCGTCAACAAGCCCGGCTTAAAGAGCAGCGGCATCAAGCTGCGGAAAATTTTCGAGTCGAAGTGCGTGATCTCGTGGAGAGAATGCGCGACGAAATGCTTGAGCGAATAATCGTGTGGAGCGATTCACTTCTGGCCGCACTCGGAGCAGAAATGGCTTTGCAAAACGGTGTTGCAATTCGGGCAAGCTCCCGGCGTCGATATTGTCATGTTTGTTGAAAAGGCCTGTTCACTTGCTCGTGAGCTGTGCCGGCGCGTAAGTTTCTAAAATTCCTTTTTCCGTCATTATTTTCTCGATACCGGCGCGGTCCATCGGCACAAAATCGGACAAAATCTCTTTGCCGGTTTCGGTGATGACGATGACGTCTTCGAGGCGGATATAAATTTTCTCTTCCGGCACGCGCAACGCCGGCTCGATGGTGAAGACCATGCCGGGCTGCAGCGGCCCGGTGTGCGTGCCGACCTCGTGCGTTGCCATGCCGACCCAATGCCCCATATATGTCTCGGGATTGTTTGCTGAAGTGCGATAGGACTCCACAAACTCGCGCGCGGCCTTCTCGTAATGCGGCTTGGAAAATTTAGCCTGTTTCAAAATATCCTCCATGACGTTGCTGGCTTCCTGCTTGATCGTTGCCGCCGTCACGCCGGGACGAATGGCTTGGAGAATCGCCTGATAGCAGCCGAGGTAAAAATCGTACAACTCACGCTGCCATGGATTGAATTTGCCATTGACCGGCCACATCCGTGTCACGTCGCTCATGTAGTAGCCGACGTCCGGCGAGAAATCCATCAGCAGAAAATCACCGTCCTGCATCTGGCGCTTGCCGGCGTTCTAATGCGGATACCACGCGTTGCCGGCGCTGGCGATGAGAGAATAATACGCCTCGCCTTGCGCGCCATTGCGATAGTAAACGAATTTGGCCATCGCATCCAGCTCGTATTCGAAAATGCCGGGCTTGGTCGAGCGCATGCCTTCCATCAGCGCCCAGCCGGAGAGCTGCGTGGCTTTGCGAATCAGCGCAATCTCCGCCGGACTCTTGATGAGCCGGAGCTGATCCAAAATTGGCGTGAGATTATTTACTTCGAAATGAGGAAAGCGGCTGCGGAGCAAATTGACGAGATGGCCCTCACGTGAAGGGCGGCCATCCCAAGGATCATTCGCCATGTCGCTAACAGCGCGCAGCGCCAAATCGCGGCTGGTGGCAAAACCTTCAGCCGGGCTGAACGGCGTGAAGAGTGTGTGTTTCGCGGTGGTGCGGGCATATCGCGCCAAATGCTCGCCGAGCATTTCGGCCGCAAAAACCGCTTCGATGCCGCTGAGTTGCTGCACCAACTCGGCGTCTTCGGCGGAAAGCAATTTGCCTTCACTGCGCTCGCGGCCTTCGTTGCGGTGCGGCAGATAAAGTGAAGCGCGGCGCTGCGAGCCGTCGAGCAACAAATACGCGTGCGGCGCTTCGATGCCGCAAAGATAATAAAACTCGTTCGATTGCCGGAAGCACACATAACCAACCGGACTCGGCGCGCCTTGCACAACCGCCAGCGCGTTCGCGCCGATGGCGTCGTACAAGGCGCTGCGGCGCTTGGCAAATTCCTCCGGCGTGAAATCTTTAGTGAAGAGTGGCACGCCTTCCTGGCCGAAAGCCAGGCCGGCAAAAATTAAAACAATAAAAGAGATGGCGCTGATCATCCTTTGAGTTTTACTGCTTTGGTGCTGGTTCATATTTCCTCCGCATGCTTTTGAGTTTATATTATTAAATTAGTTTGCTTTCAAATGCGTCTCGAACCAGCGCACGACGGCAACGGCGGAGCGAATACGATTGGGTGTTTTGCGAAAGCCGTGGCCCTCGTCGGGAAAGAGAACATATTCCACCGCGACACGACGCTGCTTGAGATTGGCGACGACCTGCTCCGCCTCGATCACCGGCACGTTCGTAAAAAGCCGTCACCAATTCCGGCCAACCGCCTTCGGTAGCAACCGTCCATACTTGCGGGACGCCGTTCAAATCAGAGACGAAAGCGAGGCGCTTTCCATCAGGCGAAAAACTCGGCGAAAAGCAGGTTCTGATTTTGGCCATCAGTGCGACGGCAGCCTCGAGATCATTGGGATCGGCAGTTGGATCATTCATGGCAACCACCCGGGTTGAAATGAGCATGAGAAACAGCAAAATTTTTTTCATAACCACCTCCTCAATTCATTTCTTGCTGGCCGCGGTTTCAACCTCGGCCAGCAGCTTTTGCAGATCGGCTTGTGAAAATAATTTTCCGTTGCGCACCACGGCGGCGATTCTTTTCGTGTTGTGAATATCGTCGAGCGGGTTGGCCTCGAGCAAAACGAGATCGGCGATTTTTCCTTTCTCCACCGTGCCGAGCGAATCTGCCATATTGAGAAATTTGGCAGGATTGCAAGGCGCAGCTTGCAGCGCTTCCATCGGCGTGAGTCCGGCCTCGACAAGCAACGCCAATTCATCGTGCAAACTGAATCCCGGAAAGCAGAAATCGAGAATCGAATCCGTTCCCGCCAGAAATTCCACACCGGCGTCCTTCATCTTGCGAATCAGCGCGGAATCGAGCTCATAGATTTGTTTCGCCCACTCGAGCTCGAGCGCCGTCCAGTCTTTGTAGCGCGGATCATTCTTGGGGTGCATCATCATTTGCAGCCACGGCGAAACGTACTTGAGGCGCGGATCATTCATGACGTTGGGATCGGCGCGATGGAACGCGCGCAGCGCCGTGAGCGTCGGACATTGCCAAGTGCCGTTCTTTTTGAAACGCGCAAACAATTCGGCGGCCTTCGCTTCACTGTAAATGTCCGGCTCGTCGCTCATCCAGTCGATCTTGCCGTCGGCGGTAATCGGGAATTTATAAAAACGCGTTTTCTTTTCAAACACCGCTTTGCCATGAATCACGCGCCCCACATCTTTAATCGTTTGTTTGCGAAACGTGAGCGACAGCAATTCGCCCTGTTCGTCGGCCACCGTTTTGAGAATGGATTTGCCGGCCTCGGATTCCAACCAGGCGTTGAGCGCCGGCGTCAAAAGATCGGGATTAAGATGGCCATTCCAGAAGCTGGCCAACACCTCCCGCAGTTTCGCGGTCAATTGCGGATCAGGGTCGGCGGTTGGCGGCGCCATGTTTTCCATTTCAAAGAGATAACACGTTTCGCGAATGCGGCCGCCGCCGAGATGCTCGATGCTGCTTTGTCCGGCCTCGGAAGCTTCTGCCGCACTCACGCCGACCGGCACGTGGCCCGCGAAAGGAATGCCTTGTTTCTTGCATTCGTCAGCGACGACGAAATATATTTCACGAGGCAGCCGCTCGTAGATTTTCACAAAATCAGCGCCGCCTTGCTTCTGCTCGCGCACGACTTGCCGCGCCATGGTGGTATCGCCGAGCGGAAGCTTGATGCTGTCCGTTGCATGCGGCCCATCGAGCGCCTGCCCGGCGGTGACGAGGCGCGGCCCAAGGCGCTTGCCATCGGCCACTTCTTGGCGCATTCGCACCAACCAATCAAGATGTCGCCCGCCCATATCCCGAATGCCGGTCACGCCGTTGGGATATAGAGCTTGAAAAATGGCGACAAACTTTTTTCTTCGCCGGCGCCGGGAAAGCCGTCTTGCACGTGTGTGTGCATGTCCCACAAACCGGGAATTAAAAACTTGCCGGCGGCCTCCACCACCTGTGCGTTTGTCGGAATCGTGGCATCGCCGGTTTTGTCCAGCGCCGTGATGCGATTGCCGGTTATCACCACCGTCATATCGGGCTGAGGTAGCGAACCGGTTGCGTCAATCACAGTGACATGATTAAAAACAAGTGAAGGTGTTTGTGCCGCCAAGCCGGTTAAAACGAAGAACAAGGCGAATAAAATTATTTTCATTTCTTTTGCAGCTTTGCTTTAATTTCCCAAAATCATGTCAAGCTCGATTTCATCACGCAGCGGAATGCCATTGGCGCCGATCAATGGAATCTCCGGCTTCAGTTGGCGAGATATTTCAAGCGCATTCCGATGAAAGCTAGACACGGTCATTCATCTTGTTTGTTCAAAAACTCATCACCTGACCACTGGGTGCGATTTATCGAGGTTTGCAAGAGTAAAAGGAAAATGTCATGCTGGAAGCATCTTGTTTCAATTGAGCACAGTGCTAGATTTTAAAAGGATTTCTCCTGAATGACATCAAACCAAGAATCGCGTTTCGTTTCCATTTATTAATGCAAAGCTCAATAAGTACGGCAATTCTCGAGGTCACAGCGCCGCCAGCACTTCTTCGAGATGACCATCGACGCGGACCTTGGAAAAGATTTTGGCGATCTTGCCCTGCTCGTCGATGATGAACGTGGTGCGCACGATACCCATGTATTTGCGCCCGAACATCATCTTTTCCTGCCAAACACCGTAAGCGTTGATCGCTTGCTTGTCGACGTCGCTCAACAACGGAAAGTTCAAGCGATACTTTCGTTTGAACTTCACATGCGAATTGACCGAATCGGCGCTCACGCCGAACACGACGGCGCCATGTTTCCGGAGATCGCCAATGCCGTCGCGAAACGAGCAGGCTTCTTTGGTGCATCCCGGCGTATCGTCTTCGGGATAGAAAAAAAGAACGACTTTCTTGCCGCGATAATCAGCAAGGCTCACCAGTTGGCCTTCGTCAGTAGCCAGCTTAAAATCGGGAGCCGGTTGGCCAACGGCGAGTTGCGTATCGCCGGCAGGAGTTTTGTTTGGTGCTGCGGTTTTTTTCATATTTCTGCAATGGATAAAAATTGGAAAGTTCGCAAGATCGTCATGCGCCGGATTTGAAAAAATACTTCAGTTTGCCACAATCCCAGCATAACAAAAAATGTCCAAAAAAGCAACTCCCAGCCAATTCTTTTTCTTATGAATCAACTGGGAGTTGAAAAGGCAAGAAGTTTTGATTTTTCAAAAGAGGTTGTCAGGCGAGACTCATTTTTCCATTTTGGTTTTCATTTAGAATTAATCTTCTCCAGCAAATACCACGACATGTAACCGGCGTACTTCTCTTGCAAATCTTTCCGTCGCCAATCCTGGCCGGTGATCACTTTGCGGCAATTGAGCGCGCCGCAGTGGCATGCCATTTCGTAGTCGTCGTCATCGGTCGTGGCCCAATCGTGCGTCAATTCTTCGCCGGCTTGGATGTCACGCAGCGCCACGAAGACGATTTGTCCTTGCACGCCGATATTCGGATCACAAGAGTGATTGCTAAAAATCATGCTGCCCTCGCGCCCATCTTCCGTCAATGGGCCGATGAAAAGATCTTCGCCAATCTGTATTTCCGCCGGACCAAGTGTCTTTTGAATTTCACGCAAGGTTTCGCGGTTGAAAATGTGCCCGCCCTTGATGCAAACGATCTCGCCTTTGGCAATCGGCGCGTTCGCAAACAAGCCGCGGCCGTGAATCAGGCTGGTTTGCACGGCGGCTTTGGGAGAAATGTAAGATAGCTTGTGCATTTGGCCGTCATCCTTTGAGCGCAGTCAAAAACTACGGGGTTGCCGAGTGCCTTGATCGTTTTTTCAATCAAAGTGCGCCATTTCAATTTTTGTCGCTTCCCGTATATTTTTGTACAGATTTTTCCACCCCAACGAAACACCGAGGCAATAGGAAAATTTGACCATTAGCCCAAAGGCAAAAGCCGGAACGGACGCCGGTCGTGTGAGAGCTTGCATGCCTTTCATGAAATATCCTAGCTTGAGAATCGGCGGAGAGCCTTTCTTGTCATACTCGCCGTCGAGGAGCAAACCGTTATAGCATTGCTCCAGCAAGTGCATGTCCAATCCCGGCCGAAATTCGACAATGGCTTTCAAGGTTTCGTTCTTGTTGTTATAGGCAATGTGTCTTTTGCCTTTCGGCACCGTGATGACGTCGCCGGGCTTGCCAATTAATTCTTTGCCATCGATCACCAGCTTCACCTCGCCGGCTTCGACACAGAAAATTTCGTCTTGCAAGAGATGAATGTGCTCGAAAGGAACGTAACCGCCGGGCGCCACGATCCATTCGAACACATAAGCCTCGGTGTTGGCAGAAAGGGTTCGGTTCGTTTCTTTCGTAATTGGGTTGGTGATGGGTTGAAATAAATCGACAGACATGGCCGGGTATCTCTTATATGTGCGCTACTTCCTCTCCGGCATCTTTGCCGGCATTTTCATTTCCACCACCAAAGCGCGCGCTTCCGTCGTGCCGATGTTCACTTGCTCGTGGCTGCCGCCGTCACTCCATAACGTTTGTCCCGGCTGCGCTTCGGTCTCAACGGTTTTTCCGTCCGGCAAAGTGGTTTTGAGTTTTGCCGCGGATAGCAGATAAGTCACCGAGGCCGGATGCGAGTGCATCGTCAACTTCTCGCCGGGCTTGATCCAAATCTCGACGACACGCACGCGATCATTTTCCAACAGCACTTTGCAGTTGTTAGGAGCAACCTTCGCGACATCTTGCGCGGAAACGGTGCTCGTCATCAAAGCCAGCGCAAAGGCAACGAGCAAAGTTTTCACAGGAATTTGCGTGATGCTTTTCATGCGGATTTTTCCTCGATAAAATTGGAATTTTGAAGGTTCCCACACGGATCAATCCCGCCGCAGCGGAACACGCGGATTAAAAGCTTTCTCCGCGTGTGTTTTTGATCCGCGTGCTGCCAGGGGTTGCGGTTTTCAAATTGACTGAAAATCGGAAGTAGTTATTTTACGACAGTGCGGCAACCAGCCCAGCGGTGTCGGCGTACTCGCGGAACTTTGCCACCTTGCCGTCTTTGAACGCGAAGAGCATGGCGACTTGCGCCGCGTACGACTTGCCGGTTCTCTTCACTTTGCCGGCATAATCCACGATCGCAACAACGCTGTCGTTTTGTGCAATAAACTCGCGCGGCTCGAATTGTGTGAAGTCGTAAGCCTGCGCGACCTTCTCAAAAAATTTTCCGACTTCGGCCTTGCCTTTGTGCGGACCGGCCTGCGGAATGATCGCCGGGCCAAGCACTTGCCAGTCGATATTCTCGGTCAAATTGTTCAAAATGAATTGCACGTCGCCCTTTCCAAACGCGGCGCAGAGGGCTTGCACTTTTGCGGTGTTTTCTTGCGGACTCATGGCGGTCTCCTTGGGTTTGTGATTAACGGGGTGTTGTGCAAAGTCCGAAGGGGCTTCGCTTTTTAATTGCGTTGTAGCGCAGCCTCGGCTTGCGATCAAGATGACCGTGCTACGTTTTTTATGCGTGTGACTTAATCTGCTCAAGCACCCCCAATTGTCAGAAGAAAGTTAGAGAACCACTTTCCTTTCGCCGCGATCCACCGCCTTGATGAATTTGGTCAAGCCGTTCATGTAACGCTGCTGATCGTCCCACATGCACATGTGGCTGCCGTTCTCGCACAGCAAATAGCTGCCGTTCTGAACTTGTTCCGCCATCCACTTCAGATGATCCGGGTTCATCGTGTCATATTTTGCCGCGATGACCAAAGTCGGAACCGTGATTGTGCCCAGTTGGCTGCCAATATCCCAGTTCGCGAGTTTACCGGAAAGGCCGAACTCACTCGGGCCCTGCATCATCACGTAGACGATGTGATTCAGCTTGTTGAAGGCTCTCATTAGCGGGTCGGGCCATTCTTCCATCGGCAAGCGGCAGATGAATTTGTTATAAAAGTTGGGCATCAACAATTCCATGTAGCGCGGATTTTCAAACTCGCCCTTGGCTTCGAGGGCTTTGATCTCTTCCAAAACCGCCGGATCGAGCTGTTTGCCCAAAACCTCTTCAGCATATTTGTTGTAAGCGGGCGAGCTGGACATCGCATTCGAGATGATCAATGCCTTGAGGTTGTCCTGATATTTCAGCGCATATTGCTGCGCCAGCCAGCCGCCCCACGAGTGGCCCAGCAGATAGCAATTATCTTTATTCAGCCCCAAGGCAACTCTTACCTGCTCCACCTCTTCAACAAAGCGATGGATGTCCCACAAACTGGTGTCTTGGGGTTGGTCGGAATAGGCCGAGCCAAGCTGATCGTAATAGATGAACTCAATTCCCTCTTTCGGCAGAAAACTTTCCATACACTCCCAATATTCGTGCGTGGCGCCCGGGCCGCCATGCAGCAGGAGAAGCTTCATTTTGGGATTGTTGCCGAACCGTTTCGTCCAAACTTTGAATGTTCCAGCCGGAGTTTGCACCGGAATCATTTTCACGCCGCCGGTTTGAACACCCGGTTCGGTGGTTTCAAAGTAGGTGTTCTTCTCAGCTTGTTGATCTGCGCACGAACAAAACAGCAGAGCGGCGATGAAAGCCGCCGCAGTCATGGAAAATGTTTTTGTTTTCATACCTTCCTCCGTATAAAGAAACGATTGGCTTCGTTCAACCCTGCCGGATATTTGCATCCGTACAGAGCTGAACTTGCGTCAGATTTTAGCCGCGACACGCTTGCACGTGCTGATTTGTATCCGCACAATGGCGGAAGCGCACAACCTTGCCGGCGTCGTTGAAACGCCAAACATGCGTCTCGTCTTCTTCTACGACCTTCTTGCCGGTCTTTTTCACCGTAAACGAAAGATCGATCAACGCGACGACGACGTTCTCACCTTCCAAAATCGCTTTAGGGACAAAGCTATGAAACTCAATCGTGGCCAAGCTTTCGAAGAACTTACCGGCTTCTTTGCGGCCTCGGCGCGGCTGAAGCCACGGCACCTCGTGCGGTGCGGCGCCATATTCCCACTCGACGTTCTCATCCACTTTCGCGAGAATCGCAGGGATGTCGCCGCGGCCGAAGGCTTCGTAAATTTCGCGTACGACATTTGAGTTCGTGCTCATGATGTTCTCCTTTGTTCTTTCATTTCAATATGCCCTGTCAGAAAACTATGAATCCGTTGACAGGCTGGATTTATCATATTAACGAAATTTTCCAAAGCGCTTTTTCCAACGATCGACATGGCGCCGGATCGGCAAACGCCAAACTCACACGGCTTCGGCTTTGTGCATTCGCGGCGGCCCCAACTCCGCAATCTCATAGCCCTTTGGATAAGTCCGGTTTGGAATATCGGTAAAGAAATGTGGTTGTTTGCGCGGCGGCAGGAAACGCACAAATTTGCCGCGCATTTTCAACGCCAAACGCGCCAGGGGCGGCATGAACCCGAATGGCCGTGGGAAGCCAAACGCTTCCAGCATAGGCGCGTCCAACATCGCATAAATGCCTTGCCGCACCATCGGAGCAAACAAACGTGGAAACCACGAGGCGAAGAGATCGTGCGTTGATGAACCGACGCGCTGATTGGTCTCGGCATAACGAAATTTATCGCGCTTGTAATCGCGATTGTAGCGCTCGAGCTCCTCGTAAGTCGGCGGAATATTTTGGATGCCCATACGCTTGCCGACCTCGCGGCAATGTGTTGCGGTGAAAAATTGGCATCGGCCAAAGGCACTTCCAAAGAAGCGAGCGCCTGCTCATCCCACGTTTTTGGTGTCTGCGGTGACCGGTTGGCATCAGGCCGTTGCGCCGGTTGCACTTGGGCATTTGTCGTGAAGCTCATCAAGATGAGCCGGCTGAAAAAAGTGCCTCTATTTTTTGAGCGAGGCATGATTCATTCTCAAAAGTGCTGCATGCGCAAATCCGGTTTCGCTTGATCTCAAGAAGGAATTACGCCAAGCTGCCGCAACATGCCCAAAGTGTCCCACACGTTCCAGCTCTCCACGATTTTGCCGCCGGCGATGCGATGAACCCATACGCCGGGCACTGTCACTTGCTTGCCGGTTGGAGGGATTGGAGGATTGCCTTGCAACACCCCTTTGTGAGTGCCGCTGCCGTCCAACGTGTCACAACTTTGTCGCTTTCTGCGATCATGTCCTCAACCTGCCAGTGGGCGTCCGGGAAGGCGGCTTGGTAGGTGCCGATCAGTTGCTTCTGCCCTTCGGGACCCGCAGGAATTCCGGGAACGCCAGGATCAGTGTAAGTGTGGCCGGCAGAGAAAAGCTCATCGGCCACTTGAAGTTTTCTCGCATTGCAGACCTCATCGAAAAAGCGCCGGGCGATAGATTTGTTTTGTTCAGTTGACATGGGGTGTTCTCCTTTTCGTTTCATTTGTTTGTGCGGTTGAAATGACTTTTGGTGAAGCCGGACTTTCGTTCCCACGACGAAAATCCGACTCGCCAGTTTTAGTATTCATCTGCTTGTCACGCCGGAATCACGCCGAGTTGTTGCATCATGCCCATTTGATCGAATTGGGCGCGCAACTCTGCGACTTTGCCGTTCACGATATGAAAAAGCACGATCGCCCCAACCGTTATCGATTTTCCCGTGGCCGGGATGCCCATGAAGTTTTCAGTGTGCGTGCCGCGTAATGTAAAACGCACGACAACTTTGTCTCCGTCGGCGATCGTGTCATCAAGCGTATGATTGAGGTCGGGAAAAGCAGAGTAGAATGCGCTGGCGAATTGTTTATGAGCAGCGAGATTCATGGGCGGATTCCCACCGATGTGCGCTGCGTAATTGGAAGCGCACAACTCATCTGCTGGCCCGCCTCTGAGCCGATCTTGCTCTTTAAAGAAGCGAGGGCCGATGGACTTGATTTCTGCGGTTGACATGGGATGATTCTCCTTTTCGTTTTATTTGTACGGTTGAATGAGTTTTGGTGAAGCCGGATCTTCGTTCTCGAACCGAGAAAACACGAAAGCCGCACAACGAAAATCCGGCTATAGTGCACTATTTTTTCATGGCGTCTTGCTCCGGCATGGGAATCATGCCGAGCTGCGTCATCATCGCCATGTCGTCATTCAAGCCCCAATGCTCGACGGCCTTGCCATTGACGAAGCGCACGATGTCGACGCCTTTGACTTCGATTTTTTTGCCGGTCGCGGGCATGCCCATGAACTCGCCTTTGTTGGTGCCGCGCATGATGGTGTAGGCCCACACCTTATCGCCCTTCGCGATAATATCTTCAACGCTGATTTGCAAATCCGGAAAAGCCGTGCGGAACATGCCCATCGTTTGGGTCAATCCCGCTTTGTTCGCCGGCATTTTTGGATCAGGCACGTAGTGATCGACAAAATTATCGGCGACTAACTCGTCAATGACTTTCATGTTGCCTTTGCCCATGACTTCGTCGTAAAAGCGCCGCATCGCGGCGGTGTTTTTTTCTTCGTCACCGGCCGCAGTGAAGCCGAGTGAGATGGCGCACAACGCAGCGACCGCACAAAAGGCGGCAATGCTTCTGCTGTGATTCAACATGATGAACCTCCTCATAAGTTTGAAGTTTCTCCGTCATCCTGCCTTGAACAGAGATGGTCTAAACCGAGGCAGACGGGTAAAAACAATATAACAATTGCAGTCAAATTTGCACGCACTTTTTTTTGCGAAATCGGTGGTCATCTCAATATACGTAATACGTATTGCGTCCCGAGTCGGATTGGAGGCAAAGGGCGGTTTGTTTTAACAATACGCTGTTCGTAAAACAAAAGGCGAATCCGCAGAACGGAATCGCCCGATCTTTTGCAAATGTTTCGCAATATCGCCAATATTTGAATTCAGGCAAACTGCGTCAACTGCCGTGCAGCCGCTCGGGTTATTTTATGAGCACCATGCGTTTCGAGCTTTCAAACCCGTCCGCCGCCATCTTAACGAAATACACGCCGCTGCCCATGGACATCCCGTTGCCGTCTTTGCCATCCCAAATTTTTTGATGCGCACCGGCTTCCAAGCGGCCATCAAAGAGTGTGCGCACTTCACGGCCGAGGGTGTCGTACACTTTTATGGTAATCTGTGCTGCTCGTGGCACTTCAAAGTTGATGGTCGTGGAAGGATTGAACGGATTGGGATAATTTTGATTCAGATTAAAGGTCTGGGGTAACGTTCCCGAAGGACGCGTTGCCACCGCCGTCGTTGGAAACGTGACCTTATAGATTTGCCCCTCGGCGATGCTCGAAACGAAAAGATCACCGTTAGCGTTGAAGCGCAATCCGGTTGAAAAATTCAGCCCAAACGTGACGGTATCGATGGCCCCATTTTTCAGCTTGAAAACGCCGCCGGTGTTCGGAACAAAGGGAAATTCCCAGCGCGCAAATTGGAGAAAGACCAAATTGCCGTCGCGCGGATCGATCGCCAGATCAACCACGGAAGTCAAGCCCTTTTTGAGAAGAGAGACGTTGCCGTTGAGATCGACTTGCATGATCCGCGAAGAATCGGGCAAAAAGGGGAACCCAACGAAAAGTCCGACATAAAATTTGTTGCCGCTAAAAACGATTCCCGTCGGCACCGGATCCATAAACGGCGGCCCTTCAGTGGTGGGATTGGGAATGGGATCGAACGTGGCAAACACGCTGAGCTTGCCGGTGCAGCGTTCCAGTTTCACGATGCCATTGAGTCCGGCATCCACGATATAAAAATTATCGTCCGGCCCGATTGCCATCGCATAAGGATTGGTGCTCGCACCGCCGTTGCTCAAAGAGAACCGGCCAATCTTGTGGATCGCCTTCAAATCATCGATCTTGCGCGAAGTGTCGCCGGGAGAAAACCCGGCGGTGCTGATCGTCAAAACCGACTCCGAGAGAAAATCCGCGCCTTCCCCTTGCATGATCAACAAATCACCGTTGGCATCGAGGTAAAGATGCTCCGCCCCGAGCGGATCGCCTTCAACGATCTCGGAAGGGAGTCCGGTAAGAAACGGATGAACCTTTCCATCAGCCGTCACCACAGAGATGCGGCTATCTTTGTTGCCACTACCTTCCTCTGCCACCCAAAGTCGTCCCTGATTATCGATCTCGAGGCCGATGGGCGAGGCAAGTCCGGTGGCATAGACGCTGACGTTGACTTGCGCGCGGACGTTGCTTGCGGTGATGAGGCTCAACAGAACGGCCATGACCGCCAGGCGTTGAAAACACCGTAATGAGTTCATCGTTGCTCCTTTTTTAAAAATGATTTGACGCGATACTTTGCTCCCCAGTATATCCAGAAATGTGCCACAAATAAAAAAGCCACTCGCGTTGGTGATCAACCAATGCAAGTGGCTTTTTCAAAAGCAGTTGCGTGAAGCTTTAAAAATACAGCCGCGGCGAAAAATTCATTGCGTTCGGAAATTTTTCCGAATCAGCTCGGCATTATTTCCGAGATGCGGTGATGCGTTTCCCAATATGAAGCGAGCTTAAGCTACAATTTTTTCATTTTTAGGTGAGGAAAGGACTAAAAAATGATACCCATAATCCATATTGATGTCCGCTGATAATTCGCTCGCCATTTCTCGATCTTCATCATCCGGCATGATCACGTTGACCCAAATGCTATTTGAATTCTCCGGACTCTCAATAATATCAATCAACTCCAATTCGGGGAACCGCTTTTTCAGTTTATCAAAAAGCATTTGGCTCAGTTCACGTTGTTTGAAATTGATCATTGGTTCATCTCCTGTGCAATGCGTTCGACAAACTCTTTGGCCTTTTTGATTTGGCGTTCGGCGACTTTTTTTGAGACCGATTTCAATGTCTTGCCTACGGCTTCTTGATTCCGAACTTCTGCATTTTATAGCGCACGCTCTTCTCGTCAATCTCCAGCTCGCGCGCGGCGGCGGACTGGTTCCAATCATTCTTAACCAAAGCTTCAAGCAGAATCATTTTTTCGTAGGCATCTTTCATGGTTTTGACGCCCGGCGATGACTTGCCCGGTTGTACGGTCACCTCGCCCTCAAGAATTTGCTGGCGAATATCCGAGGGCAAAAGCTCCGGCGTGATCAACTCGACATTCGACGCAGCGAGAATGACCATGCGCTCCACAATATTTTCCAACTCGCGCACATTGCCAGGCCAAGTATGGTTTTCAAGATAGGCCATGGTTTCAGCTTTGAATCCTTTGATCGGTCGATTATGCTTCTCGGCCGTTTTCTTGAGAAAGTGATTCGCGAGGATAGCGATATCCTCTTTGCGGTCGCGCAGCGGCGGCAGAGAAACATTGACCACGTTGAGACGATAAAACAAATCTTGCCGAAATTTGCCGGCATCGACTTGCGCGCGCAGATTCACGCTGGCCGCGGCGATGATGCGCACGTCGACTTTTTTCACCTGCGTGGAACCGACGGGGCGAATTTCTCCTTCTTGAATCGCGCGCAGAAATTTGGCTTGCACTTCGAGCGGCATGTTGACGATTTCATCCAAAAATAATGTGCCGCCGCTTGCTTCTTCAAACAATCCCTTCTTATCACGCAGCGCGCCGGTAAATGCTCCCTTCACATAGCCGAACAACTCGCTTTCCAAAAGATTGGCCGGCAGCGCGCCGCAATCCACCGCCACGAATGCTCCGTCTTGGCGCGGTCCGCCATAATGAATGACACGCGCAATCAACTCTTTGCCGGTGCCGCTTTCGCCTTCGAGCAGAATGCGGCCTTCGGTCGGGATAATTCTTTCCAACAGCGCAAACATCTCTTGCATTTTCGGGCTGTGGCCGATGATGCCGTGAAAAGCAAATTTGTCCCGAATCTCTTGACGCAAGCGATCTGCTTCCGCAAAGACTTCTTCGTGCAATTTGGCGTTGGCAATGAACTGTGCACATTGCGAGCCGAGAATGCGCATGAGCCGCAGCTCGCGCTCGCCGAATTTGTGGTTCGCATCGAGTGAAAGCAGATTGATGACGCCGATGATTTCGCCGCGCCATTCCAGCGGCACGCTCAGAACTGAGGTAATGGATTGATATTTGGCCTTGATCTGCTTCACCCCAAATGTCGCAACCAAATCGCCGGTCATTTGCGGGCTTTTGGAATCAAGCACCCATCCCGACAGCAGCGTGTTGAGATAATGATCGAGCAGCTCGCCATCGGCCCGTTGCTGCCGAACAAGCGTTTTGGCGGTTTCGTGACTGGCAGGATCGAACAGCATAATGGAGCCTTGCGGCGCATTGCACAAGCTCAAAGCCGCTTCGATGATCTGCCGCAAAATCTCCTCGACCTGCAGCGAGGAGCTGATCGTCTGCAGCACGCCGAGGAGTTTTTCGTAATCCTCGAGTTGTTGGCGCAGGTTTTGGGCGTCGTCGTTTTCTGAATTATTCATCGTGAAATCCATCTTCTTTATTGCCGAGTGAAAGGCGAAGGGAGAGGCGCGCGCCTTTCACCTTTTCCAATCATTTGTCCGCTCCAATTTTTCTCAGCAGTGCGCCAAATCTCGGATCTGAACGCAAACTGTCAAACATCGGATCCACTTTCAGCCAGCAGACATTCTCATCGCGGTCATCATAGGCCTTTTCCAGCCAGGCGAATGCCTGGTCATTTTCTCCAAGCGCGGCATAGATGTTGGCGATGCCACACGCCGAAACATAACGGCGCTTTGACAGTTCCTGCAGCTCTTCGAGCAATTTCTGCGCCTCGGTTCTCATCTCCGAGGCGGCGTAAGCACAACCGAGCCTAACCAATATCCAGGGACTATCATCCAATTGCTTCGCCTTCTGAAACGCCGCAATGGCTTCCGGCAAGTTCCCTTTGAGTTGATGCGCAACGCCAAGAAAGTCAAGCGCCAGCCAGTAATTCGCTTCCATGTCAAGTGCGCTTTGGCATAGTTCTATCGCGCGGTCGTATTGGCGCGCATAAATATATTGCAATCCGGAATAGGCGGTTATTAAAAGTGAAAGCGGATCGATCTCCCGCGCCCTCTTCATCTCTGCCAAGCCTTCTTCAAAACGCCCTTCCATTATCAGGAATCCACCATAAAATTGGCGGGTAGACTCATAGTTTGGGTTCAAGGCAATGGCCTGCTTGAACTCACTTTCGGCGCCTGGCGAGTCCCAATCGTAAAATGCTTTAGCCAGCGCCAGCGCGGCATGCGCTTCCGCGAGTGTATTGTCGATCTCTATCGCCTTCAGCGCCGCCTGCTTCAGCCGTGGCATCGCCTCTTTGGGCGGAAGGTAATACGATGAGCCGATGTAGCAGGCCTCGGCCAAACCGACATAAGCCAGCGCATAGTTTGGAGCTTTTGCGATGGCTTGATTGAAAAAGTCGACCGCTTTTTTAAATTCTTCTTCCGTTGCTTTGGCGGCATGAAACCGTCCTTTGAGATAAAGCTGATAGGCTTCGACGTTTCCGGTGTAGCGTTTGGTCAAGCGCTTCTGCTCTGCGGCGGTCAAGCCGGGCTGCAATTTATTTGTGATGGCATTAGTGATCTCGTCTTGCACCAGCAAAAGATCGTTCAGCTTGCGTTCATATTGTTCTCCCCAAATGTGGCTATTGTCATCCGCATTTACAAGCTCGGCGCTGATCGACAAAGTTTCGCCGCGTTGCAAGACACGTCCGACGAGCACAGCCTGCACGTTAAGCTCGCGCCCGATCGCTTGCGCACCATCAGTCTTGCTTTTGTAACGCGAAACCGCGTTGAACGACATCACTTTGAGGCGAGGCATTTGCGAGAGGCTGCGGATGAGGCTCTCGCTGAGGCCATCCGAAAGATATTCGCTGTTGGGATCTGCGCCGACATTGACAAAAGGCAGGACCGCGACGGAGTCAATGTCATCACGTTGCGGTATAAAGTGGTAAAGTCCAATCACTGACAGCAAAATCAGAAGTCCGGCGATTCCGCCGTAGAGATAGGCGCGGTTTCTTTTCATGGCGCGCAGCGAAGTTGTCCGGCGTTTTTCTACATGACCGGCTTCGAGTTGCTGTTTGAGAATTGTAAGCTCATCCAGCATTTCCTCCGCGCGCTGATAACGTTCCTCGGCGTCTTTGGCCATAGCGTGATTGATCACTTGCTCCAATGCAACGGGAGTTTCCTTGCGCCATTCCGCCACCGGCGTCGGGTCTTTCGTGAGAATTCCATAGATCACCGCCGGCTCCTTTTCCCCTTTGAAAGGCAATTGGCCGGTGAGCATTTCATACATCACCACACCCAGCGACCAAATGTCGGTGCGATGGTCGGTGTCTTCACCGCGCGCTTGCTCGGGCGACATGTAGGCCGCCGTGCCCTTTGTCGCGCCGTCTTTGGTAAGCCGCGTGTGGCCGCTTAATTTTGCCAAACCGAAATCTAAAATCTTGGCCACGCCCTCTTTTGTGATCATCACATTCGCCGGCTTGAGGTCGCGGTGCACGATGCCGTGCTCGTGTGCCTTTGCCAAACCCTGCGCGACTTGAGTCGCAATCTCAAAAACACTGCTTACTGATAACTGATTACTGGCTACTTTCTTTTTAAGCGTTTCCCCGTCGTAATACGCCATCGCAATGAACATCTGCCCCTCGTCGGTTTCATCAATTTCGTAGATAGTGCAGATGTTAGGATGGTCGAGAGCCGAAGCAGCCCTCGCTTCGTGAATAAAGCGCTTCTTCTCTTCCTCATTTTCGGAAAGATGAGGCGATAGAAATTTGAGAGCAACGAAGCGGTCGAGCTTGAGGTCTTGAGCTTTGTACACAACGCCCATGCCGCCCTGGCCTAATTTCTCTAAAAGTTTATAATGAGAAATAGTTTCGCCGATCATAACACATTCTCAAATTAACAAAACGAAGGCAGGCCGCTGCCGAGCCTTTCAAGAATTTTATCCCGCCCCCGGCCTGCGGCAGGGCAGGCTTGTAGGATCCCGAACAGCGGGATAATGAGAGATAGTTTGGCCGATCATTGGAGGCATCAGCTTGCCGTTCATTTAAAGAATAACCGATTTTTTGGAAAACGCAAGCCTCATTTGGAAAGAAATTAATCATCAATCTTGCCGCCAAAAACAAAAAGGCGATTCATGGATAAGAATCGCCTTGCTCGCGCTGAGGGCGCGAAGTCCGGCTTGCCGCTCCCGTATGTCATGTTTGGGGCAATACTATACTCACTAAGGGTTATTTTGTAACTGTCATTGCGAGCGTTTCTCAGCGAAGCAATCTTTTGAAAATCATGATATTGTCCCGCTGCAAAGCGGGACGCCTCGCAATGGCTCATATTCCAACCCGAAACGAGTATAAAGGCAGGCTGCACCGATCATATTGCCGTGGCTTGCCGCATTCGCGGCGGCCCCAGCTCAGCAATCTCGTAGCCATGAGGATAAGTCCGGTTTGGAATATCGGTAAAGAAATGTGGTTGTTTGCGCGGCGGCAGGAAACGCACAAATTTGCCGCGCATTTTCAACGCCGAACGCGCCAGCGGCGGCATGAATCCGAATGGGCGCGGGAATCCAAACGCTTCCAGCATGGGCTCGTCCAGCATCGCATAAATGCCGTGCCGCACCATCGGAGCAAACAAACGTGGAAACCACGAGGCGAAGAGATCGCGCGTCGCCGACCCCACACGCTGGTTGGTTTCGGCAAAACGAAATTTGTCGCGCTCGTAATCGCGATTATACCGCTCGAAGTCCTCGTAAGTCGGCGGAATATTTTTGATGCCCATGCGCTTGCCGATTTCACACCAAAAGTAATAAGTGCCTAACTTTTCCTGCTCGCACAATTTACGCCAGCCGAAATTGTCGATCCAGCGAATCGGCTCATAAATGAAAGTCGAGAGGACGTAGAGATAATCCTCGTTGGCAATTTTGAAATGGCCGTGAATAAAGTTCATTCGCTCCAGCGCTTGGCGGCCACGCCCGTTTTCGTAGCCCCATTCGCACATCTCGGCAACGATGAGAGCGGTATCGTCGTAACGTCGTTGCGTGCGATGGTGGAACTCGCCGGTGCGGTCAAGCAACGCGGAAATGCCGGGCACGCAGTAGGTGCGATAAAGCGCGATTTCCAACGCGCGCACCGTGTCCCACGGAAATTCATAACCGGTTGAGAGGTGTTGAATCTTGACGTGATCCCGCACCGGATCGAGCGCTTGAATTTGGCGAAGCCTATCAAAACGTCTCATGAGATCATTCTCCTTACAGAGATAAAATTCAGCTTGACATTTGTGCAAGAAGAGTTATATTAAAATACAGGCGGTATCCATATTAGCTACAAAACATACTCAAAAAGTCAATAGAGTTTTCAAATTTTTGCTAACACACACGAGGCTCAAATTGATCAGCGAAAATCCCTTAGCCGCCCAAGTTGAAATAGATATTTCCGAAGGCCATTATCCTGATTCCGATGTCGCCCCTATCTCACCAAGCACTATGGATAGAGATGAAATTGTGCATACTCTGAAAACGAAGCTGAAAAATCTCACGGGAATCAACTCTGTTTGGTTTGAGGACTTGGAAAAAGAGTTCTACATCTATATTGATGCTTCGGATACAGGCAAATCGACGCTGCGTCCCATCTTTGATGCGCAATATGATGTTGAGGAAGAATACCCTGATTTCTCATTTCATTTCAGAGTCGATTCTCACGAGTTGGAAAGCAAGCGAGCCGAAAAACGCTTGATGAGAATTTTTTGAGTCATCGTTATGCCAACTGTCAATCAGCACTTGGCAAAAGTTCGCAGCAACAAGAAGCTCCTTCATCATTTTGGTGACGTTTCAAGCACAGAGTTTCCGGATTGGTACGTGACAGCGACGTTCTATACGGCTCTGCATTGTATCGAAGCGATTCTATGCCAAGAAATACAGTATCATTCCAAAGGGCACGAAGATAGAGAGATTTTTTTGAGAACGAGACTGCCTGCGGTCGACAGAAGTTTCCTCAATGCTTATAGAGAGCTATACACCAAATCACGCGAAGCTCGATACATGACGAATAAAAAATTTAATATGGATGAAGCCGACTGCAAATTCGCTCTTGAGAATCTTGCTATAATTGAGACTGAGTGCAAGGAAACATATTTTCCCAACTATCCCAACCCGTGAGTAGAAGCTACATATTGCGTTTTGCCTGTCTCAGCTTTACCAACCTTTCAAAGTGATGAACGTTACGGCATTGGCGACGCAATCAAAAACGCCGTCGCCTTGCCTCCTATAACTAACCTCCTTCGGCAAAAAACTTTGCGACGGCAATCGCGACGTCGTCATCCAGCTCTTTATCGTGGCCAAAACTTTTGACCTCGTCCAATAATTTTGCGACGAACAACGGCGCATTCAGCTCGGCGTGACGCTGCACAAATTTTTCCAGGCGATTGTCACCGAATTGCTCGCCGCGATCGTTCGTCCGCTCACAAATTCCATCCGTGAACGCCACGAGCATGCCGCCGCGCGGAAACGGCACGGATTGTTTGACCAACTGCGGCAGCGCAGCCCGAACGCCAAGCGCGAGGCTTCCGTGCGCCAGGGCGCTGATTCGCCCGCGCGAGCAAACCAACGGCGGCGGGTGGCCGGCATTCACATAATACATCATTTTTTGTTTCGTGTCAATTTCGGCGGCAAAAAAACTGACAAAATATTTTCGCTCGATGCTTTTGAACAATAAGGTATTGAGCCGCTGGACCAGCTCTTCGAGCGTCATCTGCATCGAAGCCAGCAGATGCGTCGAGGCGCGCACTTCGGACATGATGAGCGCCGCCGGCACACCTTTGCCGGAGACGTCGGCGACCACGACGAGAAGAGAAGTCTCGGATAGCGGCAAAAAATCATAATAATCACCGCCCACAAATCTGCCTTGCAGCAAAGTGCCGAAAATTTCAACGCAAGGCATTTGAGGAAATTTCTGCGGCAACAGCTCCTGCTGCACCTGCGCCGCGATCTTCAACTCCCGCTCGATTGACTCCTTTTCGACGCGCAGGTTGACTTCCTGCACCACCAGCTTGTCGAAGAGCTTGCGGGTGTAGCGTGCGAGATATGCCATGAGCGCGACGAAGCCGATCAGGATCATCACCTTGCTTAATTGGCCGGCGATGGTGACTTTTTCACTGAACAGCTCGGCAATGTAGCCTCCCGCCGCGATGGTGATGGAATTGGAAAAACGCAGATAAACGAACATGCTGAGATACAACAATACCGCCAACCCGCCGGTGAGCCAGGTGAGCACTTGATTGTAACGAAACATCGTCAGCGCGATGACTGGAAAGAGCAAAAAGAAAGCATAGTTTTTCAACGCCACCGCCGGCGTCTCAAGGCTTGCGTACATAATCATCAACAGGAAAACCAGCGCCACGTCGACGACAGAGGTGAAATATTTCATGGCCGGATGATACCCGCGATGGCGAATGCGCAGATACAAAACGAGCTTATAAATCGCCGCCACGATGAAGACGCCCAAGTTGACAAGATTGGCCGCTGTCGAGACGGCGCGAGCGTTGATGGCGGCAATGACGCCAAAAATCAACAACAGTACGAGCCGAACGTCGAACACCGAACGTTCGACGTTCGCTTCTTCTTCCGCCAGCGCTTGTTTGATCCGTGCAGCAATTTCTTTCATTTTTATATTACGACTTTATCGGCTATGATTACAGATGATGGCTTAAAAGCGCTTGCAGTTTCTTCATGGCTTGCCGCGCGCGGGTCTTCACCGTTCCGAGCGGCACTTGGAGCCGGTCGGCAATCTCGGATTGCGAGCATCCCTCAAAATACGCCAAGCGCAGGACTTCGCGTTGCTCGACGGGAAGCGTTGCAAAAGCCTTCTGCACGATTTCAGCACGCTCGGCAAAAGAAGCGGCTTCGAGCGGCGTATGCGCGCCATCGTCAGCAATTGTATCGAAGTCGAAATCCGCCGGCTTCTGCAAGCGCATTTGAAAATTTTTTGACCGCAAACGGTCGATGGAGCGATGGCGCGTCAAAGTCACCAGCCAGGTGTAGGCGCTGCCTTTCATGCCGTTGAAGGCGAAGGCTTTTTCCCAAACCGCGAGAAAGCATTCCTGCAACACGTCTTCCGCCTCGTCCGGCTTTTTTAAAATCGCCAGGCACAAGCTGTACAGAACCGTCGCATAGCGCTCGTAAAGCGCCGCAAAAGCATTCGCGTCTCGGCGCGAAATCTTTTGCAGCAACTCCGTATCATCGACGCTTGCGGTCGACTTGATCGCCTCTTCCGCCGGCAAACGGACGGTAACAACCTGGCGCGGTTGGACGGCATCGATGGATTGAACCGCACTGATAGGCAACATTAGTTTTCCTGCCACCCTGAGATTGCTTCGGCAAAAAGCGCCTCGCAATGACTTCATCTTAGTTACATTTTAACCATAAACGAGTATGGAACTGAAAGAGATTGGGACCGCTCAGCCATTGGCTGAGTCGTTTTCGTGCAATTCCGGCAGGAGCCGTATGCAACGCAGCAGCTCGGCCAAATCCCAGATATATTCTCCCCGTTGAATTTGGTTGTTTGCAATCGTCAAAAAAGAGACGCCTCGCACGGCAAAGGTTCGACCGGTCGGCGGAATGTGCAGCAAATATCCTTGATGTGTGCCTTGTGCGGTCCACAAGATGGCGGCGCGATTTCCCTGCACGACGGTTTGTCCGTCTTTAAATTGCATATCCGGAAAGGCGCGGAAATAGCGTTGCATCCACTGCCGCGCGCCTTGTTGGCCGCGCCGCGGCGCCGCCTCGCTGATGTCAAACCCTTCGTAGTCCGCAGCAAACAGCGCGGTGGCGCGCTCGGCTTCGTGGTGATTCCACGCCTCGGTGAAACGGCCAACCAGCTTGTTAATGGCTTCAACCGAATCGATTTGGGTGTTCATGTCTCTTCTTCCTTTTTGCGATTGAATTTTGCGCGTCTTTAAAACTGCTTTCAAGATAATCACAATTTTTGCTCACAATCCAGGCCAAAAACTGCTCATTTTTTGCTCAATTTCAATTTTATACTGGGAGGAAAAGGTTCACCATTGTAAATAAATCAGGCGGGAGTACAACAAAAAACGAGGAAGGCCAACATTCGATTATGGAACTTTGTGCGATTCCAATCGGTATATTGAATATTTCGCGTTTTCGTTTGCCAATTTACAATCAAACTACCATGCACGCAATCTTTTTATGATCACCATTTTTAGCGGCAGCTTTGTTGCACTACTGAAGTTTCTCTCCGTTGCCTCCGCGGGCAAAATCAGCATTGTGGCTGTGCTGATGATTTGGCATCAGGCGAGCGGCTCTTGTCGTTTCAGCCAATTGGCACGCGCGCTTCCATTTTTAGTGTTGGAACTGCAGATATGGCTCAACTTTCACAACTGGCTGACGCGGCTCTCGCAGCTCGCGCGTCATCACGGGAGCCGGAATCTTCCTCCGCCCGCTCCGAGCATGGAATTTCTTCTGTGGCGGGACGGCCATACTATTTTTGATTTCTTTAAAACCCTCTCGTTCAGCGGTATTTCCCCGCCGGCGATCGCATAGATTTTCCATCCCCCCAAACCTCTCAGTTTCACCAGACGGAGATGGGCTGCGCCTGATTGCAGCGCTTCGTCGCAATTATTGAATTTTGCAAAAGTAAAAGGAACTGTCATCCCGCCCCGGCGGAATCTTTTTTGTTTTCAGCACTATTTTTGAGTTTTAAAAGGATTCTTCCAGAATGACATTTATAATAGTTACGCAAAACTAAATAATTTTTAATCTTTGCGTAATTTGCACCGTGACGCATCGACGTTGGAATTTTTTGTGGCGCCTCGCGCAAAATCGCAGCGCGGTTGCCGCCAATATTTAACCATTTCTGAGGAGAATTTGAAATGAACAATACGCTAAAAACTTTCATCTTCATGGCCGGCTTGACGGCGTTGCTCGTCGTCATCGGCAATGTCATCGGCGGCCAAACCGGCATGTTCATCGCGTTTGCTTTTGCCGTCGCGATGAACTTCGCCAGTTACTGGTTCAGCGACAAAATCGTTTTGCGGATGTATAACGCGCAAGAAATGAGCGAGAGCGAATCACCGGAGCTTTATAGCATGGTGCGCAATCTGGCGACACGGGCGCGCTTGCCCATGCCGAAAGTTTATGTCATTCCTGGCGATCAACCGAACGCTTTTGCGACCGGGCGGGATCCGGAGCACGCCGCCGTCGCCGTCACCGATGGCATCAGACATCTGCTCAGCCGCGATGAACTGGCGGGTGTGATCGGCCACGAGCTGGCGCACATCAAAAACCGTGATATTCTCATCGGCACGGTCGCCGCTACCATCGCCGGCGCCATTAGCATGATCGCTAATATCGCGCAACTGTCGATGCTGTTTGGCGGCGGCCGCAGCGATGACGAAGAGCACGGGCAAAATCCCCTCGCCATGCTGGTCATGATGATCATCGCGCCGATTGCCGCGATGTTAATTCAAATGGCGATCAGCCGGTCGCGCGAATATATTGCCGACGAAGACGGCGCGCGCATCGCCGGCAACCCGCGCTATCTCTCCGGCGCGCTGCGAAAGCTGCACAATGCTTCGCAACAAATTCCCCTCGAAGCAAGCCCCGCGACGGCGCACATGTTTATTGTGAGCCCTCTCAGCGGCGGGGGCATTGTCAGTCTGTTCAGCACGCATCCGCCGATGGAAAAGCGGATCGCGCGGCTGGAGAGTTTGCGCTTGGGTTATCAATTATAACGCGAGCTGGACAAGTCATGCCAAAAAGATCTGTCCAACGGATAAACCGCGGCCAACGGATAAAAACAACGGTGTAGAGTTGAAAAGAGCGGCGGTTAGTGGAGGGCCGCCGCTCTTTTGGTTTCTTAAATTGTAGGTTTAAAAAATAGGTGTGAAGAAATAAGAATGGCTGGGCTCTCCAAGCTCATTTATTCGCCTTCTGCGAAATTTTTTGGATGTGCTTTTGAAAATCTTCATCTTCACCCTCCAGCAATTGAGGGAGCACCGTTCGGAAGTCTTCGCGGCGGCACCATTCGCGCATGTAATCCTCCCACGACGACCACAGGCGCCGGGTTTGTTTGTTCATTTTGACGCTCTTTTCTTTGTTCGTAAAGAAAAATTAGAATAGCCAATGGTAAACCGAAAATGGTCACCACATAGCTGAGCAGCTCGAACCATTCCAACCACGTCATGGCTGATCGTACCTTGCAAAAAAATGTTTGGAGTAAATGGGATTACTGTTTTCATGAATTATCCCCAATATACACGTTTGACTTCACAACTTCAAGAGGCATTATTTTCCAAACCATTTTCTGCGAGCACCTGCCTGATTTTGTCAAGCAAGTCGAGAGGTTGCGCCCGAGGCTCGATGGCCACAGAAAGATGCCCGCCGGCAATGGGATGCACGAGCTGATGGTTTTGCCCAAAATAGTTTTGCCTTCATAGCTCCGGCTCGTTGGGCTTATGGATTTTGCAATTGCGCAGAGCCAAAATTGATCCGCGCCGCCGTGCAATAGGTCACCGCATGGGTGTAGGAAGACAACCCCGGACTAGGAATCGAAAAAGTGTAGACGCCGGCAAATCCCGAGTTGATCGAGCCGAGCTGAATCTTATTGGAAGAGCTGTTGAGATTGTTGGCGCCGGCGGCGTCCGTCAGCCAGATCGAAATCGATCCGGCGCCGCCGCTCACTCTGAAATCCGAGCCGGTTTGAAAGCTCTCCATTCCATTCGCCAGACGCCAGATTTGCAGCGCCCCGGCCGCGGTGTAATTATTCTGGCCGGTGAACGCGCCTTTTTTGAGCAGCGTGTTCGCAGCGATGGAATTGGAAGCCCCGGCCGCGAGCGAGCCGGAGGTGGCGCGCAGCGTAAATGTTGAAGTAGCCGAAAGCGTCAAGTCATTGAACGTCGCCACGCCGGCCACCGCGGCCTTGCTGGTCGTCCCGCCTAAATTTCCCGCGCCGCTGGCCAACGCCAGCGTGATCGTGCCGGTAAAATTCGGATCGACGCTGTTATCGGCGCGTTGCGCCTGAACCATCAGCGAGAAAACTGTTCCGGTTGCAACCGTGGCCGGAACGCCGGCAAAACCCAATTTCGTGGCTTGCCCGGTCTGCGCCGGATTAACCGCGAATTGCGCCGTGACGTCTTCGGCCAATGTTCCTGAGCTCGCTTTCAGCGCGTAATTTCCCGCCGCATCGACGACGAGATCGTTAAATGCGGCCACACCGGCAACCGCGGCTTTGCTCAACGTCCCGCTCAAGTTTCCCGGCCCGCTGGCTTTCGCGATGGTGATGGCGCCGGCATAATTTTGATCCACGCTGTTGTCGGCTCGCAGCGCCTGCACCGTGATGGAAAACGCGGCGCCCGCCGCCAATGGCGCGGGAACGCCGGTGATTTTCAGCTTGGTGGCCGGTTGCGGCGTTGTACCGGGTCCGGCAGGATCGCTGCTCTTGCACGCCGGCAAGATCAGCGCGGCAACGAGCAACACGAGAAGAATATTTTTCATGGGATGTGTTCCTTATTTGAAGGTTAGCCAGTTCGCTGGTTGGCCCGTTAACCAGTTAACCGGCCAACTGGCGAACGGGCCAACTTTTTGCTTTTTGCAAAGATTTCACTCTGTCATACTCAATATTCGACCGCCATGCCGACGACAAAATTGGCGCCCGCATAAATATTGGTGATCGTGCCGAACGCGCCAAAAAAATCGAAGCTCAAGCTGCAGCGGGGGATGAATTCGTAAGCCGCGCCAAAACCATAGCTGCGATAGCGGATGCCCTCGCCGAGGCCGAGGGCCGCGTTGCCCGCCAGCTCGGAATCCGGATCGGCCGCCGGCCCGAGGCCGCGCAGATTTGCCTGCAGCCAAATTTTATCTGCCAGTTTATATCCCGCTTGCAAACCGAAGGCATATTCGTTGGTAAAACTCTTAGTCCGAAAATTATAGCCGCCCTCAATGGAAACAAAAGCCGGAATCGGATGGAACGAGTGCGAGAGATAAAGCGTGGCCCGCGTGTTGAATTCGCCGTCGCCGGTCGGCAACCGAATGAACCCGCCCGGATTGTTG